>Ga0256913_10001542_pt1 | contig 11822 bp, 21 predicted proteins | sample Axial_MatmetaG_FD_185970 | JGI IMG/M metagenome (GOLD analysis project Ga0256913, IMG submission 185970) | Deep-sea worm associated microbial mat communities from Axial Seamount, Juan de Fuca Ridge, Pacific Ocean - Axial_Mat | ecosystem: Environmental > Aquatic > Marine > Oceanic > Microbial...
CATTACTTCCAAGGTCATAATCAAAGAATACTTTATCCCATCCACCAATGCGTAACATTTTTCTTCCAGCATCAGCAGTTCTGGCGATTACATCAACATTAAAATCTCTTGTATCATCAATTAGTAAGTTCATTTTGAGATCCTAATTGGCACTTCCATCCATCCCCTATTAGTTCTGGGTGCCGCCACTTTTAAAGTAGTATCAAAAAGTTTTGTGTATCGACCATCGTATGGGTATATGTCCAATATCTTTTCCACCCCCCAAAAAGTGTTGATCGAATCTCCAATTTTATATTCCATATTCAATTCCTTTCGGTTAATTTATACAAACAGCATTACAGTCTTCAACATTCTGATTTGATGATTCTGTGGCAAAAAATCCATTATCATATTCCCCAATGGATGGGTCAAAATGTACTTGGGTGAAATTATTACCTTCTTCATCGACACTATAAACCACCATATAATCTTTGGCTTCTGGATGGTCAATTAAAAGTTTATTAATTTTCCTTGCATATTCTTTAAGCGTCATAATTTTTCCTTGTAATCATTTAATAACAATCACATTATTTCGTTCGTTAAGGATTTCCAATTCATCAGGTGTCAAAGTTTTCAACCATTTCTCATAATCTTTTGGGTACATTTCCACTTGATCTGCCATTTCCAAAAATAAACTGAACATTTGACATCCTTTCAAGTTGAGGGTGAACATCGATTATGTAAAGAGTATAGAATATTTTTTTCAGATTGTCAAGTTTACAAATGATTATAAATGATATACAATACAACAAAAAATATAAATAGTGGATGTGGGATGTCATATAATAATGGATGCCGAAAGGGTCTAAAAAAATATTGCCCAAAGGGGATAAAGGAGATAATAATATGACATATAAATTTAAAACTTACAGTGAAGATGTACCTCTTTTCGATTTAATTGAAAAGTCATTTGGTGCATTAAACCAGAACAAATCAAATCATTTTCCATATGCTGATGTGTATGTATACGAAAAGGATAGGGAATTATATTTTGATCTTGCAGTTGCAGGATATACCAAAGAGGATATAAAAATCTCTATCAAAGACAATGTATTGACGATATCTTGTGATGATGATTATGAAAATGATGACAAAGATGTCAAATACATTGAAAATGGCATTGCAAAGAGAAAGTTTAAAAGAGAATGGACTTTAGGGCCACAAGTGGATACAAAATCAGGTGAGGCAACATTTGAAAATGGCATTTTGTCTGTTGCATTTAAACTTGAGGAAGATGATTCCACACTTATACAAATAAAATAATATAACATCGACATCCCACACACAAAAATACCCCAAATTGATAAAATATAATTTGGGGTATTTATTTAGATAACAAACAAATCATCGGACAACATTGTATTATGAAGACTTTTGATTCGCCAACTTCCATTTTTGATAAATCGATTGACTTCACTGATTTTATATCTAGTCTTAAATTCATCATTACAATCATCATCGACAAATTTAAAATCACATAAATCTAGTGCCTCATTATAAGCCAACATCATCATTTTATATGTTCGTTTATACACTAATAAATCATACCACACTAATGGTTTCAATTTTAATTTTGTATTTGTCATATTCTTGCCCTTGTTAAATGATTTGAAATAGTTCATCGTTGAGACTTACCGATGGAAATGGTTTAATGACCCAATTCTTTAATTCCATCTGTTTTTCTAGATCTTCAAATGTATATGATACTGTAAATGGCTCTCTTTCACTATCGTGTTTATCGAAGATTATGACATAAACCATTTTTGAGTATATGATGTCCTCTATTTTAATGGTATATTTATCCCAAAGTTTCTTGAGTACAAATACTTGAAGTTCATATGATTGACCCTCTTTTAAATCTTGCATCTTCATTTCCATAGAAAATCCATAATATCATAGATGAGTGACACTTGCCTATCATTAAATATCCATCTTTTGTTAATATTATCATCTGCCCACTTGTACGGGCCTGATTTCTCACCATACTCTTCTGCCATTGCCGACCAATCACATACCATTTCAGCAATATATATGTCAGGCATTTGTGTTCCGTCAATTTGTTTGTGAGTTGAATCTCTATCAGTTTTACTTATAACATCATCCAACCCACACCAATATTCTGGATGATGCTTGTTGTTTAACACATGATGAGTGGTTGCTCGATGCATTTTATCTTTAATCGATTCTGGTACATCAAACTCCACCCCCTCTCGTTTACATTTATATGACCAAGTGATGTATAGATATGGTGTATACTCTGGCTCCTTCCATTTGGAATCATCATGATTATCAACAATATCACTTAACTCCTTGAATTCATTGAAGTGTTTTGATACTCTATCGGCATATTTTTGTACTCTTTCGATATGGGTATCCGTTCGTATTTCAAAATATTCCTTCATTTCTTCAATGATATCAGTATCTTCATTCAAAAAATCTCTTAGTTTCATTTAATTCTCCCTTAATATGATTCATTGTCATCTTGTATGATTGGTTTTGATGTCATAGTTGTGTCATACTCATTACTAAAAGCATTGGCCAACATGGCATTAGTACCAGAACTAAAACCAATACCATACTCAATTGAATTAACTTCAAAAATTATAGGTCTGCCGTTAACATATGATGTATAAAACGGTGACTCATATCCAATTTTGCCTTTATTAAATACCATCTTCTGTCCCTTTTTTATACCATTATTAGGACAGTTGTTTGTACCTATTAAATAAGCATTGTCTTTGTTACTTATACTACCTTTTGGTATGAACAATACAGAATCCTGTTCATATTTCTCACCCAATGATGTTAATATTTTTTTTAAATCCCCAGTATCATCATTATCAACAACAAAATATGATATTTCTTTTGTAGTTGAACCACCTTCTGGATAAACACCAACTAATTTAATTGCACCCTTAAACCCATTTTTTATTAAATCAGCTTTAAGTGCTTGATTTCGTTTGTCATTTTCTTTTTTTGTTATCTCGATTGGTGGTTGTTTTTTATCACAAGGCTCCCCGTTTTCCAAATAACCACAATTTGTATATTTCCTAAACGATGTGATAACACCACAATCGTATTTTTCGTTATGTGACCATATTCTACTCAACGAATTCTCTTTTATGTTCATAATCACTCTACGATTTGGTATATATGATAACCATCTAATCCATCAAAGATTGTGTCAATGTATTTGATATTTTTGTCAATTATGTGATCACCATTTTTAAATATTTTGAATTGGATTGTTCGTTTCCTATCTCTGGTGTCAACATCGCAGTAAAAATATAATGTATCATCCATAATCCTGATTTTTAGAATGTTTGTGCCAACCCCAACTTCAATTGACGGGTTTGATATTGATGACATATATACCGCGATAAATCTCATATCTAATACCTTTCGATAATTTTGAGTGATTCTAACAATGTAGAGGTATCCTCATCAACATTTTCTCTCAACAACTTGGGTTCCAATCTCGAATCCGTTATTTCATATAAATTGCCCTTGATTATTTTCATATCAGGTTTCAGTCCAAATTCACGATAAAAGTATTGAGTGACAATGTTTTTTTGTTCAAAAATGTCTATTTCAACTTCAACTTTTTGTTTTGCGGTGACTTTCATCTATTTCCCCATTTAATGTTTTAAGATATTGTATCAAACCAGCAAACATGTGTCAACAAGATATAAATACTAATACATTTTACTATATTTTTACAAAGGGGAAGGATGTAATGAAAAGAAAAATATACATCGGGTTTGTTATTTTTACCATATTGAGTTGGGGTGGTGTTAACTATGCCAATTATTATATAAATCATAATCTAACAGAGCAAACAATAAGAGAAAATGTTGAATTCATTGACCAAGCCGTGGATGATATATCGACTGAGCAAAAAAATCTCAAAGAAACCGAAGCCGTGTTAGAAAATCTCCCAAAAGGTGTCAATCCATTTATTTCTGAGATGTCAACAGTTGCCCCAAACATTGATTTAAAAGATGCATCACAACCAGATAATACATTGGTCAGTGAGTTGAGACAAAGAATCAATAAATTGGAAATGGAAAAACAAGAATATATGGCATCAAAAACCCATATTGTACAAACTGTTGCCGACAGAATGAATATTTTTAAATGGGACATCAAAAACCCATTGTTGAATGTTGTCATACTCCCTTTGGTGTTGTATTTTGGTAAAAGAGTATTGGATATAATTTTTAGGTTGATTAGCAATGAAATATTTGAGGAAGAAAATTCATGAGACTATTAGCATATCTTAATGAAAGTAGAACAAGACCAATCAAGGAAGATGAATTTATAAAGTTAATCAACACAACTCATAAAGATTCTGTGAAAAACTTGGGAATAGATAATTGTATTTTTCGTGGTGCATATATTGAGGGGATGTTTTCAAAAACTAACCCAAAGAATGGTGATCCAAGAGTTTCAGCAAATTCATCAAATGAGTATACACTGTTAGTTGACAATCTCCCCTGTTGGAAAGGATATCCCAAAAGAAGTAGATCATTGATATGTTCAACATCATTTGAGACCGCACATGATTATGGTGATGGAGTTAATATTGTCCTTCCAAAAAATGGGTCAAAAATTGGTGTATGTGATTCTAATGATTTTTGGGTGTCATTTCCATATCTTAGTGTTTCAATGGATATACGAAATATGGATTCATTTAATCATATTCTTGGCACTTGGATTGGAGAAGATAACGATAAGAACTGGAATACATTAAAGAGTGCAATAGCAAACTTTGATGAGGTGCATAAGGATGAAACGGATTGGATTGAATGGTGGAGAACATATCATTTTTTATTGTCTGAGCAATTATACACCAAATGGGATAGTATGGGTAGAAATCTTATGAGAGTATTAAATGATATCCTCGACCCCAAGAAGAATGGATTTACTTTAGAAAAAATTGGTAAGTCGTATTTTCCAAATGATAGAGAGGTATGGACAGACGGTGAATGTATTAATGTTTATGTAGAAAAAGATGAACTTGAAACAATTAACTGGATAAAGGAACAATTGAGATGAAATTTAAATCGTATTTATTGACCGAAAGTAGATCAAAGACTTTACAGGAAAAAGAGTTTATTAAATTACTCAAATCTGACTATACTGATGCTGTAAAGATGCTGGATAAAAAAAATGGTATTATCTATAGAGGATTGAATGATGATAGTACATTTATAATAACAGACCCAAGGAAAGGAAAATTGAGAAGATCATCAAATACTTCAAATGAGTATACACTGTTAGTTGACAATTTACCCGAATGGAAGGATTATCCTAAAAGAAGTAGATCATTGATATGTTCAACCAATAATTACTATGCCAAGGATTTTGGATCATTGAGAATTGTTCTTCCAAAAAATGGAGCCAACTTGGGATTATGTTATCGTGAGGATTTTTGGGATTGTTTTACAGAAATCTTTGATTGGTTGCATATACCTGATATGGATACTTTTAATAATTCTTTGAGATCCATCATTGGACAAGATTTTGATAAGAATTGGCCTACCTTGAGGAAAGCAATAAATCAGTGGGATATAGAGGATATTCCATTCATACCATCTGAGTGGAAAGAGATAATTGAAACAGAAGGTACATTGATGAAAGCATTAAGATTTTTACTTGACCCTAAAAGTAATAATTTTGGTAGGACAAAACTTGGGGGGGATTTACCATCTCATTCTGAGGTATGGACGGATTCCCCCTGTATTAGTATCAGAGTTGGATCTGATATAATGAAAACAATTGACTATATTAAAATCGTATCAGAATCATAAAAGGATTAGTTCATGAAATTTAAATCGTATTTATTGACCGAAGGTCGTATCAAAAAGTTATCAGAAAAAGATGCATTAAAATCATTGAATACATCATTTTCTATGTCAAAAAGGGAATGGGAAAATTCAGGTAAATCTTATATATATCGTGGTACTAATTCCTTGAAATCGGATTATGCAATAGGAAATGGCAAAGGGCAATATCCAAGAAAATCAAGAAATACAACAAATTACACGACAATGTTTATAGATAACAGTAAGATGTGGTCTAGTTATCCAAAGAGAAGTGAGTCATTTATTTGTAGTACATCAAAAACAAAGGCATCAATATATAATCATAACAGTAAACCCTACCATGTATTTCCATCTAATGGGTCAAAACTTGGTGTTTGTCCATCATCTGATATATTTAATTCATTTATGTTTGCTCCGGGGATAAATGTACCAACGATTAATGAGTATATATCCAGAGTTATGGAACTTTACAATGAAATTAAAAATAAAAATGAAGTTATATTTACAAATGATGATAATTGGAATAGATTTACAAAAGACCTTGAAACTATAAAAAATGGATGTAAAGACGATCCATCGATTATTGATAAAATTAATGAAGATATAATGGATTTTGAAAGTGAATTTACCCGATTTTCTTTTGATGGGGATTTGATGTCAGAACTTGAAAAAATATACAATCCCAAAACGAATGGATTTGAATTAAAGATGGCTGGTGATAGTATTAAATATGACAGAGAAGTATGGATGTCAGGTGATTGTTTGTTTATGAATAATGACATAGTGGGTGATGTATGAAATTTAAATCGTATTTATTGACAGAAGGTCGTATCAAAAAGTTGTCATATGAACAGTTGGAAAAACTTGCATTTACAAAGTTTTCCGATGCTCGTGAGATTTGGGAAAATGAAAACGGATACATATATCGTGGTACTAATTCATTGAAAGCAGATTATGCGATAGGAAATGGCAAAGGACAACGATTAAGAAAATCAAGAAATACAACAAATCATTCAACATTATTCTTTGATAACAGTAAGATGTGGTCTAGTTATCCAAAGAGAAGTGAGTCATTTATTTGTAGTACGGAATATGACAGGGCATCTGTTTATGGTGAGACATTTGGGGCTGTTTACCATGTTCTTCCAGCCAATGGTTCAAAGATTGGTGTGTGTAGTGATGGTGATATCTTCATTTCATTTAACAAAACATTGCCGGGTGGATATGTCGGTCAGGTTAATGCATTTATTGTGGAAATGATTGATATTTATAGTGAAAAGTTCGATGTTGATTTATATACAGGTGATGACGATTGGGGTAAAATGAAAGGATCATTCGATAAAATATTACAATTGTCAAAAGATAATCCAGAAAAACTTAAAGAAATTAGTGATTATATTTCTCCATATGTTGATGATGTTCTTATGGGAAACCCATTTGATGGTGATATGATGTCATTGATTAATCATATATACAACCCAAAAATGAATGGGTTTTCAATAGTAAAGTCTGGTCAACCCCTTCCAAAGAATAGGGAAGTATGGATGTCAGGTGATTGTTTGTTTATAAACACTGATGTTGTCGGTCAATTTTAATAAATAAAATAAAGAGGAATTAAATGAAGAATATATTTGAACATTTAAATGATGCCACCAATGCTTTTGATAGGATAAACGAAAGTGGAATTAAAAATATCAAAGCATGGGCAAAGAAGTACAAAACAGCAGAAGGATATTTTCATATGGATACCGATGGTGTAACATCAGCCATTGGGATGAAAGCCTATCTTGAGGGATATGGAATTAAGACTGTTAGTGTACACAAAATTAATTATGGTTCCAATGAGTTTTCTGCCGTAAAAGCAAAGAAAAATAATTTGGTGTGGATGGTGGATTTTGCCCACGGTAAATCATTTCTTCATATACATACGGATCATCATGAGGGTCAAACAGGAACAAGTGATAAAACTTCAACGGCATTTGAGAAGGCACCATCAAATGTTGAGGCAATCAGTATGAAGATAAGCCCAAGGAATTTGTTCTCTGCTGAAGATATTAAGGTAATTTCAACCATCGACAGTGCTGATTTTGCCAACAATAATATCAGCCCCGATCAAGTGATGAACGCTGCCTTTGGATTTGATGATTCATTGGATGTCAAGAAGAACCATATGATGATGGGTCTTGTTGTGAATAAATTATTGTTGGCATATAAAAATAAAAAAGGATTTCTTGAAGAATTGGTAATGAAATCAAAGCCATCATTAATCAGTATGTATGTCACAATCGTTAATCTCGCAAAAGAAAAGGGATACAAATCACCGATTGAGGTTGGGTCTGGTGTTCAAAATTATGCTAATGCACAAAAGGGTAAGATACAAAAGCCTAACACCAACCCAAAAAATCTTAAAGGTGGGGAATCCACTATGTGGGGGACGACACTTGTACAATATGGTGGTGGTGGAATGTTTAATGGTTATGATAGATATACACCATTTAAGAATAATCCCGATGCTGAATATTTAATTATTGCATGGCCTATGGGTTTGGTACAATTGACAAAGAACCCATTTAAATCACAAAAGAATCAATATCATTTGGGTGATGTTGCTCTTAAAACTGTTTTAGGTGGAAGTAAGTGGAAGAATAAATTATCCAATAAAAAAGTATCATTGGCGGATATCAAAAGAATATTTGAGACTGATATTAAGCCGGAAGATAAAGATGCTATGGGATTTAATTGGGATGATTTTGCTGGATTGGTCACAAAAGAACAAGTTAAAGGTATGAATTTGGATAGTGAGGGTGGATATACTTCATTCATTAAATCAATTTCCAATGTAAAGTTTAATAAATTAACCTATAAACAGAAACAATACCTTGAAAAAATTACTGTATCAGTGTATGATATTATGGTTGCCCAGAGTGGTGGACACAGAGAAATCACCAATGTTCAGGGATTTAATTTCTTGGGTAAAGGGTACACGGATATAATGAAAGAATATATGTTGGATTTGGCAAAAGAAATGAAGGATAAAAGGTTACAATAATGAAATTTAAAAAGTACCTTACAGAAAAAACAAAGTATACAATTTATGTTGATATGGATGGTGTGTTAACTGACTTCGTTCGACAAACAGAAGAGACATTTGGGGTGAAGTTTGATACCTTGTTGAACAATGACAGTTTATTTTGGGAACTCATCAGAAAAGCAGGAGAGCCATACTGGTCTGAGATGCCGATGATGAAAGATGCAAAAAAGTTGATGAATTATATGAAAGATGAAAATGTTAAAATATTATCATCTGCTGGATCACCAAGAAATGAACATAAGGATACCATCAGCGGGAAACTCAAATGGATGAAGAAACATTTCCCCAATATACCAGTTATAATTGAATATGAAAAGTATAAGTATGCAGATGAGAATTCAATATTGATAGACGATTTGAAGAAAAATATTGATCCTTGGATTAAACACGGTGGAATTGGAATACTTCACACAGATGCCAACTCTACAATTAAGAAATTAAAGTCATATGGGATATAATTATGAGTAAAATTAAAGAAATACTTGAATCAGATGCAACTAAACTAAGACGAAAAGATGACCTCGATGAAATAATGAAACAACTTGACGGATATTTTGAAGATGTTACATTTGTCTTGGAAACAATGAGTGATATGAAGGTGGTTCCTGATAATATCAAACGGAAAATATTAAAAGTAAGACGAGATATACTAAAAATACAAAGCGAAATGTTAAAGGAGAGAAAAAATGGGTAAATTTGGGGAATATTTGTCTGAGGCCAGTAGCAGTAAAACACCTTGGAAAACATTGGTTGGAAAAACGAATTGGGGATTATATGATCAACCAGAAACAGCGTCAGTATCTAAAAGTATGACAAAGGAATTTAGTAAGTTATGTTCAAATGCTTTTAAGCAGTTGGCAACAGGTAATATTACATTGGATGATGCTGCTCGTGGTGTTTTGAAGAGTTTTATGACTTTCAAAAAACAATATTACGAGTTGGGTGCCGATGATACCGCAACAGATGATATTGTCATTACTTTGATTTCTGATATTTTTGGGATACCAACAGATACATTATAAGGGGTAAGATGATGAGTAAATTAAAAGAGAAATTATTGACGGAAAGTGTGAATGAATCCGCCACCAACAACCAACAAAACATATCAGAATCAAAAGACAACAAGAAGTGGGATAAGTTGAGTGATGATGAGGTTAAGATATTAAAGAAGATTAAATTGGGTAATAATGGTAAATTGTTATTGAATAAGTTTGATAAAGATGAAAGAAAACTTATAGATAAAATGAGAATTGATGGTATAGTTGAACCAGCAACATTTATAAAACATAGGGATGCGGTTAGAATCCGTAAATCATACCTATAAAATGGGAATGTAATATGTCACTTAAAGATGAATTTGAACAATTAAAATTGAGGTATCTTGAAGAAGCAGAAGGTATTGATTCTGACCCTGAAAATGAGGATACACCCGAATATGAAGAGGTTGATGGATTTAATGTTCTCATACTTACATCATCCACTGATTCTAAAAATAGACGAACAAAGAAGAATCCGACCGTCACAAAAATAGAGAATTGGTGTAAATCTCACGATGTTTCTTATTATACGGCATTTGTTGATACGGCATACTTGAAGAAAGATGATGAGGGTGTTATTAAAATCCATAATGTTGATGACAAAGATGGATGTGAAATTGATCGTGACAAAACATTCATTATTGCCAGACGGGGTGTTGTGTTTCATAGATATTCTCTTAACATTATGACAAGATTGGAAAGGTACAGATTTTGTTTTCTTAATGAGAGAAATGCCATAGAGACTTGTGAAGACAAATATATGACAACATTAAGATTGGAAGAGTCAAAAATTCCAACACCTGAGACATCATTGGTTCCTACTGAAAATATGATTGATTTGGCACATGAACAAGTTGGTGGAAAGTTTCCTGTTGTCGTTAAAACATTAAATGGAACACAAGGTAAAGGTGTTTTTATTGTAAACGAATATAAAGCATTGAAATCAACATTACAAGCCATATGGTCTGTTGGTGATGGAGTTGAGATGATGCTACAAAAATACATCAAATCAGAGTATGATGTTCGTATTCATGTTCTTGGTGATGAAGTTATTGCTGCTATGAAAAGAGTGGTGGTCGATAATGATTTTAGAAGTAATGTCCATTTGGGTGGTAAGACAATGAAATATAAGCCAACCAAAGAGATAAAGGAATTAGCAATTAAAGCAGCAAAATCAGTTAAATGTAAATGGGCTGGTGTGGATATAATGTTTGATTCAAAAGGTAATCCATATGTCCTTGAAGTTAATGCTTCTCCAGGTACAGATGGAATTGAAGAGTTGACAAATGAAGATATTGTTGGTAAAGTTATGGAGTTTTCAAAAAATGCCATTAACTGGAATAGACCATCACAGGAGATTGGTGTTGTTGAAACAATTGAAATTGATGGTATAGGTCAATTACACGCACGATTTGACACAGGAAATAGTTCTGATAGCTCCTCATTGGACGCACAGGACATTAAAATGGATAAAGACAGTATATCATGGGTTACTAACGGTAAACGATTAACCAGCAAGAAAATCAAAGATGTTAGGATGAAAAGTAATACATCATCAGATGAAGAAACAGATGACAATAAGAGACCTGTTGTTTCATTAGATATTACATTTGAGGGTGTTAATTACAATGATGTTTTATTTAACCTCAATGACAGAAGCCATAAAACCACCCCCGTACTTATCAACAAAGATTTTATGATTCGGTCTGGTAGTGTTATCAATCCGTCGAAGGTATACAGTGTAACATCAAAACCTGATTATTTAAAGAGAAAGAGAAAGAAAAAATTCGATAAAGTTGAAAGAGAAGAGAATTAATAAGTGAATAA
>Ga0256913_10001543_pt1 | contig 11820 bp, 10 predicted proteins | sample Axial_MatmetaG_FD_185970 | JGI IMG/M metagenome (GOLD analysis project Ga0256913, IMG submission 185970) | Deep-sea worm associated microbial mat communities from Axial Seamount, Juan de Fuca Ridge, Pacific Ocean - Axial_Mat | ecosystem: Environmental > Aquatic > Marine > Oceanic > Microbial...
ATCCTGAAATTGCGCAAGCAATGGTTGACCCTTCTATTTACGTTGCAGGAGTTAGTGATACTGGAAAAGTGCTCACCTTTACACCCGTCGAGGCAATAGATAATCATTTTTGTGAGGCTGAAGTAAGTACTATAGAAGAGGTGCTGAAACATGCAGGTATTGTTGATTATACTATAACCGAACAGCAAATTACCGCTTTGGATAAGGTTACCGGGTTTTTAATAAATCCGATGGTTAGTGGTGTGCTCATTATGATAATTATTGGAGGGATCTATTTTGAGTTACAGACTCCCGGTATCGGTTTTCCTTTGGCTGCAGCATTGGTAGCTGCATTGTTCTACTTTGCACCATTATATATGGAGAATCTAGCCAACCATTGGGAGATTCTTTTGTTTATCGCGGGGTTGGTATTGTTGGCACTGGAAATTTTTGCCATTCCCGGGTTTGGAGTAGCCGGGTTTGCCGGGGTTTTGTTAATAATATCAGGACTTACCCTTAGCATGGTGGAACACATTGGGCCGGGAACATTCGATTATAATTACAGTAACCTGATAAAAGCTTTCTTTCTGGTAATAATATCAATGACTGTTGGGATTATCATTTCAATATTTTCAGCTAAAAGGTTGATGGAGTCGCCGTCATTGGGATTTGCTCTAAATAATCAGCAGCTTTCGGTAGATGGTTTTACTGTTGCAGAAACGGGATATAGTTCCATGGTCGGGAAATCAGGAACGGCTCAAACTCAACTCCGGCCTGCCGGGAAAGTGGAAATTGACGGCGATTTGTTTGATGCGGTGTCGCAGGTTTCCTATATCGATAAAAACCAACAAGTTGTTGTGGTTGATTATAAAAAGGGGCAGTTAATTGTTAGAAAAACTTAATGGTTGTCAATCCTCTATCTGTTTTATTCGATAAAAATCCATAAACAATCTTTTGTGTAAAAGTCCGTTTAAAGGATGATAATCGCTGTTGATAGCGTCCTATTTTTGTTAAATAATGGATTATAGATTTCATAAGAAATACTCACCTGTTTTATTGTTGGCATTGCTATTTGTAGTAAATACTGCTTATGCTCAAAAACGTATGACCACAGAGCAGTACATTGAAAAGTACAAGGATGTGGCCATGAAAAAGATGAAGGAATTCAAAATTCCTGCTTCCATTACTTTGGCTCAGGGGGTATTGGAGTCTGGTTCAGGAAATAGCCGGTTAGCAACTAAAGCCAACAATCATTTTGGAATTAAGTGTCATAAAGGGTGGACTGGGAAGAAGTTTTACATGGATGATGATGAAAAGCATGAGTGTTTCAGAAAGTATCATAAAGCTGATGACTCCTACCGTGATCATTCAAAATTTCTGATACAACGAGGGAGGTATTCTTTTTTATTTCAGTATGATATCACAGATTATAAAAAGTGGGCTTATGGTTTAAAAAAAGCTGGTTATGCCACCAATCCAAGATACCCGCAGCTGTTGATTAAAATTATTGAGAAGTATAATTTAAGTCGGTATGATAAAGAAGTGCTGGGGAAGAAATACAATAAAAGAAAAAAGAAGAAAGAAGTAAAGTTGCCTTCTGTTAACAAGGAGCAGGTTCCGGTTGTAGCACTGTTTAAGGTATCCGAATCAAACCATAACGGCAGAAAGGTGCTTATAAACAATAAAAGGAAGCTTGTTGTTGCACGACAGGGAGATGCTTATGAATTAATCGCAAGTGATTTTGGAATATACAGCTGGCAGCTTTATAAATATAATGAGGTAAGTAAAAAACATAAACTTGCTGAGGGTGAGCTGGTATATATTGAAAAGAAAAAGGCGAAAGCAGAGAAAAAGTATAAAGTACATTATATTAAGCAGGGCGAATCGTTGCACGATGTGGCTCAGCTTTATGGAATGAGACTTAGCAAATTGTTAAGAATGAATAACCTTCCGAAAGGGATTTCTGTTTCAGTTGGAACCGAATTAAGGGTTAGATAAACTGCTTAATTAACCTCGTCTGGCACAAGCCACGCACCTTGAACTTTCAGGCATAATAATTAACCTTTGAATCGGGATGGGCTCGCCACACTGAACACAAATTCCAAACTCTTTATCATCGATGCGTTCCAGTGCCAGGTTGATGTTTTTTAATTTGTCTTTTGCCGTTACCAGGGCAGCTTCGTTAACACTTTTGTTGTTGATGGCATCCATTCGGCTTACTCTTCCAATGGCACAATCGGGTTCGATGGGTTGGGTGAGTTCTTCCAGTTCTTCAATATGAATAAGCAGTTTTGTTTTGCTCTTTTTAAGATAGGCTTTAACTTGTATTCTTTCTTCGGGAGTCATTGGATTTGAGGAATAAGGTTTGTTTTAAACTAAGGAGATACCTTTGATATCTTTGTAAAGCTTTACGGCATACAGATCGGTCATGTTGGAAACAAAGTCGAGTACGGTTTGTATTTTATGATAAACAGAACTGCTTTCGGTGTGATATTGTTCAGGAATGAGCGAGATTAGCTTTTTGTGATAATCGGTTGAAGGTTCAATAACAGCCGGAATAAACTCTTCGAGTAAGGTGCCTAAAATGTTGTATCCTGCCAATTCGATGCTGATAACCTCAGGGTTACGGTAAATCTTTTGAACCGAAATTTTTTGAACAGCTTTCATAGCTTTTCCGCTGGTTCCTTTTAGATGTTTTACTAAACTGCCTTCGAAAATACCTTCCATAATTTCTGTATGGTGGTTCATAAACACAGCCTGGGTCTCTTTAATGAGTTTTGAAATGGTAAGTGAACGCAGAAAAGCAATGCGCTCGTTAGTGTCGATAACCTCCTGGTAAACACTATCTTTCATATTAAAGAACCACTCGTCATAAGTTTTGTCGAAAAACTGTAAAAACAGTTCTTCCGTTTCTTTGGTGTCAAGAATCCTGAGCTTATGTGCATCTTCAAGATCCATCAACTGGTAGGCAATATCATCAGCGGCTTCAACAAGATAAACCAAAGGGTAGCGGGCATAGACCTTTTTTTCTTCATCAAGCAACGGAATGCCAAGTTCATTAGCCACATGAGTAAAGGTTTCTATTTCGGAGTGAAAAAATCCATATTTATTCTTTTCGGGAAAGGCTGTGGAAGGAAAAGGGTATTTTACCAATGAGGCAAGTGTGCTGTAAGTCATGGCATAACCTCCCTGCCTGCGGCCTTTGAACGAGTGAGCCAGAATACGGAATGCATTGGCATTACCTTCAAAATGTTGTAAATCGTTCCATTCATTTTCAGTTACCAGATCTCTGTATTGTAATCCGTTGCCTGTTTGGAAGTAACGCGAAATTGCTGACTCGCCGGAATGACCAAAGGGTGGGTTCCCGAGATCGTGAGCCAAACATGCCGTTGACACGATGGTTCCCATTTCGCTGATTAGTACTGTATTTGCAGTCTCTCTTTTTTCAAGTTCCATCGAAACCATATCGCCAAGAGTTTTTCCAATGCTGGCAACTTCCAGGCTGTGGGTTAGTCGGTTATGAACAAATGTGCTTCCCGGTAATGGAAAAACCTGTGTTTTGTCTTGTAATCTTCTGAAGGGAGATGAAAAAACCAGTCGGTCATAATCCTTCTGAAATTCAGGACGCAATGAGGCGTTATCTTTTATTCCCCGGTTTTTTGAGCCCAGCCGGTCTGTTGATATTAATCGGTTCCAATCCATATTGTCTGTTGTTTTCGCATTGCTGCATGGTGTTGCAGAATCGGCGATAAAAATACATTTAATTTCGGTTTGGAATTTTATGCTTCGTAAATAGAAATATCTTTGCATCTATGAGTAAATATGATGTGATTGTGGTTGGCGGAGGCCCGGCAGGATTGTTGGCCGCAGGAAGAGCTGCCGAGTTGGGGGGAAGAGTGCTGCTGCTGGAAAAGATGCGGCAACCTGGCAGAAAGCTGCTGATTACGGGTAAAGGCAGGTGTAATATTACTAACAGTGCGCCTGTTAGCGAGTTTATTACGCATGTTTACCCCAAAGGTCGTTTTTTGAAAAACGCTTTTTCGCAATATTACTCAGAAGAGATTATTGATTTGTTAAAAAAGCACGGTGTGGAAGTAATGCTTGAGCGTGGAGGTCGATATTTTCCGGCAGGAAACAGAGCGGCTGATGTATTACAGGCATTGTTGAAATGGACAAACAAGCTTAATGTTGAAATACGAACAGGTTTTAAAGTTGAAAAACTTTTGGTCGAGGATGAAAAGATAGCAGGTCTTGTTGCCAATGGTAAAGAGTTTAAGTGTGACAAAGTGGTTTTGGCTACCGGAGGTAAATCGTATCCTGCTACCGGCTCAAACGGAGAAGGTTATATGCTGGCTAAAGCAGTTGGGCATACTATTGAGCATGTCAGACCTGCACTGGTTCCTCTTGAAACATTGGGTGATACTGCCCAAAGGCTTCAGGGACTTAACCTTAAAAATGTAGAGGCTGTAGTTTGGTCAAATAACAAAAAAGTTGGTGAAAATTTTGGTGAAATGATTTTTACCCATTTTGGACTTTCAGGCCCTATTATTCTGACCCTTAGCAGGATTGTTGCTGATGAGTTGCTGAAAGGTAATAATGTGGAGATTTCAATCGATTTAAAACCGGCACTTGATGATCAGAAGCTTGATAAACGGCTGCTGCGCGATTTAAATGAACATGGTAAAAAGCAGGTTAGTAATATCTTCAGAAGCTGGTTGCCTGCCTCGTTAATTCCGGTTTTTATTGATTTGCTCAACCTTGATCCGGCTAAGGCTTGTCATCAGGTTTCTTCAAAGGAAAGGAAAAAAATCAGGGTTTTATTGAAAAACCTCAGGTTTTCGGTTACACGAACGCGTTCGTTTAAAGAAGCAATTATTACGGCAGGAGGGGTTCCAACCAACGAAATTGCGGCTAAAACAATGGGATCAAAATTAGTTAAAGGACTCTATTTTGCAGGTGAGATTATTGATCTTGATGCAGAAACGGGAGGTTATAATTTACAGATTGCCTATTCAACAGGATGGTTGGCAGGTAATTCAAGTATGGCTCATTAGTATTTTCAAATTATAAATATAAAGAACAATGGAAAAGGTAATTGATAAGTTTATAAGATACGTTAAGATTGACACACAATCAAGCGAAGAATCAACCACGATGCCCAGTACCGAGAAACAGCTGACTCTTGCTAACATGCTGATGGAAGAGCTGAAAGCAATGGGACTGGAAGACGCTTCGGTAGATAATAATGGATATGTAATGGCCACTTTGAAATCAAATACCGATAAGAATGTTCCGGTGGTTGGTTTTATCGCGCATATGGATACGGCTCCGGATGCTTCTGATGAAAATGTAAAGCCTCAGTTTGTTGAAAACTATCAGGGGCAGGATATTTCGTTGGGTAACACAGCAATGTTATCACCTGCCGATTTTCCTGAACTGCTTTATTACAAAGGGCAAACATTGATAACTACTGATGGTACCACCTTGCTTGGCGCGGATGATAAAGCCGGCATTGCGGAAATCATGACTGCCGTCGAATATCTTCTTAATCATCCTGATATAAAGCACGGAACCGTTAAGGTTGGTTTTACACCCGATGAGGAGATTGGACGAGGAGCTGATGAATTTGATGTAAAAAAGTTCGGAGCTGATTTCGCTTATACGCTTGATGGCGGTAGAATTGGTGAGTTGGAGTATGAAAATTTCAATGCAGCCGGATTGACGGTTATTGTTACCGGAAGAAATGTACATCCGGGTACAGCGAAAAATCAAATGATCAATTCCATTATCATTGCTATGGAGTATAATAGTTTGCTTCCTGCCGACCAAAGGCCGGAACATACAGAAGGGTATGAAGGCTTTTTTCATCTGATGGATTTCAGGGGTAGCGTGGACAAAACTATTTTGAAATATATTGTTCGCGATCATGATAAAAATAAGTTTGAACAAAAGAAAAGGGTGGCGCAGGAAGCAGCTGACTTCTTGAATAAAAAATATGGTAAAGAGGTTGTTTCTGTTGAATTAACAGATCAGTACTTCAATATGAAGGAGAATATTGAACCGGTTAAATATATTGTTGATATAGCAGAGAAGGCCATGATTGAAGCCGATGTTGAACCCATCATTAAACCGATACGTGGTGGTACCGATGGTTCCAGATTGTCGTTTATGGGTTTGCCTACACCTAACATTTTTGCCGGCGGCCATAACTTTCATGGTATTCACGAATACATTCCGGCTCAGTCGATGGAAAAAGCTGTGGAAGTAATTGTTAATGTAGTTAAGGGTATAGAGGCACTTTGATAATGAAGTATTAATGACAATCGAGATTGATATTGACCCTTGATTTACTTTGAGACCTTTCTTTAGTAGTTCTGAACTGTTGATTAAGCTACGTAATCTGCGTTTTAACAATCTCAAATATACTGATGTGAGTTTTTTTTCCTGATGACAATTTCTCACACTTCATCCAAAATATCCTTTATCTTTGCCATAAATAGTAATAAGAAATGAGATTTGTTTTATTCCGTACGCCCAAACCCAAAAAATTCGGCTTTAAAGCCAGATATCATGATCCTGATTTGGAACGACTTCGTAAAAGAAGGGCTGAAATGGGGTACGAAAAAACCATCAGTCATGATGAAGAGTTGAGGATGAAGATGAGGAAGCGCTGGAAAGGTGGTGATTCGGAAACAGAACTTCAGGGCTTTGGTCTGTCAAAACGAACCTCTTTTTTAATCTATGCTGTTTTTATTTTAGGTGGTGTTTACCTTATATTTTTTACCGATTTTATTGATAAACTACTGATGCTTTTTGGCGTGGGGAGAGTAAAATAGAGGGATTAGAGCGTTATGTCGAATATTATAAAACTTCTTCCTGATTCGGTTGCCAATCAAATTGCAGCCGGTGAAGTAATACAACGGCCTGCTTCTGCCGTAAAAGAGTTGCTTGAAAACGCAGTTGATGCCGGTGCTACGTCCATTGATTTGTTTATTAAAGAAGCAGGTAAAACGCTGATTCAGATAATTGACAATGGCTGCGGAATGAGCGCCATGGATGCCCGAATGAGCTTTGAACGTCATGCTACCTCTAAAATTCAAAAAGCTGAAGATCTGTTTGCAATCCGAACCATGGGTTTCCGGGGAGAGGCTCTGGCATCCATTGCCGCTATTGCTCAGGTTGAAATGAAAACACGCCCTTTGGAGGATGAATTGGGAACATGTCTTAAAATTGAAGGATCCGAAGTAAAAAGTCAGGAGCCATGCCCTTGTAAGCCGGGGACAAGTATTGCCATTAAGAATCTTTTTTTTAATGTTCCTGCCCGTAGAAACTTCCTGAAATCAAATACAGTTGAAACACGCCATATTATTGAAGAGTTCACCAGGGTAGCTTTAGTAAACCCTGATGTTGCTTTCAGTATGACGCATAATGATAAGCCGGTATTCAGGCTTCCTAAAAGCAATGCAAAACTACGGATAGTCAATATCTTTGGTAATAATTACGATCAGCGGCTTTTGCCGGTGGAGCAGGAAACCACGCAGCTCTCGGTTAAAGGATTTATAGTAAAACCTGAATTTGCCAAGAAGAAACGCGGTGAGCAGTTTTTCTTTGTTAATGGCAGGTTTATCAAACATGCTTATTTGAACCATGCGGTGGAAAATGCTTTTGCCGAACTGTTGCCAACCGATGCTTACCCGTCTTACTTCTTGAATCTGGAAATAGATCCTGCTAATATTGACATCAATATTCATCCGACAAAAACCGAGGTTAATTTTCAGGATGCAAGATACGTGTATGCTGTTATTCAGGCAGCAGTAAAGCAATCGATAGGCAAACATAGTTTAACCCCCACCATTGATTTTGATGTGGATCCGGCTATTGATGCAATGTTTGTCAATCCGCCCAAAGAGGTTGAGCAGCCACAGATTAAAGTCAACCCTGATTATAACCCGTTTAAAGAGAGTCAGGAAAAGAGACCGTCATTATACAGAGCTCCGGTTCAAAAAGGGGATGAAAACTGGGAGACGTTGTATCAGCAATCTGTGCCGGAACAACAACCGCAACAACATCTTATTCCCGAACAGGATTCGGAAGTTAATAAAATAGATGATGCCCGCTTTTTTCAGGTGCATAACCGTTTTATCCTTACCAATGTGCGTTCAGGGTTGATGATTATTGACCAGCAGAAAGCACATGAACGGATTTTATACGAAAAGTTTCTGCAAGAACTGGAGAATAAATTGCCGGTATCGCAGCAGCAGCTTTTTCCGATTACATTACAGTTTTCAGCCGATGATGCGATGGTCATTCATGCATTGAAAGATTCGTTGAATAAGTTGGGTTTTACCTTTGATACCATCGGAAACAGCGGTTTTGTTTTTCAGGGAATACCTGAGGGTATGAAGGAGTCGGAGTTGGAAAGTGTGTTAGAGAAAATAATTGAAACGGATAAAAAGAAATCAGGAAGCCTGGTGGCTGATGTAAACAACTCGCTTGCTCGATCATTAGCTGCCAGATTGTCGACTAAAGCAGGAAAAAAACTTGATGTACGGGAAATGGGTATGATATTTGACAGCTTATTTGCCTGTACAATGCCCGAGGTTGCGCCCGATGGAAGTAATATTGTTGCCATTGTACCGTTAAAAGATTTAGAAAAGTTTTTAAAAGAAAAAGGAAAATAATATGTCACAATATCGTCCCTCCGGTTTTAGGATGTTAACGCCGGTTGTAAAGAACCTGCTTATCATTAACGTGCTGCTTTTTGTAGCCATGCTGACTATGTCAAAGTCTTTTGGATTCGATTTGACGGTTATTCTGGGGCTTCATTATCCGGGTGCTACTGATTTTGGGGTATGGCAATTCGTGACTTATATGTTTATGCATGGCGGATTTTCTCATATACTTTTTAATATGTTTGCCTTGTGGATGTTTGGAAATGTATTGGAGAATGTTTGGGGTTCGCAGCGGTTTCTTACCTATTACATGATAACCGGAATTGGTGCAGGACTGATATACATTGTATGGATTCATTTTACTATATCACCGCAGCTTTCACTGATTAATAATGTGATTAGTGACCCTTCTATTGAAAATCTGTCAACATTAATTGCTCAGCACAGGTTTTCAGTTAGCCAGTATTCAGGAGCTATATGGGCTGATTTTATGCAATTTCAGGAAAGCGTGAAGGCTTTAGATGTTAACCCACAGAATCATTTAGCAGCGCAAAAGATTGTAACTTTTCTTTCGGAATACCGAAGCTACTATTTGAACCAGCATGTGGTGGTTGGTGCTTCAGGAGCGGTATTTGGTTTGTTGCTTGCCTTTGGAATGATGTTTCCCAATTCATTGATTTATGTCTATTTTGCCATTCCGGTGAAGGCTAAGTATTTTGTTATTATTTATGGTGCCCTTGAGCTTTATTCAGGGTTTGCCAACAATCCTGGTGACAATACTGCCCATTTTGCTCATTTGGGAGGTATGCTTTTTGGCTACCTGATAATGCTGTATTGGAAAAAGAAAGGGATTTTGTTTAGTAACTAACTGACAAAATGTAATATACTATGATGCTTTCGTAAAAATGGTAAGTTTTTTGATGAGAGCGAGATAAAAAACTATGAGAGGCTATTATCAACAACCGGGAATGAATAGGGGAGAAGAGATTAAAAGAATCTTTCTTAGCAACAATACAATGTCGAGATTGTTGCTTATTAATACAGCTGTGTTCGTGTTGGTATCGCTGATTAAGCTATTTCTATGGCTGTTGGGATATGGTGGAGCTAACCCGGTAGTTGCATGGTTCGCGGTTCCTTCAGGAATTAATGAGCTTATTACTAAACCCTGGACGGTTGTTACTTATATGTTCCTTCATGAAGGGTTTTTCCATTTGCTTATGAATATGATTATGCTCTATTTCGGAAGCATTCTGTTTTTGGAGTACCTGAGTCAGAAGAAACTGTTGAAGACTTATATTTTGGGTGGCTTAACCGGAGCACTGTTCTTTATTGCTGCGTTTAATATCTTTCCTGCATTTGCTGCTTTAAAGGATGGGGCTTATGCATTGGGGGCTTCGGCATCGGTTCTGGCTATATTCATTGCCATCGCAACTTATGTTCCTGATTACGTGGTTCATCTTTTTCTTTTTGGCAGGGTTAAGATGAAGTACATCGCCATTGCTTTTGTGGTTATCGATTTATTAAGTGTTCAGAGTAACAACCCCGGCGGTCATATTGCTCATTTGGGAGGAGCCTTGTGGGGTTTTGTTTATGCACTTTCATTGCGTAAGGGAACCAATCTGTTAGGCTTTTTTGAAGATATTAAAATGCCTTCTTTTGGAAAGAAAGCTAAATACGCACGATTTGACACCTCCAGACCTTCTTCGGGGCGACCAATGAATGATGAGGAGTATAGCAAGAAGAAAGCTGCCTCACAGCAGGAAATAGACCATATACTGGATAAGATTGCCAGATCAGGATATGCAAGCTTATCGAAAGAAGAGAAAGATATGCTCTTCAGGTCGAGCCAAAGCTAACGAAACTAAAATATGCGTAAGTTTTTTATTGATTTATTCTGGACTTTTAATTTACTGGCTGCATTATCGCTGTTGGCTGCTTATCTGTCGCCATATATCAACCCGAACAGGGTGAGCTTGTTTGCTTTTTTTGGTATCGGATTTCCGCTCTTTCTTTATGCCAATATGTTTTTTGTTGTTTTCTGGGTATTTATGAAAAGAAAATACCTTTTGCTTTCATTGGCATTGCTGGTTTTAGGATACCCGATGATAAGAAGGCATCTTCAGGTTTTTCCTGAAAGAACAACCCAAAGTACACAGGGTGTAAAGGTGGTGAGTTATAATGTTAGGAATTTTGCACAGCTTGGAAGAAAAGAGAAAAAAGCAACGGTTCAATCAATAAAGAAGCTGATCCTTAATCAGAATCCTGATATTGTCTGTTTTCAGGAATTTGGTAATTCAAAGAATCCTGAGAAGATTCTGGATCTTGGATTTTCAGCTTACGGAACAGGAGCCAATATTATTTACACCAGGCTCAAGGTAGTTCATCAGGGAAATATTATCGATAAAAAAGATAATAAGTTTGGAGTATTTACTGATGTTATTATGGGTGTTGATACGCTCAGAGTAATAAATATTCAGTTGTTATCTTACAGTGTTTCGCGCGAAATTGAAGCTTACGATAAAACGGAAAAGGTAAACCGAAAACAGTTTTTCTTTGCCATTGCCACTAAATTAAATCATGGTTTTACCGGAAGGGTACGGGAGACTGAAACGCTGCAAAAGGTTTTAAAGAAGTCGAAATACCCGGTGATTGTTTGTGGTGATTTTAATGATCCGCCAGCCTCTTTTACTTATCAGGAAATTATTAAAACCGGTTTAAAGGATGCTTTTGTGGAAAGTGGAACAGGTTATGGAAATACCTACAACTGGTCCTTTCCAAAGGTGCGAATTGACTATATTTTAACTTCAAGTGATTTAGATATATACAACTATAAAGTATTGCAATCCAACCTTTCAGACCATATGCCAATTGAGGCATTCTTAACCTTTTCCCGTTAGATAAATTGCTTCCTTAACCGACTTCAAATTGTTGCTTTCAGGGAAAATAAACTGATATATCCGGTTTAAGTATTGATATTAAGCTATTTGTAGGTGCTGTTAAGTGTTCCTGGCTTGATGAATTCTATTCTTGTTTGGTATTTTGTGATGAAATAGTAATTAAATAAAAGTATAGATAGGATTATATAAAAGATTAAAAACCAGGTATAAAAAACGGTAAGTAGATTTGTTGTTTGAAAGTATTTAATTTAGCAAAAATAAGCTTTGAATTT
>Ga0256913_10001544_pt1 | contig 11818 bp, 12 predicted proteins | sample Axial_MatmetaG_FD_185970 | JGI IMG/M metagenome (GOLD analysis project Ga0256913, IMG submission 185970) | Deep-sea worm associated microbial mat communities from Axial Seamount, Juan de Fuca Ridge, Pacific Ocean - Axial_Mat | ecosystem: Environmental > Aquatic > Marine > Oceanic > Microbial...
TTGAAACTCTACTGCATACATTAAGAATCCTTTATTTTAATTGCACTTTCAAAGTTTAACAGTTATTTATTTAAAGTAAGCTTATTCCCAATACCTGACCCCCCCATTGCAGCATTGCAGTGACCCCCCCATAAACCAAACTGATAAATTTTAGAAATATTTTTTTTTATAAGAGTCCTAATACCTCCTATCCTATTTCTTTTCAATGCCATCAAATCCTCTTTTGATTTTTGCCAAATATTTTTTAGGCTTTTATTACTCTCTCCACCCACTCTCATAACATATAAGACTTTAGGTAAATAGTGAATTCTCATTTTTTTATCAATTAATATTTTTAACATGAAATTATAATCAGCTGCTATTTTAAAATCTGTATCAAAATATCCAAACTTATTGTATATCTCTTTTCTAACAAAAAAAGCAGGATGAGGTGGCATCCATCCTTTTTCTAGATTCTTATACTCAAATTCTCCACTCTTCCAATATCGAATTATCTTATCAGTATCTTTCTGATCCACATAAATTAAATCTCCATAAACACCATCACACTCATTATTATTAAAAATTTTCATAATATTCTCTACAACATAACTATCAACATAAAAGTCATCTGAGTGTAAAAATCCAATAATATCACCTGTTGCTAAATCTATACCTTTGTTTAAACCACTATATATACCTTCATCTGGTTCAGATATAAACTTACTAATTTTATCTTTATATGATTTAATTATATTGATTGTGCCATCTGTAGATGCTCCATCTATAATAATATACTCTATATTTTCATAAGATTGTGATAATACAGAATCTATAGCTTGTTTGATTTGATGTTTATTATTATAAACAGATGTTATAATTGATACTTTCATTTTATTTCCCTTTTTCTTTTAAATTTTGCAGGGTTGCCTTGGTATATACGATATGGTAGCAAATTATAATTTGCTACTGAACCAACAGCTAATACACTATGTGTTTTACAAATAACATTAGGGCATACAATAGCTTTCGCCCCTATCCAAACACCATCTTCTAATATAATCTCTCCTAATATTAAATCAAAAGACTTTTTTTTGTAATTATGACTACCTGTTAAAAGATAGCTTTCTTGTGATAAACATACATTGTTTCCAATTATAACTTTAGCAAGATTATCTATCCAAACTCCCTCTCCTATCCAACAATTATCTCCAATTTCTAAAAACCATGGATATTTTATATTGACATTTGGTTTGATAACTATACTTTTACCAAGATTTGCCCCAAATAGTTTTAAAAGATATATTTTAAAAGAGGGTGGAAATGGTAACATAGTTTTTAAAAAAAGTATATTTGTAAAATACCAAATTATTTTTTTTATAGAATTTCCAAAAAAGTAACTGCTATTGTTATATAAACTAAGATTTATTTTTATCATTATTAATACCTGTATATAATTTTTTAAATTCAAGTGCTATATTAGACCAATCATATTTTTTTGCAAACATTTTTGAATTTTTTCTCATTATATTTCTATTACACTTTAATATTTCTATTATAGCATCTGCTGTATCATCAATAGTATTATTTACCCATTTTCCACAATTTGCTTTTTCTACTTTTTGCCAAGGTGTACCCTTACTAGCCACAATAGGTGTACCACTGGCTAAGCTTTCAATATATACATTACCGAAGTTTTCATTATGTGATGGTAAAGCAAATATATCTGCATTAGCTAAAAAATCTATCTTATCTTGATTATAAATTTCTCCAACTAAAAATACAGTATCATTTAATTTTAATTGTTCTATCTGTTTGAGTAAATTTATACCTTCAGTTTCATCACTACCTGCTATCAAAAGCTTTACATTTGGAAAATTGTTTTTAACTTTTATAAAAGCTTCAATAAGTATATCAAAACCTTTTTTTTTCTGTAATCTTCCCATAGAAACTACAATTTGATTACACTGTAAATCTTTTTTTGCAAATTTTTTGATAAATGCCTTTCTATCTAATTGATTAAAAATCTGAAATTCATTATATGCAATACCATTAGGAATAACTTGTATTTTAGCATTAGGAAATTGTTCTAAAATTTCATTTTTCTCTTGTTCAGCAGTAGCATGCCAAATAATTTTATGTATATATGGTTTAATAAATATTTTTAACCATGACTTTTTATATTTACTACCTTGATTTAGACACCATTTACATAATGCACCTCTTGGAGATAATACAATTGGTTTGTTAAAAACTTTAGAATAAAAAAGTGCAATTGGTGTAGGTGTACTAAACATATACTGTGCATGGATTAAATCAGCAGATTTTATCTCTCTCCATATATTAAACAACAAACTTATAGATATAAGATTTATTTTTGTTTCATTATAATATTTAACATAAAAATCTTTTTCAAATTGTTGCCATTTCCCCATTTTGACATCAAGCCTTGAAGTCATGTTGGCATTTGTTGTAGAAACATATATTTCCATATCATCAAGCTTAGCAAGTTCTTGCGATGTATGCAAAGTAGAGAATATGGGACCACCATATACTGTTGCAGGATAAAATGACGGAGTAACTAATAATACTTTCATTATATAAAACTTCCTTTCTTTTCTTTTCTTTTTTTCTTATCAAGTCTTGTCAATACAATAATCATTACAAGAAAAAAAATAGTTCCATAGTCAAAATAACTTCCCAGCTTAAATGATTTAGTAATAAAATGACCAAGTGAAGCTAAAGCAACTGCCTTATAATCCATATCTTTAATTTTCATAGATTTATAAAAAAGCATGAAGAAAATAAAAATACCTAAAATCCCAAGTTCAGATATAATACGAATTGTTAAAGCATGTGCTGATTTGTAATTCAACCCATACCAACTATCTTGAACCAAATGGAAATCAAAATTTCTCAAGTAAGTTGTTTCATGACCACCTAATCCTACTCCCAAACCGTATGTATTTATAAAATTATTTGTGGCAATATCAAGATTTGAGAAAAAAGAAAATGTTGTCATATTACGAATATCTTGAAGATTTCCCCCCTCTACATAAACTAAAGCTGCATTAATTCTATCAGAAAATTCTGGAATAGTATTGACAAAATAAATACCTGCATATACTATAGGAATTGTGATAATAAGAAATTTCCAATATTGACGCATATTAATAATAATAAAAAATAAAATAATACTTAACAAGGCAGTCAATTTAAATGTCAATAATACTGTAACAAGAAGTATCCAAAACTTCCAAGAAAATTCTTTTTTTAAATATAGATAGAATACTGCAGATAATACCATAACTACATAATGCGAAGGTTCTAAGGCAACAGAATCAACAAAAAAACCTGCATAATCAGTTAACAACAATATACCCATTGGTTTTAACATAAGCTGTACTAGCCCAATCACTGCAGCTATCACTGCATAATCAATATATCTTTCAAAAATATATATAGGGTTATTCGACATCAAAATATACTTAATAGCAAAATACATCAGAATAATCGGAATATACTGTTTAAAAAAAAGAACTAGTGGAAAATCCATCACCATATCAACTATTATAGAAGCAACAAGTATCCATAAAAATATAATTGCCTCTTTCTTATTGATAGAGAGTTTGCCTGTTAAAAGAAATATAGAAAAAGCAACCATAAAAAATGGATAACTGATTATATCAAACTGAATACCCCCTAAATTTACCATACCTATCTCTTTTGTAAAGATAGTTAAAGGTAATATCTTACCCCATGTATTTAAGTTTTTTTTATCTATTTTTTCAAACATCTATCTATCAATTCTGCATATTTGAGTGCACTATTTTTATACGTAAATTGTTCTGCCCATTGTTTTAGCTTTTCATCGTGGTTATGTTGCACCATATTAAATTTCAAAAGTCCATTTTTTATGTCTATTGTATCATTTGGATCGACAAGTACCCCTAAACCTCCTGATATCTCGGGTAGAGAACTCATATTCGATGTCAGTACTGGGACTCCTTGTGAATATGCTTCAATAACAGGTAATCCAAAACCTTCATATAGCGATGGAAATACTAACCCAACTGAATTAGAAACCAAAACTTTTAGGTTATCTATATCTTGTTGCGGATAAATTTTGACCTTCCTTTTTAATACTTTAGACCCTTCTATGATTAATAAAAGTTTTACAAAATATTCATTTTGATTACCAACAAGATATAGATCAGGAATATTATCTGTCTCTTTCAGTAGCAGTTCATATGCCTGAAGTAATCGTTCCAAGTTTTTTCTTTGTGAATACGCACCCCACCAGATCCAGTAATTGTCATTATATGAAGTTGTATTAGAAATACTTTCATGAAACCATTTCTTGTCTATTCCGTTATGTATAACTGTTATTTCCTTTTGTGCCATATCAAAGTAATCCAAAAGATCATTTTTGGTAAATTCAGATATCGCTACTATATGATCAGCATGTTTAATACCATTTTCAATAGTAAATTTTCGTGCAATTCTTTTGAGAGGAGATATACTAGAAGATTTACTATTTCTTACGGACGACAGATCATGGAGTGTAACAATTTGAGGGTGATTTTTGAATCCTAAATATTCAGCGTCAAAACTTAGATATACATCTCCTTCTGCTTTTATCTCACAATGATTTTTAAAATTCAATAACGCTAACATATTTACTAACTTGCGTGATATTTTTTCATATCTCAAAGACCAATTGGAAAACTTTTTTAATTTATTAAAAAGTTCTTGCATATGTTCTGGTAAGCCACCCTTTCTTAGAACCAATACAAATTCATCATTACTCCGCAATTCAATTAGTTTAAATAACACACCTCTATGAGGAGTACCAGAAGTAAATGTCCTAAGGGATTCTATATAAATAACGATTTTCATCTTTTTCCTAATAATTTTTTTATTCTATAATATCCCTTATTTCCAAATAGTGTACGTATTATTTTGGGCAACATATTTCCAGGAATCGCATAATTGGGATATATTCTTTCTGCATTCATAAAAAACTCTTGTGAAAGATCTTCAGAATAATCTAAACATGATAAACCTATTACATCCAATCTTTGAGCCAATGGCTCTTTTAACTGTGCGTATTTTCCATTAAGCTTTTTTTCTATTTTCAGACATACTTTCATTCTTGCCAACCATTTTTCATCAGAATCATTCGCAGATACACGCACATTAAAATCATGTTTCCTATAGTAGTAAGCAGATCTCTCTTCTGGAAAAAACAACACTCCATTTAACATTAAACGCAAAATGAAATCACCGTCTTCATCAGTCAGAAGATTTTCATCAAAACCATTTATGTGTTCCACTGCATCTTTTCGAAAAAGGACACCACAATGATGGAAAAAAGGATAAACTAAAAATCGTTCCAATTGCCTAATATTGTCTAACGGTACACTTTTGTAACTATCATTGATACTACTGTTTTCAATACTACCAACAAAGTTGATTGTTAGTGAAAAAACGGCTATATTTTTTGAATTTTTAGATTCTATCAAATAATACTGGTTTTCTAAATGCTTTTTATCTAACAAATCATCTGCATCCAAAAACTTTATATATTTTCCTTCGGCTACATTCAACCCAATATTTTTTGATTTCGCCTGTCTTAGATTGATTTCATTTCTCATAATCCTTACAGGAAAAGATGCAATTTTTTCAATACCTTGAATCAATTTCTTATTATCATTATCACTGTTATCATCAACTATAATCCACTCAAAATTTTGGAAAGTTTGTTTTGCCAAAGAGTCATAAGTTTCCAATAAAAGTTCACCAGGGTTATATGCTGGAGTAATAATACTAATATCTATTTTCATCAACTTCCTCTTATCTTTTTAATCAATTGACTAATTGTTTCTAAATGATTTTTATACGTATTATCTATCGCAAAGTTAATTCTGGCTCGAAAATCATTCTTTGTATAATATTTTTCATAATTCTTCACAACATCTTCAAAAAGAATTTCAGGTGTCCTTTTGTTCTCAGTATCACACATTAAAAATAGTGAACTATTTTTATAGTGTGAAAGGTAAGTTGAAACAATAGGTCTTCCAAAACTTAAATACTCTATCAATTTATGACTATTATCCATAATATAACCTTTTGAAGCTCTATAAAGTAGTAAAAAAATATCCATTTTATTTAAGTGTGTAATGAGTTCTGATGGAGCCATGGAGCCATAGAGTATAACATTACTACATGCTTTTAATTGCTTAACAAATGTCTCATCTTTTGAAGACAATGAATTAGTAGAGGAATTAATTCTATAGCTATGTGATATATTGCCGAATAAGTGAAATTTAACATTTTTATTATTTATAACTAGTTGCATAAGTAAGTCTCTATCTAAACTATCCACTAAAACATTTCCTACATAAGCTACATTATATAAACTAGAAGTTTTTTCTTGAAACTCTCCGTTCAATAAAGATTGTGCATTTTTATAAAACTCTTCACTTAGACCATGATTCAATAAATGCTTTTTCTCTGGACTAAGATTGATTTCATCAAGAATATTTTGAGAAATAGAGAAAGCAATATCTACACAGAACTCATTGATTTTTGTATCAATTAACTTATCAACAGGGAAAAAAATATTGATAATATCCTTAGTACACTCTATGTATCTGAAATAAACTCCATTATCAAAATTAATTACTATATCTATTTTATTATCAACGGAATCAAGTATTTTTTTAAAGAGTACATTAAATCCAAGGTTATAAACCCAATCCAGTCTGTTTTTAAAACTACGTAACTTCCAGTCAGAATATTCTATTATGGTCAAGTTATTCACATTTGGATTAGAAGTAACTTGTATATTGAAGAAACCAACATTTGGAGGATTTAAAAAGTAAACTTTATTATATTTTGCCAACTCTTGTGCATAGTGATGTTTAGATAATTTCATATCCCCCCATTTTTGAGGAGAGATAATTAAAATCGTTTTATTGTTCATTATTACTTTAACTTTCGCATCTTATCAACTAAAGGCTTTAGTGGTTTTAAAATTGGATAAGATTTATATATACTTTGCTGCACTTTATAATCAGTGTGTTCTTTTCTTGGCAAACTCATTATCTCATTAAATTCTTTTTCAGTAAGTTCAAGTTTTTTAAGGACAAACTCTTTATCTGCTTGTAGCAGTTCTTCACTGGGATATGGAGCGTTTGATAAAACAGACAACGCCTCATCTTTAGTTATCTGACCCGAAAAAATCAAATTTGATAAATGTGCCTTTCTTTTATCTATATGAAATTTTTTAGGGAGTATGTAGCCTTGATAAAATCGTGTCCAAACTGACTCATAATGTTTTCCACCATAATCACGCCAATCCAATTCCTTAATAATTCGCTCTTTCACTTCATCATAATTATAAGGAATATAGTTTAAAGGTTCAACTATCTCAATTTTTAAAACTTCATTGCAATACTTACGTATTTTTTGATCCAAGAATGGAAAGTTCTTTAAATTCGTTGTTGGTATAGTTCCAAACTTTTTATGAATATCCTTGATATTGACCAAATCACCTTTATTATAAATCCAATATTTAGGCAAAACTTGTTCTGTAACAATATTCATACCAGCAAGAACAAATTTTATATTAAATTTTCTTGCTTGTTGATATAAAATTGCCATAAAGGCATGATCTGTTAAAACCTCTATATCAACAACAGATGCTTTTAAATATGCTAGTTGAAGTTCTTTAAAGTTATGCCAGTCTACTACATGGGTATAAAGATCAAATTCTAGTTTTTCAACTGTATGATGAATATTATGTGTAGCAAGCTCTGAATTCCAGCCATTATCAAAATGGACAACTAAAGGATTCAGCCCTTGTTCTTTGGCAAGTAAACAAAGATAAGTACTGTCTACACCTCCACTCAATCCAAGTATACAGTCATATTTGTCTTTTTTCGGGTAATTTCGAATCTTATTTATTTGTTCGTGAAGTAATTGTTCTCCTTTCTCACCATGCAAGACATATTTCTTTTCCGCTTCTTTATATTCATAATAATAATTACAAATCCCCTTTTCATCAAATGTAATATTTGGATCTGCAATAGTATCCATCACACTAATACTAGATTGTTGATATGCTCTATTAAAATTAATATCACTATTTGTTTCAAGTGCCTTTTGATCATATATTTTCATTCTTCTCTCCATTTAGTACATTATTTAATTCATCTTGTGTAGGATATGTGATTAGCACAGCATTATGTGGCTTTTTAAGAACAAACATACTTCCTGCTGAAACTGCTGATACTTTCCCCTTTTCTTTAGCTATTTTAAAATCCTTAAGCTCATCTGCACCACCACATGCAACAATAGGAATATTTGTCAATTCAGTAAGTGAAGTCAATAGGTCAACATCATACCCTAATCGTGTTCCATCACGTTCAACGTTATTTACAAAAATTTCACCAACCTTAAGGGAATTGAGTTGTTTAAGATATTCATACAAATCTCCTTTCAATATTTTTCTACTCGCATGACTATACATCTTATATTTTCCAAATAAATTTTTCTTTACATCTATAGCAGCAACAATACTTTGAGAACCAAAAAGGTTTACAGCCTCTTTAATAAGTTGTACATTTTTAAAAGCTGCTGTATTCAATGCAACTTTTTCTATTCCAATAGAAAATATTTTTTGTATTTGCTCAATTTTTGTTATCCCTCCACCATAGCATACAGGCATAAAACATTCACTGGCAAATGCAGAGATCATTTCAAAATCAGGTTCTTCTCCTCTTTTGGATTTATCAATATCCAATACAATCAGTTCATCTACCTCTTTTTCATTAAATATTTTAATTGCATTAAGAGGATCACCGATATACTTTGGTGATTTGAACTTTACTGTTTTATATAATCCATTTTTATGTAACAGCAATACAGGAATAACTCTGGTACTAAGCATTGTAGTTCCTTACAAAGCTTTTAAATAGTTGCATTCCAAACTTATGACTTTTTTCAGGGTGGAATTGAAAACCGATGATATTATCTTTTTCAAAACCAGATACAAATTCGTATCCATATTTTGTTGTTGTCAGTATATCCTCTGAATCATTACACTGTACAGCATAGGAATGAACAAAGTAAAATCTTGGATCAGCTTCATCTTTTTTAAAAAGCATACTCTCTTTTTGTACTTTTACAGTATTCCACCCCATATGAGGGATAAACAATTTTTTATCTATACCATCAAAATTAAACTTCTTTGCTTCTGCATCTATAAAACCAAATCCTTTTTTGCTCCCCTCTTCACTTCCTTTTGTCAACAGTTGCATACCTAAACAGATACCCATGATTGGAGTTTTTTCTTCTAATACTTTATCTTTAATAAGAGAGAATATATCCAAATCATGCAAATTTTTTATCGCGTTATCAAAAGCCCCTACTCCAGGTAGCAAAATCTTAGTTGCTTCTCTGATTGTCTCTTTATCTGATGCAATAATAGATGATTCACCAACTTTTTTTAACATATTTTTCACTGAACCCAGATTTCCCATCCCATAATTAATTATAGTTATCATAAAACAGCTCCTTGTTAATAAAAATATCTTTATTTTTACAAAAAAAATCATGTTTATAATAACCATTATATTCATATTGGTTTCTGAAGGGTTTACACTTACTTTTATCAAGAAATTTAATAACCTTTGCTGGATTTCCTGCAATCACACAATATCCGTCAGGAAAACTTTTTGTTACAATACTTCCTGCACCTACTATAGTAAAATCACCAAGAGTCACATTTGGTAAAATCATTGAATTCATACCTATCCAACAATATTTACCTATATAGACTTCCCCTTTTTGATGTTTTCTCGAATCATATAAAGTATGGTTTGCACTTATAATACCTACATTCGGTGCGATTTGAGTATAGTCTCCAATATAAATTTTCCCCATCCCCTGAATATAGCATCCATGGGAATAACCTGGTGAGGTATCTATACCTGCATATATATTACGTGGATGACTAACTGTGCTTGTAAAGTGAACAGGCCAATATACTTGCCGATTAAAGCCCAATATTTTTTGTAAAAACCACATACGAAATGTAATTGGAGTTTGGGTTTTATTTGTTTCTTTAATTTTTTTTATAATAGTTAATGGAGCAATTAACATCATTAATAGTTTATTAATTTTTCTTTTAATCAATATTCACACCTTTCGCATATTTGTATGATAATATGATATATAATATATAAATAAATGAATAATTTATACTGTATAAAATCAACACAGTATTGATATCCTTTACAATATGAAAGATCAACACAGAGGAAACTAGTAAATATACATGATAAATCAAGTCTTTTTTTTGTTGATTAACAATATAAAACATATAACTTAAAGGTGATGATACAAACTTCAAAAAAAACATAATCGATAAGATTTGTGCAAATTCTCCCGAAGTTATCCATTTTTCTCCAAAAACAAAGCTAAAAATATCTGGGGCATAAAAAAATAAAATTGAAAAAGGAATAATGCCAAGAGCAATTAAAATTTTTAATGTTTTTAAATATATATCTTTGCATTGACCATTTTTATTATAATCAGAACTTGCCTTTTCTTTAAAAACATCCGATACTGAACGAGACAGTAAATTCATAGGCATACCTAAAATTCTTTGTACTAAATTATAGAAACCTACTATAGCAATATTAAAGAACATACTTAAAAATAATATAGGTAATTGGAATAATAGTACTGTTACAAATTCTGAAGCCATTACATATTTTGGAAAGGTAATATATTTTTTCGCCATTTTCAACATATTATCTGTACGTATATCTTTTAGTTTCTCTGAATCACTAATATATACTAGTCTCCCCAATATAGTTGTTGCTATAATTTGACCCAAAACTCCACCTATGATTAAACCACTTGCATTAAAACCTCCCATTCCAAACCCTAAATTTGCTGTACTAGATGTTCCACTTTGTACCACTCTACTAATTGCCAATTGTTTATACCCTTTTTTTCTATTGAGCCAGTAGTTTATACTCTGATATATCCCTGTTAAAAATATAGATAATGGTAATAAATAAAGCCAATTTGAAATAGATTTATTATTTAATAAGTCTGTTATATTTTCGTTAAAAATAATAACAACTAATAAAGAAACCATACTTATCATTATTGTAATAAACATAGAGAGTACTACTATATGAATAGCATCATGGTCTCTTTTAGGTATCATAATAGCTAAGTCATATTTACCCGTAGCAAAAATTGCAACGATTGAGACTATACTCATATATAATGCAAAAGTTCCAAAATCATCAGGTGAGTAAATTCTTGTTAAAATTGGGCTGATTGCAATTGGAATTGCTTGTGCAATACTTGTACCTGTCATTAATGTTATAATATTACGAGAAAACTCTGATTTTGGTTTCAATCTCTTCATCAACTAAAATACCTTACATATATATTTAATTTCATCATCTGTTATATAGGGGTTCATAGGCAATGACATAATTTCATCACTTACATTCTCTGCAATAGGGAAATCTCCCTTTTGATACCCAAGATACGCAAAACACTCCTGTAAATGTAAAGGCTTAGGATAGTGAACAGCCGTAGGAATCCCAACCTCTTTTAACCGAGCCTGAACCTCATTTCTACTCTTAACACGAACAGAGTATTGAGCAAAAGCCGAAGTAGCAAGAGTATCTACAAAAGGCAAAACCAATTTTTCACTCTTCATTTTTAATTTTTCACTATATTTAAATGCTACCTCTTGACGCAGTGCCAAATCTTTATCATAATATTTTAACTTTACACTAACAAT
>Ga0256913_10001545_pt1 | contig 11817 bp, 14 predicted proteins | sample Axial_MatmetaG_FD_185970 | JGI IMG/M metagenome (GOLD analysis project Ga0256913, IMG submission 185970) | Deep-sea worm associated microbial mat communities from Axial Seamount, Juan de Fuca Ridge, Pacific Ocean - Axial_Mat | ecosystem: Environmental > Aquatic > Marine > Oceanic > Microbial...
ATATTTAAAAAAAATTAAAAAAATAACTACTCCTTTAAAAAAAACAAGATTCTTATTCAGAATCTTCTAATTTTAATTCTTTGATTTGATTTTTAACATTTTCCAATATTTTATCGGAATGTGCTTGAACAAATTTTATTGAACCAGCCATCTCATGTCCACCACCATCAACATTTGCATCAGGAAATTTCTTTTGTAAATTCTCAATGATTTGTTGAACTGGAAGAACTGGTTGTGTTGCTCTTATGATTAACATATCAGAAAGACAACCTATAGAAATAATTGCTTTATGTTCTTTACCTTCACTTATTTTATCATGTATCATACCAATTACTTTTCCAGGTGTTGGATATGTAAATCTAAGAGTGTATTTTTCCAAATCTATGTAAGAAAAAATAATTCCATTTATTTCTTGTGTTCTTAGATAAGGTAATGTACTTTGTAATTGTGTATCAACACCTTTACATACTTCATTATTAATCATTTCCACAAGTTCTAAATTAGTATATACTTCCTCAAAAACACCTTTTCCTGAATCAAATTTAAGATGGTATGCCATGTAATCTATTGCAACACCAATCTTACCAAGTTCTTCTCTTGTTTTCTGAGAATTTACAATATAACTTTCAACTTCTTCACCTTCACAATGATCACTAACACCACTTATTGCAGGTGCAAGAGGATTTGTAAAATCTTCTGAAACCATTCTCGCAACTTCATAACACAACATTCCTGCACTAAGGTTACTATCAAAACCAAATAAGTAAGGATTTAAATGAGCTACTAAATATTTACAAACACTACTTTTACCATCAGTAATCTCAACAGGATTATGATGATCTATAACAATAGTTTCATAACCCATAATTTGCATTGTTTTAAGACCAAAAGTATCTTCAGGAGTAGAACCATTATCTAAAATTAAGATTAATGGTTTTTTTTGACCATGAGAATCTGTAAGTCTTTTAATCAAAGTAAGATCTCTAAATACATCAGTTACTTCATAAAACGGCGCTTTACTAGGACTCCTATATAAATTATAATCTGAATTAATCCCTATTTTAGCCATTAACATTTTACATGATTTTTCAATAGACAATCCTGAATTTATACCATCTGAGTCATTGTGATGTCTTATCAAGATTGGTTGATTGTTATAAATAGCATACCTTATCTTTGATGCAACTTCAATGAATTTATCTCTCATAATATCATATTTATTAGAACCAATACTAAAACAAGTTCTTTTACATTTTGATTTATCTCTTAATATTACATCAAAATCAATATCTGATTTTTGTATACTCTTAATTTCAACTTGAAGTTTATCTGATCTCTCTTCTACTCTTCCTGATATTTTAACAATATCATCAACATTAAACTCTGAATTCTTGATTACTCCATCAATAATCCCTTCACCATCACTCATTACAAATATAACTGGTCCTGGTTGAATCTTCCTAAGAATTTTAACAGTCCCTTCATAAAAATCTCCATCTTTCAATTCTTTTATGAATTTCTTATAACTTGGTTTTTTGAATTCTTTTGTTTTATAATTTTCATTACGATTAAATTTACTATTATTTCCTTCATAATTTTTATTCATTTTAATAATACTCCTAAGAAAAAACTCTTTTTTTATATTCCCTTAAAAACGTTGTTTTAAAGACGACCACATATTGACCGTTGTTTTTTCTTCTCTATTTTACACAATATATTTTCAAGCATTTATAAAGCTTATGGGTTCTAATAAATTATTTTATAAGTTTAGTGATTTAATATTCAAGTACCTTCTACTCAAAAACAAACAATTAACTTAAAAAAGAATAATATTATTATATACTAAATTATTTTAAACAATATAAAATGGTTATAAAGATCTTAGATGAAAAAACAATTAATAAAATTGCAGCAGGAGAAGTTATTGAAAGACCATCTTCAGTTGTAAAAGAGTTAATTGAGAATTCAATCGATGCTAATGCAGAAAATATAATAGTAGAAATTAAAGAAGGCGGTATCCAATCAATAAGGGTTAGTGATGATGGTTTAGGTATGAATGAAGAAGATGCTTTACTTTGTTTTAAGAAACATGCTACATCTAAATTAAATAATTTATTTGATATTCACACACTAGGATTTAGAGGCGAAGCCTTATCAAGCATATCTTCAGTTTCAAAATTTACTTTAAAAACTAGTAATGGCAATGAAGGAATTGAAATAATTTTAGAAGGAGGGATTGTTAAATCAAAATCAAAAACAGGTATGAATAAAGGTACAATTATCGTTGTTGAAGATTTATTTTATAATACCCCTGCTCGTAAAAATTACTTGAAATCTAAAGACTTAGAATTTTCTCATATTAAAGACATAATTATAAGGTATTCTTTTTCAAATAATAACATCTCATTTAAATTGATTCATGATAATAAAACAATTCTGAATATACCTAAAACAAATAATCTACTAAATAAAATTGTAAATGTATATGGAAAAGATATAGCAAGAAATTCGATTGAAATTAAAGAAGATTTCATTACAGGATATATTGGTAAGCCTTATATTACTAAATCAGATCGTTCTATGCAAACTATATTCATAAACTCAAGATATATTAAGAATGAAATTATTTCTAAGGCAATCTATGACGCTTATCATACATTATTATTTCTTGATAGACATCCTTTTGTAATCCTTAATTTAAAAATTGACTTTACAAAAATAGATGTTAATGTACATCCTACGAAAGAAGTTATCCGTCTTGAAAATGAAAATGAAATTTATCAAAATGTGTTTAATGTTATCAAAAAAACTTTTCAAGAAAATAACTTAATTCCAGAGGTTGAAATTGATACTGAAAACAACAAAACTGTAAAACAAAATTATTATGTGTCTCAAGACACTCAAACAACATTATCTTATGACAAATCTAATAATGAAGGGTTGGTACAAAATAAATTAAATAATAATTTATCAATAAAAGAAAGAACAGAACCTTATGATGTACTAAATAATCAAGAGAATAATACAGGTTTTGTTGATTTAGGTGTTCGTAAAATTATTGGTCAATTGAATAAGATGTATATTATTGCGGAAGGAGATAATGGATTATTGCTAATAGATCAACATGCTTTAGAAGAAAGAATTAATTATGAAAAGTTAATGTCTCAAATTAAGAATAATGCTATTAAAATTCAATCCCTTTTGACACCAATGATTATTGAGTTAGGTACTAGTGAGTTTGACCTTTTTGAAAAAAATAAAGAACTATTAACAAAGATGGGTTTTAAAATTGAAGAATATGGTCCAAACACAATTATATTAAGAACACTACCTAAACTATTTTCAAATCTAGATGAAACTAAGATTAAACAAATTTTATATGATTTAAAGAATTTTAAAAATATGAATCAAGAAGAAATTGAAAATGCAATCGCAAGGAAAGCATGTCGTATGTCAATAAAAGCAGGAAAAGAACTTACTCTTTCCGAAATGAAATCCTTGATCGAAGAATCTAAACAGTGTGAAAAACCATATTCTTGTCCTCATGGAAGACCGACAATAATTAATATTAGTTTTAGAGAATTAGAAAAAAAGTTTAAAAGAACAGTTTAATAATTATAATTAGCTACTAAATATTGTTTTAATTTTTTTAAAGATACCACCAGTAGATTTTTTTACTTTTGGTTTATCATTTTTTATTTTTAATACATTATTTACAATAGTAGTTCTGATTTTTCTAAATAAACCATCTGGTTTTTTATCATCTTCAAATGTTGCACCTTTGTTTACAAGATTAAATTCATCCTCTAACTCCTTCCTAACTTGTAAAGGAGTTTTAATTTCTTCCTGAAATTTTGCTAAGGTTTCATTAACAACACAGGTACCTACATTTTCTTTTATATAATCAAAAACTTCATTTTCAATTCTAAAATCATTTGTATCTTTATATTCATTAGAAAATATTTTATGATATACATCTTCAACTACTGCACCCCTATAACCATGTTTCATTACAATATCTTTAATTTTAAGAGAATCTATACCCCTTAATTGGTCTTGAGATTTATACAAAACAACACTCTGATTATCATACTTCTCATCATAATGTGGATCTGATTCCTCAACATATTCTGCAACACCCCTCTCAAGAATACAATCTGCAATTTTATTTTCAATTGTAAAATCACAGTCTTTTTTATTATAAGTTTCAAGATAAGATATCAACTCCATTTCATTAATACCTATCTTTCTTTTAATATATGATTTATCATCCTCACTTAGTCTAGGATAACATGCTAAAAGAACTCTTGATTGATTATTATATTTCTCACGTTCAAAATCACTCTTACTTTTAACATTAACATAGTCCTCTAAAACCATTTGAAATGGTTATTGGATATAATTTATAAAGTTAATTATAGATTTTATAAAACATATCTTTAAAAAATAAATTTCAAAATAAAACAACTAAAAATTACTCAGATTGAATTCAAATAAATATAAAATAATTAAAAATCTAATACACTATATTTATTACATAATTAAACAACTATTTGCGTTTTATATATGTTTATTACCTTTTATTTACTCAAATATACTATTAACTATTTGAATATATAATTGTATAACCCCTTTGTTTCTTATGGAGATTAGTATACCTTTTCGTATACTAAACGAAACATTTATATACTACTATAACTTTACACTTATTATAATGGTACTGTTGTTCGATCGGGACAATATGCCCGACGATTTTTATGAATTAGTGTTCGCTACAGAACAGCAAGCAATAGTCGGAAGACTATTAATTGACTATTTCAAAGAAAACAATGGGACATTAGGAAAGACAGAAATGTCGTTGTTCGCAAGAACACTTCACGAAGGAAATATGATTGTGAAGTTATCAACTCCAAAAGTAAAAGGGAAAAAAGTAAAATTGTCATACAATAAAAGACAATTTTATGATCGAATACTCACCCCTTTTAGAAGCATGGGTATAATTCAATACGATATGTATAAAAAATCATACAGAATTTCAGAAGAATTTAACAAACAGATGGTTAGAATTGGTCTTTTATGGATCAGAGAACTTCGAAAAAAACCATCAAGTTCGCTAATCGAAAATTAGCGACCGTCGTGTAATTTTCTACTCCCCCCCTCTGAAACACCACGACGGTTGCTTTTTTCACATTAATAATGGGTTAAAAAATGATAAAATACAAAACAATTAAAAAAAATAAATCTCTCATAGGATTTATGGGTCTTCCAATAGAAGAGGAAGAAGAATAGTTTAATTTTTATTATTTTTTTAATTTTTCACCTAATTCTATTGTTTTTAGCAAAAAAAATCGTAAATTTTCACAAATTATGTAATCTATTATTTTTTGACAGTAACATTTAAAAAGGCACTAAATTTACCCCTTTAATTATGAGGCTGTTGGGTAGCTTGGTCCATCCTCTCTGGTTTGGGACCAGAGGACCCCAGTTCGAAAATAAATATTGAAAGATGTTTATACGAAAGTCTGGGCAGCCTCATCTTTTTTTGGAGGAACTATGGCAAAAATTAAAATTAAAGCAGCAAAAGGTTTTGGGGCTAGATATGGTCGTAAAATAAGAAATAAGTTAGGTAAATTTATCGCGTTAAAAAATAAAGATAAGAAATGTCCATACTGTCATGCAATGAAAGTTAAAAGAATTGCAGCAGGGATCTGGACATGTACTAAATGTGGTTCAAAATTCACAGCTAAAGCGTATGATAGTGAAACTACACCAATTAAACTACATACTAATGAGGAATAAAAATGGAATATAAATGCCTAGAATGTGGAAAAAAAGTAGGTGATGAATTCCTTAGAAAAAGAATTAGATGTCCATACTGTGGGTCTAAAATGGTCTTTAAACCTAGATCTCAACCTACAAAAGTAAGAGCAAGGTAAAATTAATCTTATTAAAATGATTAAAGCTTCAATCACCTTTGACCAAGACATTCAAGAAATTTACAAATGTATAGATCTTGATCTCACAAAAGAGTTCAAAAGGTCCAAATTGGAAGTTAATTTAAATAAAGATAATTTAAATTTTGAAATAGAAGCTAATGATTTTACTGCGTTAAAAGCGACACTTAATTCAATAATACAAATGGTGGATGTTTTTTATAAATTAAAAAACAATATTAAAAAAAATGAATGATAAACAAATCCAACAACTCCAAATTATTGAACAAAATTTACAATCTTTTCTTATGCAAAAACAGCAAGTTCAACAAGAAATAAAAGAAATTGAATCTGCTTTAAATGAATTAACTAAAACAGAAACAGCATATAAAATCATAGGAAATATTATGATTAACACAGAAAAAGAAGATATTGTAAATGAATTGAATACTAAAAAAGAACTTTTCTTAAGAAAATTAGAAATTCTAAATGATCAAGAATCAAAAATTAAAAAGAAGGCAGAGGAATTAAGAGAAGAAATGATTAAAAGTATGGAGAAAAAAAATGAATGATGTTAAAGAAATTATTTCATACATTAATGAATTAAATGAAGAACTAGATATTCCTAAAAAAATACAACTTAAACTTGAGACTATAAAAAAAATACTAAAAGATAATACAGAAATATCAATTAAGAAAAGTAAATGTTTAAGTGAGTTGGATGACCTTCATGAGAACCACCAAATCGACGCAAATCTCAGATGTCAATTATGGGATATTGTTACTTGTCTTGAACAACTCTAATTTAATAATTAAAACACATTAATTCTATATTTATTTTAAAATTTTATTCAATTGGATTTAGAATCTTCAAAAGAACCTGAAGCAATGACATCATCAATTCTAAGAATCATAATACTTACTTCTGTTGCTGAAGATATTGCCTGAATTTTTATATTTAAAGGTTCTATAACTCCTTTTTCAAAAGCATCAATTATATCTCCACTAAATACATCTAAACCTGCCCATTTTTTTCCAGAATCATGAATTGATTTTAATTCCACTAAAATATCTATTGGATCTAAACCTGCATTTTCAGCTAAAGTGATAGGAATTACTTCTAATGATTCAGCAAAAGCTATAACAGATAATTGTTCTCTGCCACTTAAAGTATTTGCAAATTTTCGTATTTCTTTCGATAATTCCATCTCTGTTGAACCTGCCCCTGCCACAACACGTTTATTTTTAAGAGCAGAAGCAACATCACCTATTGCATCCTCCAAAGCTCTTTTTATTTCATCAATCACATGCTCAGATGCACCTCGTAATAACAAAGTAACAGATTTTGGATTCATACAATTACGAACAAAAGTCATATACTCATCATCAAATTTAACTTCTTCAACAATTCCTGCATTACCTAATTTAGATGAATCTAATGAATTAACATTTGCAACTATTTTTGCACCTGTTGCCTTAGATAAAGCTTCTAAATCTGATGGTTTAACTCGTCTTAAAGCATAAATTCCTTTTTCTGCCAGAATGTTTTGTATTTCATCATCAATTCCTTTTTTACAAAAGATAACATCTGCACCAGAAGAAATAATCTTATCGGCTAATTTTATTAACATCTGCCTCTCTATATTTAAGAACTCCTCCATCTGATTTGGATTTGTAATTGAGATTTTAGCATCCATCTCAGTGGATTTTATTTCTAAAGAATCATCAATTAAAGCAATCTTAGCATTCTCTATTTTAGAAGGCATATTTGAGTGGACTTTTTCTTTATCAATAACGATTCCATTAATTAATTCTGATAACTCTATTGAACTTCCTGTTTTTTTCTCAATCCTAATTGATGACCTATCTAGCTCACCATTTGAATTGACTTCTAAAACAGCTTTAGTAATTAAATCTGCAAATAAATCCTTAGATGACTCAGCACCCTTACCAGTCATAGCTGTAATTGCAACTCTTTTTATTAAATCAATGTCGCTTATTGAAAAATTTTCTGAAATTTGTTCTAAATATTCTTTTGATTTTTTTAGAGCTAATCTATAACCTTTTATCAAAACTGTTGGATGAACAGACTTTTCTAATAATTTTTCAGCTTGTTTTAATAACTCACCCGCAAAAATAACAGCAGTGGTCGTACCATCCCCGACTTCACTTTCTTGAGTCTTTGCAATTTCAACAATCATCCTTGCAGCAGGATGCTCTATATGCATCTCTTCTAAAATTGTTACTCCATCATTTGTTACAATAACCTCTCCTGAAGAATTAACTAACATTTTATCCATCCCTTTAGGACCCAATGTTGTTCTAACAGTATCTGCAACAATTTTTGCAGCCATTATATTATTTTTTTGAGCGATTTTTCCTGAAAATTTAGATGATTCTTCCATAATTTGATTTTTATTCATTTTACTATCCCCTATAATTATAAATATATAAAGAGATTTAAAAATATTATGGAATAAATTAAAACTATTTCAGATACATTTATATGGTATTACTTACTCCTGAGTTTTATGATCTATTTTATTACAGGAAATGAAAATAAATTTAAAGAAGTTAAAGAATATCTTAAAGAAGATATTGAACAAATCAACATAGACTTGCCAGAGATTCAAAGTATTGATTCTAAAGAAGTTATTAAAGCAAAATTAATTGAAGCGTTAAAACATAGAGATGGTGAATTTATTATTGAAGATACTTCTCTTTATTTTGATGGATTAAATGGACTTCCCGGACCTCTGATTAAATGGTTTATGTCAAGTGTAGGGAATGAAGGATTATATAAGATTGCAAACACATTCAATAATTTAAATGCAGAAGCAAAAACAATATTTGGTTATGCAAAAAATAAAGATGAGATTTATTTCTTTGAAGGAATGCTTAAAGGAAAAATCACATCACCAAAAGGAGACAAAGGTTTTGGATGGGACCCTATATTCATACCTAATGACTCTAAAGTTACTCTTGCAGAAATGGACCTATCTGAAAAAAACAAAATTAGTATGAGAAAAGAAGCATTAAGTAAATTGAAAGAATTTTTATCTAAGTAAAATTTATCTAATCTAACAAAAAAACAAAATACTAAATTTTATCTTCTACACTATCAGATTTTCTTTCTTGAGCTACCTTCTCAAGATCTACACCTAGACCTTTCAAAGCCCTAACATGCATCTGCATTATCTGTTCAACTACCCCAATCATTTTTGATAACTCTTGTCTTTCTTTTGAAAGAGTAGATAATGCTCCTTTATGAAAACCTATTTCTTCTTCTTTTGATATATTTTCTCCAACCATGATTCTAATAATTTAAAGATATTTATAAACTTATCTTTTTAAATTTAGATTGTTTTTAACAAAATTTATAATTGAACTATTTTTAAAATGATTATGAATCCTAAAAAAATTTTAAAGGAGTTGGATGAATGTAAAAATCCTATCTTTTTTTATGATGATGACGCAGATGGACTTTGTTCATTTTTACAATTATATGGTTATAAAAAAGAAGGAAGAGGAATTTGTGTTAAAACCAAACCTCTCGATAATAAATTAATTAGAAAAATAGATGAGTACGGTGCAGATAAAGTATTTATCCTAGATGTAGCTGTGGTAAGTGATGATTTTTTTGATAATGTTAAAGTACCAATTGTTTGGATTGATCATCACCCAAATAAAAAGAAAAACAATATCATCATGTATAATCCGCTTCTGGAAAACTTAGAAGCTACGCCAGTTTCAGGTTTAACCTACGATATTGTAAAGAATAATTTATGGATTGCTGTAACAGGTATGATTTCAGATTGGGTATATCCAAAAACACTTGTTAAAAAATTTAGAAAAGATTTTCCAGGTTTATTACCTTCAACAGTTAGAACTCCTGAAAAAGCACTTTTTGAAACAGATATAGGAAAACTAACCAAAATATTAAACTTTATTTTAAAAGGAAATAATAATGATGTTCGAAAACGTGTAAATGTACTTACAAGAATTAAAGACCCTTTAGAAATTTTAAATCAAACAACACCCCAAGGGAAGTTTATATATAAAAAATACTTAGAACTTAGTAAAGAATATAACTCTTTGTTAAATCAAGCAATCTCTTGTGTTAAGAAAAATGATAAGTTTATCATATTTAAATATAGAAGTAATCAATCAATAACAAGTTTATTATCTAATGAACTACTATATAGATTTCCAAATAAAATTATTATTGTCGTAAGAGATTCACAAGATTATTTCAAAGGTTCATTGAGAAGCCCAAAAAAAATAATAATTAATAAAATTCTTGATAAAGCACTTGTAAATGTTGATGGAAGAGGTGGAGGCCATGATCATGCGTGTGGTATTGGAATTAAAAAAGAAAGCTGGGACCTTTTTCTTGAACAATTGAGAACTGAAGTTAAAATGGAGAATAAATCTAAAAAATGAAACTATGTAGTGCATGTTTGTTAGGAATTAATTGTAAGTATAATGGAGAGAACAATAAAAATAAAAAAATAATTGATCTATCAAAAAAAGAAACTCTTATTCCTGTTTGTCCAGAACAACTTGGTGGTCTAAGTACACCCCGTATTCCTTCAGAAATCATCAAAGACAAAGTTGTTGCATGGAACGGTAAAAAAATAACCTCTAAATTTAAAAGAGGTGCTGAAGAGACTATTAAAATTGCAGAATTATATAATATAAAAGAATTTATCGGTAAAGAAGGAAGTCCTTCTTGTGGTGTTAATAAAATACATGATGGAACTTTCTCAAATAAATTAATCAAAGGTGAAGGTATTACCACAAAACTGCTTAAAAAAAAAGGTTTTAAAATTTACAGCGAACATGATTTTTAGATATGTACTCTTTTTCTTATAATACCTCGTACTAATTTTTTAGCAATTATTCTATGAGGTAAACGTTTTCTCAATATTTCTAGATTCCGATTCGCCCAAATTTTTCTCTGACGATCATTGTTTAATAATTTAATCAATTTTGTAATTGATTCCATATTAACTTCATATTTATCTAAAGAAATCAATTTAAATTTATATTTAGAAATATCGGTTTTAAATACAGGATACTCATAAACTACAGGAATTAATCCCGAGGCCAACACTTCCAATAAATTATTACCAAACCCTTCTATTTCACTAAAATATGTGGAAAACCCTCTCAACTTTGCAATTAAACGAGGATATTCTTCAAAACAAATATCAGTCTTACCATCATGATCTTCTGCAAATTCAAGATGGACTAAATCACAACCATACACTTTGCAAAGAGATCTGTATTTCTTTACAATTTTTTTACGAGTACTACCATTATCATGACCTGAAATTAAAAAATATAATAATTTCTTATTTACTCTCCTTTTATTAACTACATCCAGTAACTTGAATACATATTCTAATGCAAAATCAATCCTTTTCCTATCAACCATACGAGTATGTTGTAAACAAAAGATTACATCTTTCAAACTTTTATTCTTCTTCTTTAAGAAACTATAAATATTATAATCTGATATGAATTTTTCAACCCTATAAGAAAACTTATCAGTTTCTAAATCATCATAAGAATCAATATAAGTATCTGTTGTATTATAAATAACATCATGATTCTTATAAATTATTTTAGAATACCCAGGGAAACGACCATCTAATTTTTCAAAATATTTTTGAGATACTCCATATTGAGTACTATTTATAAAAAATATATATTCTACATTGTCTCCCGGAACTCCTTGTAATAAATATCTTTCAACATCTTTTGCAGGATTAGAAAACACCTTTCTTTCAAGGTGAGAATCATGCCACCACAATAAATACTTTGGAGTTCTTTCTCTTTTTTTAATTGAATCTCTATAATACCTAGACAGTGCAACAGA
>Ga0256913_10001546_pt1 | contig 11816 bp, 8 predicted proteins | sample Axial_MatmetaG_FD_185970 | JGI IMG/M metagenome (GOLD analysis project Ga0256913, IMG submission 185970) | Deep-sea worm associated microbial mat communities from Axial Seamount, Juan de Fuca Ridge, Pacific Ocean - Axial_Mat | ecosystem: Environmental > Aquatic > Marine > Oceanic > Microbial...
CAAACCCGGTGGATGCCGTATTTGTGTTGTTGAAGTGGAAGGACGACGCAACCTTGCACCTGCCTGTTGTACCGATGCACACGACGGAATGGAGATAAACACCCACTCGCTGCGGGTAATTAATGCCCGCCGCACGGTAATGGAATTAATCCTTTCCGACCATCCTTTCGAGTGTTTGATTTGTGCAAAATCGGGTAACTGCGATTTGCAGGACATGGCACACCAGTTGGGGATTCGCGAAATTCATTACCAGGGAGAGCAGTCGCATTACCGAGCCGACACATCGCCGGCAATTATTCGCGAAATTGACAAATGTATAATGTGCCGGCGTTGCGAAACCATGTGCAACGAAGTGCAGACAGTTGGTGTGCTTTCGGCAATAAATCGCGGGTTCGAGTCGGTGGTTTCGCCCGCTTTCGAGATGAATCTCGACCACTCGGAGTGTACTTATTGCGGACAGTGTGTGGCAGTTTGTCCAACCGGTGCACTTACCGAAGTCGATGAAACAGGAAAGGTAATTCGTGCTTTGGCCGACCCCACAAAAACAGTGATTGTGCAAACAGCTCCTGCTGTACGTGCTGCATTGGGCGAAGAGTTTGGTATGGAACCCGGAACGTTGGTTACCGGAAAACTGGTGGCTTCGTTGCGGCGTTTGGGTTTCGACCATATTTTTGATACCGACTTTGCCGCCGACCTTACAATAATGGAGGAGGGGACAGAACTGCTCAGCCGGCTTGGGAAATATCTGGCCGGCGATAAAGATGTTAAACTACCAATTTTAACATCGTGCTGCCCGGCGTGGGTGAAATTTTTTGAGCATCAATTCCCCGGGATGAAAGATATTCCATCAACAGCGCGTTCGCCACAACAAATGTTTGGCTCGATTGCAAAAACCTATTTTGCTGAAAAACTGGACATAAAACGCGAAGATTTGGTTGTGGTTTCGATTATGCCGTGTTTGGCAAAAAAATACGAATCGGCCCGCGACGAGTTTAAAGTAAACGGAAACCCCGATGTTGACTATGCAATAACAACACGCGAGTTGGCAGCATTGATAAAGCTGTCGAACATCGATTTTAATTCGCTACCCGACGAAGAGTTCGATAATCCGATGGGAGAATCGTCGGGAGCCGGAGTTATTTTCGGAACAACCGGCGGAGTGATTGAAGCGGCAGTGCGTACAGCGTACGAAATTCATACAAAAAAAGAGTTGCCACGGTTAGATTTCGATGAGCTGCGCGGAATGGAAGGAATTCGTGAGGCCACAATCGATTTCGATGGGTTACCAATAAAAATTGGGATTGCTCACGGATTGGGAAATGCGCGTAAACTGCTCGAAGATATTCAGGCAGGGAAAAGCGAGTTTCATGCCATTGAAATTATGAGTTGTCCCGGAGGTTGCATTGGTGGCGGCGGACAGCCGTACCATCATGGAGATGCATCGATTTTAAAGAAACGACAAATGGCTATTTATCGCGAAGACACGAATAAGACAATTCGTAAATCGCACGAAAATCCATATATCATAAAATTATACGAAGAGTTTTTGGGAGAGCCAATGAGTGAGAAATCACATCAATTATTACATACCGAATATTTCGACAGGACGGAAACGGTAAAGGTTTAGAATTCAAAGTTTAAAGTTCAGAGTTATGCCGGAAATAAAGTTATCAGAAAATACTATTCAACTCATAAAAAATATTTGTGCTGAGTTTGAAAACAAAGAGAGTGAGTTAATAAATGTATTGCACGGTGTGCAGGGAAAACTGGGTTATTTGCCTGCCGAAGTACAGGAAGTGATTGCGAAGGAGTTAAAAATTGGCGTTGCCCGGGTTTACGGGGTGGTTACTTTTTACAGCTTTTTTACAATGATTCCTCAGGGCGAATTTCCCATCTCAATTTGTATGGGAACGGCGTGTTATGTTCGCGGAGCCGAGCAGGTTTTAAGCGAATTTAAACGCCAGCTGAAAGTAGATGTTGGCGAATCGACCGACGACGGCAAATTCTCGATTAACTGCTTGCGCTGTGTGGGAGCTTGTGGTTTGGCACCCGTGGTTACCGTTGGCGAAAAAGTATTTGGGCGGGTTGCTCCGTCGCAGGTAAAAGAGATTATTGCAGAATACCGCGACGCGGCTAGCGACGACGCAAAAATAGCTTAACCCGACACAGCGACCATTTTGCCGAAATTTTTAGTAACTCAGAATTAAGTTCATTTTAGTCAGCCTGTCCCGATTTTAGGATTGGGGCAATTGTATTCATAATGTGAATTAGATGGTTTATAAGTCATGCTCTCACTTTTTTGTGAGAGTATGACCAATTCACGTTTTATTTTTATCCCTATAAAATAAGCAAAAATATAATTTGTATATTTCGGTATTTATCAATCGAACTGTATTTAATGTGGCTGTCGGTACTGTATAATAAGGTCAGTAGTAAGTTGGAAATGGAAGAATTTCAGGAGATTTTTGAAGAATTGTTTCCTGAGTTGTGTTTGTATGCTTCAAAATTTGTTCCCGATTTCGATACATCAAAAGATATTGTACAGGATGTTTTGGTTAATTTTTGGGAAGAGAGCGACCGCCTGTTAAACAGAGACAGAATAAAACCATATTTATACAGGGCGGTAAAAAACCGGGCGTTAAATTACAACAAGCGCGAAAGGAGAAAAACCGGGTTGGATGCTTTGATAGAAGGGTTAAGCAACGAACTCGAGGATTCCGGGTTGCACGGTATCGAGTCCGAAATGTCATTTAAAAATCTTCAGGACGACTTGGAAAATGCAATTGATGAATTGCCCGAGCAGCGTCAGAAAATATTCAGAATGAGCAGGTACGAGCAAATGAGGCATAAAGAAATTGCATTTGAGCTGGGAATCTCTCCTAAAACTGTTGAAACTCAAATTTACCGGTCTCTGAATTTCCTTCGCGAAAAGCTGAAACAATATTTGGTTTAAAATTACCGGATATCGTTTCTCCGTAAACTTTCATCTCATTATAATTGTTTATTTTCAAAGGTATTCGATGTAACTCGCTGTATAATGATTCTATTGTGTGACAATCATTTGTCATGCTCGTTTCATATGATTATAATTGTTTATTTTCAAAGGTATCATATGTAACTCGCCCATAATCATCCCCCTCCCGCCAAGTCGGGACAAGTTGTGTGATTAATATTATCATGCTCGTTTCATTTTTTCATAAAAGAGTAAATTTTCTTGATTTTTTTTTGTTGTCGTAATTGTCTGATGTTTAGATTCTTGTGGAGAACGTCTGTTTAATTGTTAATTTTCTTTAATTTTTTTGTAAGTGATTTTGCCTTTTCGGTTTCCTTACCCTAAAATCCTAATGTTATGGAATCGAAAATAGAGAGATTAGTTATTCAGTATCTTCAGGGAACAATTTCCCGCGAAGATGAAAAATTATTAATAGAGTGGATTAAAAATAATCCTGACTCGATTAAAGAACTGAGTGATTTTCGTAAACTTTGGGGTATTTCCGAAACAGCAGCAAAACTAACCGACGAAACAATTGAAACTGAATGGAAACTACTCAAACAAAAAGTTTACCGCTTGAAAATTAATGAGAAAAAACCAACGAGCCGCATTTTATATTGGTTGCCGCGTTTTGCAGCAATCTTTATTTTAGGAGCAGTTTTCTCGGTTTTGGTTACCTATCTCGTTCAAAATTCAACAACACAAAAATTAACTTTTTACGAAATAAATACACCGGCCGGTGCAAAAACTGAAGTTACTTTGCCCGACGGAACAACCATTTGGTTGAATGCGAGCAGTAATTTAAAATACTCGAACAGGTTTGGGAGAAAGAACCGTGAGATTTTCTTAGAGGGCGAAGCTCTTTTCAAAGTTGCTCACGACAAGTCGAAAGTATTTGTTGTTCAAACTGCCGATTTAAAAATTAAAGCCTACGGAACTACATTTAATGTAAAATCGTACAGCGACGAAAATACGGTTGAAACAACATTAATTGAGGGTAGTATTGGTATAACACGTACCAAATTCAGCAAGAAAAAGAGAGATGAAGTTATGCTGGAACCCAACCAAAGTGTTGTTTATTATAAACCGACCAGCCACGTTGAAGTTTCTCAAACCAAAGAAATTGCAGCTGATACGAAGTTGAAAACTGAACACCGTCAGAAACTCACTTATATGATTTCGAAAGGGATAGATACAAAACCGTTTACCGCGTGGAAAGATGGTACGCTGTTTATTAAAAGCGAAACATTAAAGCAACTTGCAATAAAACTGGAGCGCAAGTACGATGTTACAATTCATTTTAGCGACAAACAGTTAGAAAAATTGAAATTCACCGGAGTTCTTGAGAATGAGACGATTGAACAGGTAATTGATGCGATTGGAATTGCGGCACACATCGATTACAGCATTGAAGACCGCGATATTTGGTTTAACGAAATAATAACGAAATAATCAATAAATTAAAATTAGTTTTTATGAAAGTAAGAATACTCTTATTAAGTTTTCTTTTTTTTACAAGTGTAGCTTTCGCGCAGGAAAGTATATCGCTGAATATTAAAAAGTCTCCCTTGCAGGAGGTTTTTAAAACAATTCAAAAGAAAAGCGGTTACCGGTTTTTTTATAACGAAGATTTGGTTGATATAAACAAGCAGATTCATTTATCGGTAAAAAATACCTCAATCGAAAAAATTGTTGGAGAACTTGAGGGACAAACCAATTTGACCTTTCGTTTAATGGAAGATAAATTAATTGTGGTTGTCCCGTCTGATGAGGTTCAGCAGTCGGGGGTAGTTACCGGAAAAGTGACTTCGAAAACCGAAACAATGGGGCTGCCCGGTGTTAATGTTGTAATAAAAGGAACAACGACGGGAGTAATTACTGATATTGACGGTAACTACCGAATTGAAGTGCCGGACAAATATGTAATCCTTCAATTTTCGTTTATAGGTTTCGAATCCTACGAGATTGGTGTTAGTGGCCGCGAAAAGGTTGATGTGGTATTGAAAGAGAACACTGAGTCAATCGACGAAGTGGTTGTAACAGCACTAAATATTCAAAGAAATAAAAGCTCGCTGGGTTATTCTGTTACACAAATTGGCAGCGAAGAGATAAGCAAAGCAAAAGAAAATAACCCGATAAATTCGCTGGCAGGTAAAGTTGCCGGATTGCAAATTACCAAAGCACCAACCGGTGTCGATGGTTCGTCGAGGGTTGTATTGCGTGGTGTTTCGTCGATGCTGGGAAATAACCGCCCACTTTTTGTAATTGATGGTATTCCGATGGAATCGTCGTATGGTGGTGGTAACCGCTGGGGGGGGACAGATGGTGGAGATGCACTGTCGGATTTGAACCCGGAAGATATTGAATCGATGAGTGTTTTAAAAGGAGCCGGAGCGGCTGCTGCTTACGGTTCGCGTGGTGCAAACGGTGTTATTATTATTACTACAAAAAAGGGAAAGAACCGACAAGGTATCGGCGTTTCAGTTTCGTCGGGTTTTACGGTTGAAACGCCAATGGTTACGCCCGATTTTCAAAACGAATATGCACAGGGGGTATTTGGCCGTTACCCGACTTTAGACGGCGACCCACCTACACCTTTAAAAGATTATCCATGGGTTTGGAGTTACGGTCCGAAGATGGAAGGACAGACAGAAGTAAACTGGATGGGTGTAGAAGAACCACTTACTCCGCAAGGCGACCCTTACAGAGAGTTTTTCAGAACGGGTTCGACTTTTACAAATACTGTTGCATTTAACGGTGGTAGCGAAACTTCTTCTTTTCGTGCATCGGTTACCAGTCAGAACTCGAAAGGAATTATGCCCAATAACGATTTGAAACGGCAAACAATTAATCTTCGGGGAACTTCGCAGTTGGGCGAGAAATTTGGCATCGATGCAAAGTTAACTTATATCCGTTCGGTTGTCGAAAATCGTCCGTATCTGGCCGAAAGTGGAGCAAATATTGTTATGGCACTGGGAATTATGCCGCGAAATATTTCGCTCGAGTCGCTTAAAAATAATACCAGCGACGAGCACGGAAATATAATGAAATGGAATACCGATAATACTTTTAGTAATCCATACTGGATTTTGGAACACAAACGAAATAACGATGAGAAGCACAGAATTCAGGCAATGTTTCAGATGAAATACGATATTTTTGATAATCTGTCGTTAATGGGAAGAACGGGATTCGATTTCTCGAATAAAAAATACAGAAGCAGCGAAGACCCGGGTAATCCGAATGTTGAAAAAAGCAATGGTCGGATGTCGCAGAATATGAGTAACGGAATTGAGTGGAATACCGATGTTTTAATGGCATACGACAAGCAGTTTGAGAAATTCAATTTTAATTTAAGCTTGGGTGGAAATTACCGCTACAACGAAAATTTCTCGATGTCGCAAAACGGTTATGCTATGCGAATTCCTGACTTCTACCATATTTCGAATTACAAGGGTTACAGCACAGGCGAATGGTATTCGAAAAAAGCAGTTTATTCGGCTTATTTGTTGGGTACATTTTCGTACAATAATTTGGTTTATCTCGATGTAACAGCACGTAACGACTGGTCATCGACACTTCCGTTGGAAAACAACTCCTATTTTTATCATTCCGAAAACTTGAGTTTTCTTTTTTCCGATGCATTCAACATCAATAAAAATATACTGACGAAAGGTAAATTAAGGGCATCGTTTGCAAAAGTTGGTAACGACACAAGTCCGTACCAAATAGAGCAGTATTACAATATCTCGCAAACCCAAACAGAGTTTCCGCAGGCTTCAATTGGAGGCCAGTTGCCTTATTACGATTTAAAACCGGAAGAGACACGTTCGTGGGAGATTGGTACAAATCTGGGATTTTTTAAGAACCGGTTGATTTTAGATGTTGCCTATTATTACAGTATGTCCGATAATCAGATTATGAATGTTTCGCTGGCACCGTCAACTGCCTATTCAACAAAAAAGATGAATGCCGGTAAACTTCAGAATACAGGACTGGAGATTCAGGTAAACGGAAATCCTGTTTCGATGAAAAACGGGTTTAACTGGGACGTAATTGTTACCTGGTCGAAAAACAATTCGGTTGTTAAAGCGTTGTACGGCGATATACAATATTTGTCGTTGGCCGATGAGTTTCATATGGCGATTGAAGCACATGTCGATCAGCCATACGGAATTATTTATGCACTCGATTATAAACGCGATGCTTTTGGAAACAAATTGATTGACAAAAACGGATTTTCACAAACAGGAGAATGGAAAGCAATGGGCGATTTAAACCCCGATTGGATGGCAGGAATAACCAACCAGTTTCGTTATAAAGATTTTAGTATGAGTTTCTTGATTGACATTCAAAAAGGAGGTGACATTTATTCGTGGGGAAAAGCTTATCGTGCCCTGTTTGGTACCAGTACCGAAACTTTGGAAGGACGTGCAGAATGGTACGCCGGAACAGGTGGCTATATCGAAGAGGGAATTAAAGAGTCGAATGGACAACCTAACGATATTCCAATTCAACCGGTTTATCGTTGGTACAATTTGTACAATAAGCAAATTGGAACCGAGTGGATAATGAAAGCAACAAACGTGAGAATGAGAGAGATGGTTTTGGGTTATACAATTCCTTCGAAATGGTTAAATATATCGTTGGTTGGACGAAACCTGTTTTTCTTTTATAAGGCAATCGACCATGTCGATCCCGAATCGGGATTCAGCAGTGGTAATACAGGTTCGGCAATCGAGCACATGTCGTTACCTTCAACATCGAGTTACGGACTTAGTTTAAAACTTAATTTCTAATTGTTAAAGAGTAGAGAAAATGAAAACTAAAAATTTATATATCGCACTTTTTTTGTTGTTGCTTTTCAGTTCATGTGACGACAAATTTGCTGAAATCAACAAAAATCCAAATGCTGTAACCGAGATTGAAGACGGTTATCTGTTTTCGAATACCGTTTTAAACACAATCAGGGGAGCTAATAATACACGGCTTCAATTTCCGTTTGGATCGCAACTGGGACATTATTATGTGGGGCAAAACAATTCCATGTTTATCGACAGGTACTACGACCATTTTACCGGTGCAGAGTATAAAGATTTGTTCGAAAGTTTTTATTATAGTCCAATCAGACTTGTTTCGGAAGTAATGAGGTTTACAAAACCCGGTGGCAAAAACGAGAATGAGGTGAGATATGCAATGGCACGTGTTGTGGCTTACATAAATTATGCCCGGTTGGCCGACTCGTTTGGTAGCGTTCCTTTTCACGAAGGAGGTTTGGGACAAGAGGGGATTCTCTATCCAAAATACGACAGTGTAGAGACCATCTATAAAGATATAATATCGAGTTTAAAAGAGATTATTCCCATTTTGCAAAATGGAGACCCCGAAATGGGTTACAAACTGGAAGATCCTTTGTATAACAATGATTTGAAGAAATGGGCACGTTTTGCCAACTCTTTGCGCTTGCGTTTAGCAATCCGTGCGAGGTTTGTAGATCCCAATTTTGCAAATCAGGCTATTGCCGAATGTTTGGCATTACCATTAATCGAAGAGCTGAATCAGGCAGCCGGTGGCGAAAACGAAGACAGCGACCTTCACGAAATGGGTAACCCGATGTATGGACACTGGCAGGGCTGGAGATGGAAAATGAGTGAGAAATTTGTTGAAACACTAAAATCAACAGAAGACCCGAGATTGTATGTTTTTGTTAAACCAAATACGAAAGGAGAATATCTTGGAATTCCAAATGGATTGAGTGATACGGAACTTCCAAATTGGGTTTGGTCTGAAGTTTCGGACCCTACTGATTCACTGGTTGGAAAAGCAGCTTCGATAACAGAAATGTCGGCAGCCGAAATTTGGTTGCTGCGTGCCGAAGCTGCATTGTACAATATTGGTCCCGGCGATGCAAACGAACTCTACCGGAAAGGAATTGAAAAATCTTTTGAACAATGGAAAGTAACGCAGGAACAAGTTGATGAGTATTTAGATAATGCTGAATATGCAAACTTGCACGGAACACAGGAACAGCAGTTTGAGCAGATTTGTACACAACTTTGGATTGCAGTAAACCCGAATGCGCATGAAGGATGGGCGAATATCAGAAGAACCGGTTATCCGAAAATTGCACAACGTACCGAGCCAAAATTCTCGTTGGGCGTTACAAACGGTATTTTGCCTTCGCGTCTCCGCTACCCTTCATCTGAAGTAAATATCAACAACAAAAATTATCAGGCGGCTATCGAAGAGCAGGGCCCCGATTTAATAACAACTCACCTTTGGTGGGATGTCAGAGATTAATAAAACAGAAATAATTATTTAATTTAAATTTTAGTATTATGAAAAAGAGTTTTTATTCTTTATTTACACTTGTAGCAATTACTGCTATTATGTTTTCTTGTGGAAAAGATCCACTACCACCTGTAGTTCAAATGTTTGCAGAGCCAGATGCAGACAATCCGTACATTATTAATTTTACAACAACTGTTGAAAATGTAACATCGTATGCATGGGATTTTGGTGATGGCGAAACAAGTACCGAAGCTAACCCAAAACATACTTATGCAATGTCGGGCGATTATACAGCAAAAGTTACTGTAACCGGCGAAGGTGGAACTGCTGAGGCAACCAAGGCTATAACAATTGCAGCTTCATTGAAAGAGATGCTGTCGGGTGGCCCGGGTGCAGCTAACGGAAAAATCTGGGTGTTGAGTAGAACTGCTACACCAGGAATGGATGGTGCCGGTGCTATTGAAACTAATTTCCCGACCGACATTATGCCTGCAACTGATAATATGTTAGATATTATTGGGCTGGGCGACGAGTATGACAATGAATATACTTTTTATTTCGACGGAACTTATAAAGTAAATAACAAAGATGGAGAATCGTTAGCAGGATGGTTATACAGTGCTGATGTTATTGGAATGGATAAAGTTGTTGCAACTACACCTTATGGGATTTTTAAAGTTTCACGTACAAATACAAGTAGTGCAACATGGGATTTGTTTGAAGATACAGATTTATCAATTGATGTCGTGGACGAATCAGATGCTTCTGAAAAGACAGTTACTTTTGAAGGTGCTGACTATATTACCTTTGGCGGTGGTGGCTATATTGGTATCGAAGATTATTACACAAGTATTATTGTTCGTGATATTACTGCTGACAGAATGGTCGTAACAGTTTTTATGCATTCATACGAACCAATTCCAACTAAACCGTCTATTCAGCTGACTATGACGTTAGATGCAAAATAGGTTTTAAGTTAAAAGGAAATTAAAATAACTACCGGATGTGTAACCGGTAGTTGTTTTAATAAATATTCAGAATTCAAAAAAAAATTATGTATTTAAAACTCATATTTTTTCTGGTTGTTTCATTACTCATTTTTTCGTGTGAAGTTGAGAATAAACCGGCTGAAAAAGGTTTTATTCAAATAGAAGGTCAGAAATTTGTCGATTCAAACGGGCGGCAGGTAATTTTTAACGGAATTAACTTTATTAGTAAAGATTCGGCTCAAAATTATATGCCTTCACAAAATCAGGAAGTTTTTAATGACTTTAAAAAATGGGGTTTCAATTGTATTCGGTTAGGAATAATCTGGGACGGACTGGAGCCGGAACCCGGAAATTATAATGAAGCGTATTTGCTGGAAATTGATAAGCGAATTCAATGGGCTTCCGATAACGGAATTTATGTGTTTTTAGACATGCATCAGGATTTATACGGTTCGAAATTCTCCGACGGAGCTCCTCGTTGGGCTACTCTCGACGAAGGGAAACCTCACTATTCGGGAGCTGTTTGGAGCGATTCGTATATGATTAGCCCTGCAGTACAAACTGCATTCGATAACTTTTGGAAAAATACTCCGGCAGCCGATGGTATTGGCCTGCAAGACCATTACGCAAATTTGTGGAAACACATTGCAAAAAGGTATGCAAACAACACAACTGTAATTGGTTACGATATAATGAATGAACCGTTTCTTGGTACTGCAGCAAATTATATTATGCCTCAAATGCTGGGTGCTTATGCACAGGTTATGGTTGAAGTAACCGGCCAGGCACCGCCAACTGCCGAAGAGTTGATGGCAATGTGGGGTAACGAAGAATCGCGATTAAAAGCTTTGGAATTAATTTCAACAAAAGAGAGATATGCTAAAGTTGTTGATGCGGTTTATGAATTGAATGCCGATTTCGAAAAAAAGCAGTTACAGCCCATGTATCAAAAAATGGCCGATGCAATTCGTAAGGTTGATAAAAAACACATTCTGTTTTTTAACCACAGCTATTTTGCAAATACAGGCGTGCCAAGTGCGCTCGAACCTACAAAACTTGCCGATGGAACAACCGATAAACTGATTGCGTACGCAGCGCACGGTTACGATTTGGTGGTTGATACTAAAGAAGTTGAAAACCCAAGTTACGAACGTGTTGAGTTGATTTTTGAACGAATTAACGAAACCGGTAAAAGAATGAATGTTCCGGTATTGGTTGGCGAATGGGGTGCTTTTCATGGTAAATCGTTAAAAATGGTGGAGACTGCACAGCATGTTGTAAACCTTTTCGAAAACTATAATTTTAGTAACACGTATTGGGCTTATTATGGCGATATCAATGAATATCCATATTTTAAAAATGCCATTATTAGACCTTATCCGCAGTATATTTCAGGCGATTTGGTTTCGTATGATTTTGATTTTATTACAGGCGAATTTACATGCGTTTGGAACGAAACCGAATCGAGTGTTGAACCCACTGTAATTTACGTGCCTAATTTGCGAAGCTTATCGAAAACCGATATTTTTACAACGCCACAGGCA
>Ga0256913_10001547_pt1 | contig 11814 bp, 9 predicted proteins | sample Axial_MatmetaG_FD_185970 | JGI IMG/M metagenome (GOLD analysis project Ga0256913, IMG submission 185970) | Deep-sea worm associated microbial mat communities from Axial Seamount, Juan de Fuca Ridge, Pacific Ocean - Axial_Mat | ecosystem: Environmental > Aquatic > Marine > Oceanic > Microbial...
ATCCACCAATGTATCAAGCAGAATATCCATTCAATACAGTAATGTATTCACATTCAGGTATTTATACTGAGATTGATGATACAGAAGATAATAGACGTTATCATATTTATCATCCAAGTAATTCATATATAGAGATTGGTGAAATTGGCCAAATGACTATTAGAAATGCCGAAAAACGATGGGATATTTGTGATGATATGAAGTTTGAACATGTTATGAATGATTATCATAGAAAGATTGATACTAATAGGACATCATTAGTATTACTTGATGAATGGAGTGAGGTTAAACTCAACAGATATACTAAAATTCATTTAGATGATAGAAAAGATGTTTATAATGATATGATATATCATATATTCAATAATGAAACAATATACACAGATTTGAATAGAACATTATATGTAGGATCATCAAGTAAAGATTGGGTAGATGTTAATAGAACATTATATACAGGAGCATCAAGTAAAGATTGGGTAGATGCTAATAGAACATTATATACAAAAGCATCAAGTAAAGATTGGGTAGATGCTAATAGAGATATATATACAAAAGCATCAAGTAAAGATTGGGTAGATGCTAATAGAGATATATATACAAAAGCATCAAGTAAAGATTGGGTAGATGCTAATAGAGATATATATACAGGAACAAATTATCAAAGAATAACTGATAATAATGAAACAACATTGGTTGGTGTTGAACGAATAGATATAACATTATCAGATCATATTGATTGGGCTAGTACAAAACAAGACATAAGATGTGAAGATACTATACATATACAAGCAGGTGTTGAAATCATTCTTGATGCACCTATTGTTAGAATCAAAAGTGATCAATTTCTTGATCATGCTGCTTATACTGAAATCGCTGGTGAATTTGTATGGAATGGTGTTGCTGAAGGTAAAAGTCATTGGGCTGGTGTATGTGATACGGCATTAATCGCTGGTGAACTTAGTAGTGTCGATGATGAAGAAGTAGGTGAAGTATCAGTAGATGCAGAATCACCTGAATCACCAGCAATGCCAGAACAACCAAGTATATCAGCTCCATCAGCTCCATCAGCTCCATCACCACCACCAGAAATACCAGTTCCACCTGCACCACCAGTTCCACCAGTTCCACCACTACCACCAGTGTTAGACTATAGTGATGTTCCACCTGAACCTGACCCTTGTCCACCTAATGATTGTGAAAAAGTTGGAAGTGTAATAGTGTAAGGTGATAACATAATAATATATAAATACTATAAAGAGATAAGAGGTAATAATCATGTGGAAGGACATTGCTATATCGTTTGAAAAACAACAAGATGGTGATTTATTAGAATCAATTGAGAATGATGCTATTAAGAATTCCATTACTAATATATGGAAGACATTACAAGGTTCAAGAAGAATGTTATGGCCTTTTGCATCACCATCATGGGGTGTTTTATTTGAACAAATAGATGAAATAACTGCAAGAAATATAGGTGAACTATTATTACAATCAATAATTGAATGGGAAAATAGAATAAAAGTTAAAAACATTCATGTAACCGCCAAACCAGATAATAATCAATATATAGTAAATTTGACATATACAATAATTACAGAAGGTGATGATAGTATATATAACTTTCTATATGTAATAAAACCAATATAAAACAATGGAAGATAAAAATTACAATAAATTAATACCACAATATCTTAATTCTGATTTTAGCACTTCATTAGCTAAAAATATTGACTTATTAAGAAATACAAAAACATTCAAGGATTATAATTATGAAGGATCTAATATTAGAATGATTCTTGAATTGTTATCTTATGTTACTGATTTTAATACATTTCATACAAATATGTTGGCTAAAAACACATATATGGAAAGTGCTAATATATACGAAACAGTGCATGCATTATCTTTATTAAAGGGTTATTATCCTAAAGGGTTTGTATCTTCTTATACATCAGTTAATATTGGTCTTAATACTAAATATGTTGATGATAATACCAATAATGAAATTATCTATATAGATGATGGTGATCAGTTATATATAAAAGAATGGCAATCAGTAAGTCTTGAAAATAGGCTACAATATAATACTACTAAAGACTATCTTATCAACATTAATAATATTGTTGATGATCATGTTTCATTTGATATACAAATGAAAGAAGGTGATATACAAACATTATCATACAAATACACTGATATTGTTGATAATAAAATCATTCTTCCTTTTAATAATTATGATCATGGCACATATCCATATACAATACCTTCTATATCTGTAATAATTAACAATGAAGAATGGATACGTGTAAATGATTTCTATGAAGATGTATCAGGATTAAAAACTGTTGATAATGTATATATGTTTGTTTATGACAAATATAACAGATATTATATAGTATTTGATCCATCAAGAAATATACCTTCTGAAACAGATAATATAGAAATGATATTATTGAAAACAAAAGGGCCTGATGGATCAATAGGAAAGAATATAATTGATATTCCTACCGATACTACCAATAACTTTGTTATCTATAACATTACAAAGAATATTGATATACCATTATCACAAATAACAAAATTCACTAATGATAATTCTTCTATATATGGTTCATTACCTGAAAATATAGATGAAATAAAAATAGCATCTAAATCTAATATACATTCTCAATATAGAAATGTAACATCAAAGGATTATAGATACCATCTTGAATCAAGAAGTGATATTATTAAAGCTATTGCTTATGGTGAACAAGAAATTGATCCTGGCAATGTTCTTGAATACAATAAAGTGTATATATCACTTATACCAAATGAAGGACAAGATTCATTATTTATTCCTGGAACTATAAACACAAAAACAGTAACATGGACTGATTCAGATGATAACACATTATCACAGGATATTGAAATACCAACAGAATACAATATTGATTTTAAGAATAATGTTATTCAGTTCCTTGAAAATAGAAAGATGTTAAATATATATGAAGTTTTTGTATTACCAAAAATCGTATATTTCAGGTTTGATATAGGTATTAGAATAAAAAGAACATATAATGATACATTAGTAAAAGAAGATGTAAAAGATAAATTGAAATATTTCTTTAATCGTATATTTCTTAATTTTAATGATGTTATTTCATTTATGGACATTATCAATTTTATTACAGATGAATCAATCACTTCTCCTGATAATGAATTTAAGTATATAAAAGGTATAGATAATATTATATTTAGAGAGATTAAAACATATTCATATTTCAATCAAGATAAAGAGTTGATATATGAACCAAATATGAATAATAATACACCAATGTATACATACGAATCATATGATCAGTATGTTGATAATAAATTGAGAGAAATTAAATTAAGGTTTGATCAGTATCCAATGATTGCAATGGATATGTGTAGATTTTACATTGAGATATGAATAATAAATTTAGTGAAATACCATATTTTATAGTTAATGACTATTTAACAGATACAATAAAACAAACGTCTGTTGATAAATATACTATTGATTATAAATGGGATGTTGTATTTGTTAATACTATAGTTGAAAATGGTAAAACAACATATACTGATGGTGATATTGATATAACAGAAAATAGAGAAGGATGTTTCTTTGTGAATTTCAATGATGCATCATTCGGTATCAACTACTCATATACACAACCTGATATTGTTGATTCATATATGATAACATCAAAATCATTGATATGTGTTGATGATAATCTTGGTATATACATAGAAGATGATAAATATTTACCAATAGATCTTAAATTACGATCTATTAAAGACAATAGATTCAATTTTTATGATAATACATCAATATTGGTATCTTCTGGAACTATAAATGCAGAAGTATCATCATCAGGACATCATTTCATAGAATATGATTATGACGTTCTCACAAATGATACCAATATTACTAATAACAAATCAATATACTTTAGAAATGATTCAAGCTTTGTCGAATGGTTGAAAAATAGTGCATCAGAATACTATACCAATAAATACGGATATTCATTCAATATTAGAAGATTCGTTAATTATGATCAAAACTTCATCTATATAGGTGATCTATTTACAACAAGAAATGATATCAGATTAATATACTATGGTCTTAAAGATTGGATTCTTAACGCAATACCAGAACATCAAAGAACACCAAAATTTACTGAATTCCTTGATACTTTCTTTGATAAACTATATATAGAGAATTATAATAGTCTTAAAGATATAATCAATTTCAATGATCCATTCCTTGTTCCTATAGAATACCTTGGATACATATCTAAAATGTATGATATGTTTGATATTGATTCATTTGATATACCTGAATACAATAAAAGAGTGTTGATCAGTAATATGATTGATATCCTTAAAAGAAAAGGAACTTATTCGGATATCTATATTTTGTGGAATGTAATATCAAATTCAAAAAATTACCTGAATATCTATGAAAGATGGCATACCAAGTATACTAATAAATGGATTGATTGGCCTGAATCAATAGATCAGTTCAATACAGATACATGGCCTAATTATCCATTGTATAGTGATACACAAGGGAAAACAAATGTTCCTGATAATGCATGGTATGATGTTAATTATCTATATAGACCTGAATATGAATTCCCAATGATAACTGATGGTGCCGGTGAATATTACTATAATACAAAATATCCGGTATTTCCAGAAGATATGGATTATAATCTGTATTATAGCACTGATTCTTCTTATATTCATTATCAATCATTACCATCTACTGAATGGATTATACACCATAATCTTGATGATAAAATACATTTACGTGTTGTTACAAAAGATTTTGTGGAAAAGAAACCAACAACCATTAAATATATTGATGATAATACATTACAGTTGACCTTTAATAAACCTAATGATGGTATTGCTATTATAGAAAAGGCAGAAAAATACTTCATTCAAGAAGAAAGTATAGATGATACGTTTTATATCAATCATAACCTTCATACAAAACAAATAATAACCAATTTTGTTAATGACTATACATCTACTGAACCTATAAGTGCATCAATAGTTGATGATAACAATATAATAGCATCATTCAACTCATTGAATACTAAAAAACGTATATGTAATGTATCAAAAGCTAATTATACATCAGATATAGTGTTAAATTCAACAGAATGGATAATAACACATAATTTAGGTATGGATGCTATTATAGTTAATGTATTTGATGAAAATGGTGTTATGATATATGATTATGATACAACAATTATTGATGATAATAATGTATCTGTTAAATTCAATACACCAACATCAGGATATATCACTATATTGAATATCGGTAATAAAACATCTAATACTCTTGTATCAGGTGGTTATATCTATGAACAATCTATTACATCAAATGAATGGATTGTAAACCATAATCTTGAATCAAATGTTCATATTCAAGTATATGATGAAAACAACGAGAAGATAAATGATTGTGAAATTGGATATTTTGATACTGATTCATTTAAAATAACATTCAATGATTACAAATGTGGATATGTATATATTAGATCAGTAGATAAATCAATATATCAAATAGATACGTATGATGGTTATCTGTATCAAACTATAGTTCCATATGTATGGGATATTAAACACTTATCAAATCATATCGTATTATCTGATTTTAGAAAAAATACTGATGAAATACAAGAAGGGTTTAATGATATAGTAGATAAGAACAACATTAGATCATTATTTAACTATAAAGTTGACTATAATAAACGATCTTGTGCAATGTCTTCAAATGTAGAGGTGATATATCATGACAATGAATCTACAAGATGGGATATTAAACATCATCAAGACACTAATCTTGTTATTACACAAGTATACAATGAAAATAATGAAAGGATCTATCCTTCTGATATTATAATCAATGGTGTTAATAACATCATCTTGACATTCAATGTTCCAAGAAAAGGTTATTGTGTTGTATTAAGAAATAAAAATATTGATTATGATGTATCAGGAATGTTATTAACACCTCATTATCTTATTGAACTTGATATTAATAATGAACCTATGGGCAAAAATGCTATTCTTGATAAAGATATATGGAATAGTGTTTATTCTTATTGGGAATATTTAAGACCAGTTCATAGAGTAACTGATTATAAAGTTGTGTTATCACCAATAGTTGACTTTACTGGAAATTGGGTATCATTGTATGATACTACTAATGCATTCTTGTTAAGTAGAAATATATCATTGTATGATAATGAGAATGATTCTTATACACATAAACAGATCACATTATCAAATAAATGGACTATACATCATAATCTTAATAGTGATGTTCATATTAGAGTATATGATGAAAATGATTATGAAATCATACCTCAATCAATCACTATCATTGATTCTAATATTATTAAATTAACATTTGATGATCAAGTGATTGGACATGCTTATGTTAAACGAATTGATAGAAAGGATTGTTATAATACATTATCAAAACAAGTATATGATACCACAATAGAACATAAGAAACAATTAATCGTTTCTTCATTTTATGAAAATGATGATATGGTTATGCAATCAACAGAACAAGTAGTAAATGATTCATTAGCCATAGCCACATTTGATTATTATGATATAGAAAGAAAAGCATTATTATCGGTATCTGATAATATGTTATATCAGGATGTGAAAAGTAATGTATGGTCTTTTATGAATAAGACTGGTTATGATTCATTGATATTACATACATATGATAACAATGGAAATAGAATTTATCCAGAAAATACCATAATAACACCTAATATAATAACTGTTGAGTTTAATCATCTTGTATCAGGATATATTACCATATTGAATATTGGTAATAGAACATCTAATATAATAGTATCAGGTGGTTATATACATGAACAATCTATGATTAATGATGAATGGACTGTAACTCATAATCTTAATAATGATGTTCATGTTCAAGTATATGATGAGAATGATTATGAAATCATACCTAAGTCTATTACCATTATTGATCCTAATACTATTAAATTGACATTTGATGATCAAGTAATGGGAAATGCTTATGTTAAACAAACAGATTATATTGATATTCATGCCATTGGTGATAATTCAATTATATGGGTTAAGTCTTATGATATAAACAAATCAATAGTCAATTTTTATGAAGATAATTATAAAGTGTATGAATATGATCTAATGTTAGATTATAATAATACATTTGTGGCACATTTTAATAATGATTATATAAGAGAAAGATCATATTCATTAATAAAGGTTGATAATGTGTATTATCAATCAATACCTGATGATGAATGGAACATAAGTCATAATCTTAATGATATTGATATTATGATTGATTGTTATGATATATTTGATAATAAGATTATACCTCAATCAATCACTATTGTTGATTCTAATAATATCAAATTAACATTTGATGATCAAGTGATTGGTTATTGTGTTATCAAACCATCTGATTCTAATACATTTATTCATTATCAGTCATGTGAAAACATTATATCCTATATTGATCATAACCTTGATTCTGATGTTGTTATACAAATATATGATATTGATTATAATGTAATGATACCTAAGTCTATAGAAATATTAAACAAAAATAGTATAAAGGTTGTTTTTGATAAAAAGACATCTTATATGGCTGTTATTAACAAGGCTGACATATCTGATAATCAATATAAGGTAATTGGTGATATAAATGACATTAATGTAAATAATCATCAATGGAGTATTATACTTAATGAAGATAAATCATTTGTTGATTTCACAGATGATAATGTGTATATAAATGAATCTGAGTTAATAATGGTAAATGATGGTTTCATAGCAAATTTCAATGAATCATCAGAAGTGTTTAATAGATGTTATTTGGCATCTGAACCGAGTATAATTATACATCAGAATGAGTATTCTACTGAATGGATAAGTCTTCATAATCTTAAATCAAAGGGTGTATTATGTATGGTATTTGATGAGAATGGTAAACGTATATCACCAATGAAGACACAAATGATAAATATCAACACTTGTATTTTCACATTTAATGAACCTAAAAAGGGATATGTTGTTTATTTGAGAACAGACAACGATAATTATGATAATATTAACATGAATGATTATAGTTTTAGATTATATGAAAACATAGGTGATATAAATAATAATGTAATGGAACTATATAAAGATAAGTTTGATTATTTCAATGAGACTATAGATGGTTATTATTTACAAAGAGATATACCAAAGGATGTAGATTCATTTATATTTAACGAAATAGGTATATATGACGAAAACGATAATTTAATGTTTTATACTAAGTGTTCAGATGTATATAAGCCAGATGATACTATATTTACATTACATTACAGAATAAATAAATAGAGGAATAAAAGATGGCAAGATTTCATTATTGGGGTTTTATAGTAAACAATAAGGGTGAACCTTTAGAAAATGTTAGTATAGCAGTAAAATTGGCTAATACAGATATATTGGCCAATTTGTATTTGGATGAGTTCAGTTCTTATAATACTGCTAACGATGCTACTATTAATGATTATCAACTAAAAACATTACATAATGGTTATTATGAATTTTGGATTGGTGATACTAATGAACAATATGGATATGAAAATCAGAAATTCAAGATAGAATGGAATAAAATTGGTGTATTGTCTGGTGTTGTAGACAATATAGATATATTACCAATAACCGATAATATATCACCTGTTGATATATCTAATTGTGATCCAACTGATATTTCATATAATGAAAAGAATAAATTGATATCAAATAAGATGGCTTGTGAATGGAATGATCATTTACATGAAATATATACAGATACACCTCATGGTATTCAACCTATGAATAATTATGATGTTGATGATGTGTATAATAAACTGGTATCAAATAAATTTGGGTATAATATAAGAAAACATATCAATTCAATAATAGATGATTGTACTGATAATCATCCACATGGGATATATGAACTTGATATCAATAGTGTTGATACAACAAAGAATAAGTTAGTATCTGATAAAGACATTCATGAATTGTATGTTAATATGTTAAGATCATATGAACACATGATTCAATCGGCTGATTTTGTTTATCATGTTAATGAGGGTTGGTATGTAGATATTGATCATGGATTGAATGCTTATTATCCACATATTACTTGTTATAATAACACTACACATGAAATAGAAAAAATGGCTATTATAAGATATATGAATACCAATACTATAAGAATAATTATAGATGAGGATCAATCATATACACCACAAGATGATTATTGGATTAAAATATCAGGATAATTATGAGGTTCATGGATTACATAAGATTGTCTTCTGATAAGGAAGAAGAAATTGTATTCAGATCATTGAAAGTTGGTATTATCAAAGATGATATTGAATATCGTGATATTATAGAACGATTATCAAATAAACATCAATATATCAAAGAATCTATTGATATTCTTAATAGTGTAAATAAGAAACTCAAGAAGTATTATAAAGGGAAGTATAAATATGGTTTTTGTATTAATGAAGACAAACCAGTTATTGATATTAAGATAAGAAAAAACCACAAAGAAGTATTATATACAGAGTATCTTAAAGTGAACGATAAATTTGATAAAATAAAGAGACAATTTGAAAAAGAGATATCATACAAAGATCATTTTACATCCTCTTGATAATATGTTATAATAATTAATATTATTAAAAGGAGTAAATATGAAGAAAAAAAGTGATGTAAGCACACATTATGTAACCAATAAAGAACTTTTAGAGGAGTTCAAGAAATATAGGGAAACTGGAAAAATAAGTGATAGATTAGGTGAAATGTTTGTTAAGATAGCAGAGAATTTATCAAACAAACCTAATTTTATTGGATATACATGGAAAGAAGAAATGATTGGTGAAGCAGTTCTTACTTGTATTAAATATAGTAAGAATTTCAATCCTGATAAATCAAAAAATCCATTTGGGTATATATCCAGATTTTGTTATAATGCTTTTGTTGAATATATTAAAAAACAAAAGAAACATGGTGATATTAAAGAAACATTATATAATAATAAAGATCTTGTTGACCATGATCAATTTTATTCATATAAATCAATAAATTATGAAACATTGATTGATATAAAAAAGAAAATAAGAAAGAAGGATAAAAAGAAATGAAAATATTAGCAGCTGATAGTATAACAGGTAAACAAACATCACTTGATGTTATTCCAATATCATATTTAAGTCATGATGATATTTGTATTGTTAAATCATATGATAAAATATTCTGGTATTCATATAAAGAAAATTCATACCAAAATCATTACATCCCTGATGTTATTACACCTGTTAATAATCAAGATCCATTAAATGATAATGGGGATAGATGGATATTAACAAATATCTTTGTTAATGTCTCTTATATAAATGAAGTAAGAACAAATCTAATCACTCATTCAACATCAGGTGATAATATCTCTATTAATAATAACTTAACTATTACACCTATAAGTGCATCATTTAATGGCGTTGTAGAATTTTCATCACAAAATCAACCATTTATTGTTAATTCTGATACATTGGTGGATAATCTTAATGCAGATTTTCTTGATGGTAAAGATTCTAATTACTTTGTAACAAAAGAATGTGGTATATCTTCTTTACCATATCCCTGCCCATCAGGATCTATTTCACCAAGTGCTGGTCCAAGATGGATATATTTATCATTTGATAAACCATCAAAAAATACTAATTATTCTGTATTTACAACTATTACCAATACTATTGATCCTTCTGCATCTATATATGCTACTACAATTACAGAAAAAACAACAGCTGGTTTTATTTGTGAGTTCAGTGGTGAAATAGATAGTCCAAATTATAAACTCGAATATATGGCCGTAGGGGACTTTGAATAATATTTTGTTCCTTTTTACATTATACGCTATTCGTGTTATCATTAAAAGACGTAATAAATGAGGTATATTAATGATAACACCATACGATGTTTATTGTGCCTTTAATAAAGCACGCAATAAAAGAGTTGTATCAGAAGAAAAATACAGAAATAGACTATCTGAAAAGAACCTTCTCCAAATTGATAGAACTGCAATGTATTTTAATACGGTTTATTCTAATATAGACCTTAATATGTATATGCAATGCGGTCTTAAACTTTGGAAAACATTCAATCAATCAAGATTCCTTGATGAACGTATTATAGAAGAATATAAACAACAAGATAAACGATATAAACGATCTATCAAAGTATCAAAAGATGATATTGATAGATCGTTTGAATATATTGGTATGTCATTAAATGAGTATTGTTCTATTATAAGTTCCTCTTATAAAGATCATCTTATCATTTCAGGATATATCAAAAATAAGATACACTCTGTTATCGTTGTCTATTGTATATATAATAGATTGATTCGATTTGATGATCTACATCGTGATTATGTATATAATATTCTTAATAATTATGATGAATGGGTGTCATTAATGTATAAATGGGAAGATTATATTAAACAAAAGAATGAGGAATACAGAAATGAAGAAGAACGATAAACCTTATCTTGATAAACCAAAAAAAGATAAAGGAATACAAGAACAGTTGTTGTATGGAAATGCCCCTGATGTATCAGAGAAGAAAAAGAAGGATAAAGAGTATAAAGATAAAATGTTAAATGAATAGGTAAACTATGTATAAAATAATATTTCATATCAAAAGGATATATTGTCGTATAAGATA
>Ga0256913_10001548_pt1 | contig 11813 bp, 8 predicted proteins | sample Axial_MatmetaG_FD_185970 | JGI IMG/M metagenome (GOLD analysis project Ga0256913, IMG submission 185970) | Deep-sea worm associated microbial mat communities from Axial Seamount, Juan de Fuca Ridge, Pacific Ocean - Axial_Mat | ecosystem: Environmental > Aquatic > Marine > Oceanic > Microbial...
TGATACTGTAGGTATTCGGTTGTGCGGCTTTAAAAGTTGCTGTTACCGTAATATCCTGAGCCGGCATTGTTACAGTAGTTGAGGCTGCTGCCGCATCTGCAAGATACTGAGTATCGCCAGTCCAACCATCGAAGACCTGACCTGCAGGTACCGTCGCAGATATTGAAACCTGCATATTTTCAGAAAAATCCCCACTACCAGTTCCGTTATTTACTGTAAGTTTATATAATTGAGGTGCTGTTGAGACCGCAGTAAAATCTATACCCGTAACATCTGCTCCGGAAATCGTAGCACTAGCCGTTGCCGGAGTAAATGTATAACCTGTAAGTGTCGGGGTTACCGTATAATCTCCATCTGTAAGTCCGCTTATTGTGTAATTACCACTTGCATCTGAAAGAGTATTTTCTCCAGTATTCAAACTTATTGTTACTCCTTCGATTATATCTCCCGTAATTGTGCCGGAAATAGAATAATTGTTATGATTTACATTATGAAATTCAGCAGTTAAAATAATATTATCATCCAATCCTGAAACTGTCGGATTTTCAGAATACTGGTCATCTAAATATTTTACATCACCAACCCATTTATCAAACACTGTATCAGGAGGGATTTGAGCTGAAATTTGAATTGTATCATTATTTAAGTAAAAACCTGATCCAGTACCATTTTCAACAGTCAATTTATACTTCAATGCTACAGGAATAAAATCAATATGCCAGAAATTTATTCCATTATAATTATCTTTATCATGTACATAAAAAACAGTTGAAAAAACACCATTTTCAGGAATGTCAACATCTCCTATATCAAATTCTTCAGGCTTTGTCCACCCTCCCATAGCAGGAACATTAATAATCACGGATACAGAATTTCCAATATCCAATCCCATTGTACTAGTTTTTGAATTATTAGCAAAAAAACCTTTCAAATGATAAGTCCCGGCATATTTCAACTTCATATGCCAAGTTAAAGTACCATTTTTATTACCCCAATAACCAATATTCGGCTCATCTGGCTTAATATGTTCAATTTTCATTCCCCCACTAATTTCAGCACCTTCCACTCCCAAAGGCGGTTCTATAATCCCATAAAAATATGAAATTGGCCCCTGCCTCCCATTCATAAATATGCAAGCAGAAATTTTTGATATACTTTCAATAAGAATGGGTGAAGAATACTGCAGTGAATTTTCAGTTGGTACCGTACCATCAGTTGTATAGTAAATATTAACATCAGGTAAATCAGTACTTAAACTAACAACATTGCCATCATCTGAAAAAAGTACATCTCCGGGAATTCTGTATTTTACATCACAATTATCCAAACGATTCAAATGAATTCTTAAACGACTCAAAAAATCTGAATATTCTCTATCCAACTGCTTCGACCACCCTATTTCAGCAATAGCACATCCTCGTGGATAAGCCATATAATCCATTCTCTTTTCTGTTGAAATAGCTTCTGACCATAACTGCCCCTGACAACCGATAATATGATCAATCTCATTTTGCCTCAGAGTATCAACTGGAGCGGGATCATAAGAATATACTTTCTCCAATGATACAACTTTACTCCCGTATCCGCCATCTCCTTCCGCTTGAGGATGATCCAAATATGTATAATTACTCGCAGTCATAACCGCATCAAAACCAGATCTTAATGCCGGATAAACCTCTGTCCCATTCTGATGCCACGGCATCAGTACGCAATTTGTATTTAAATTTGCATTGTAAATCTCAGCCCAACCAACCATACGGCGATTTTTTGAAGCAACATAATCAGCAAAAAGATTCATCATCCAATCTTGAATTTTTCCAGCACTAATAGATTTGCTGCCGTCACTGTTAGTGTGTGCAAAACCTAATGAAACAGCCTTCTGAAAAGATGCATCATCTTCTTTCCAAACCCAAGTATGCCATACCTCATCTCCACCGCAATGTATATATTGCCCCGGGAAAAGATCCATCACTTCATCTAATATATCTTTCAAAGCATCAATAGTTGCATCTCTAATATTAAAGACATTACCAATCTCACCGGAAGAATTAAATGCACTCCATTCAGGATAAGCTTTTGTTGCAGCTTTTTCATGACCTGGAATTTCAATTTCAGGAATAATGTTTATAAAATGTTTTTTTGCAAAAAGTACAACATCACGAATTTCATCTTTGGTGTAATGAGATGCATTTTCTGTTAGTTTAGGATATTTATCAATCTGAACTCGCCATCCCTGGTCATCACACAAATGCCAATGAAATGAATTCATTTTATGCATCGCTAATACGGCAATAAATTTCTTCACATATTCAGCTGAAAAAAAATGGCGGGAAACATCCATATGAAGCCCCCTCCACTGTAGCCGTGGATAATCCGTTATTTCAATATTTTGAACTTCCCAATTAACACCATTAACAGGAGATTTGCTGAAAATTTCTACCGGAAATAACTGACGAAGAGTCTGAAGTGCATGATACGCTCCCTGCGCAGTATTTGATTTTAGCGTAATCTTCCCAGATTCAACCTTAAGAGTATAACCCTCTTCTCCTAATTCAGTAGGTAAATTATCATCTTTGAGTATTAAGATAGAACTATTGTTTTCCGTATCAGAATGAAAAGTATAACCAGTCGCTAATCCAAAAAATTCCTCAAATACTTCCAACACTTCAATCTCTGAATCAAAATCAGATGACATAAAAACCTTAGTTCCATCAGATAATTGATAACTACCGGAATTCTTTTGCACTGACACAGGCTTAGGTATTATATTTACAGAATCACCCATAACTTTTACAAAACAATAAGTAAAAAATAGTATACAGAGTAACAATAACCTCTTTTTCATGTTCAGACTCCCACTTGCAAGCAACAATATAAACCACCTAAATATAATATATTTCATAAAACTAATATTTCAATTAGATTTATTAAAATAATAAAACCTCATATATCACAATTACTTGAAATTTCTTGTTTAAAAAACTTCAAAAGCACCACTTCGTTGATCTTCAAAGTGACTTTTGATCAATATTATATAAATATTCAACTTTCTTCACGATTTAATAACCCGAAACGCTTTCTGAAAAAAAGAGAATATACAATATAAAACTATAAGACACTAATGACACTATATATTCTGCTGCGTTATATAGAATATATTAGTAAATATCCCAACCTATATTTAGAGATTAATTACTTATTCGCAAAGATTTACGAAGTTACATTAATATATGAAAATTACCTAAAGACGATGAAATACCATCTTAATACTCAAGGATATTCTTCCATTATTTCTTCAAGTTTTAAAGAGTTTTCTTCCCATTCTGCTGTGACTCCTGCAATTTCAGACTCGATTTGAATTAATCTGGTATTAACTTTTTTAAAATCAAGATCAGGAGAGTTTGCTTCAATCAAAACTATTATTTCAGATTTTTCAATCTCCAGCTTATCAAGGTTCTTTTCGGCAGCTTCTATTTTCTGCTCCAGAGATTTTTTTTCTTTAGAAACTAATTTCCTCTTTTCGGCACGCTCCCTGCGCTCTGCTTTGGGATTGTAGACCTGCTGTTTTTTTGAATCCTTATCAGAAGACTTTTTTTCTGAACCACTTTCCGGTAGATTATTTTTATTCTCCAGTTCTTTCTTTTCTCTATAGTAATCGAAATTTCCGTAATATTTTTTTATACCAGGTGGTCTCATTTCTATAATTGTATCAGCAGCATTTCGAACAAATTCAATATCGTGACTTACAAGACAGACAGTACCTTTATATTCCCTGATAGCCTTCTGTAAAGATTCGCGGGTATAAAGATCAAGATGAGTTGTTGGTTCATCAAGAATAAGAAAGTTTGGACTGGCAATAAAAATACGGGCAAATGAGAGTCTGATTTTTTCACCGCCACTGAGAACTCTGCATTGTTTATCAATATCCGTGCCGGAAAAACCGAAAGAGCCAAGAATTTTTCTGATCATTTTCGCGTCTGCTCCAACAGGCAATGCTGCTCTCATAATATCATACAGAGTCTGCTCAGAAGGAAGAACATCAGCAAATTCCTGAGCCTGATATCCTATCACAACTTTATGACCGAGAATTCTTTTGCCGGAATTCAAAGGTAGTACATCTGCAATCACTTTAAGAAGAGTTGTTTTTCCAGTACCATTATAACCGATAAATGCCGTTTTAGATCCACGCTCTATCGAAAGATTAATATTATCAAGATGAAATCCGTCCTTGCCGTAAGAAACGGAAGCATTTTCAAGTCTGATAATTTCAGCTCCTGAATGAGGCGGAACAGGAAGTCGTATCGGTGCATTATTGCGCTGAACAGCAATACGAATATCCTCCATCTTTTCAAGAGATTTCAAACGGCTTTTTACTTGAGAGGCTTTTGTATTTTTCGCTCTGAAACGCTCAACAAAGCGTTCTATCTGCTCTTTCTTTTTATCCTGATTGAGTTTTGCAGCTTTTTGTGACACAATTCGCTGTTCTTTCTCACGCTCGTAAAAATCATAATTACCTGAAAAACGACTCAAAATTCCATTAGAAATCTCAACTGTAATATTTGTAAGAGAATTAAGTAAATATCTGTCATGTGAAATCAGAAGCAAAGTTCCTTTAAAAGAACGAAGATAACGCTGAAGCCATTCTACAGCAGGTATATCCAGATAGTTAGACGGCTCATCAAGAAGCATAATTTCAGCTTTGGCAGTCAATACTCTTGCAAGACCGGCTCTCATCTGCCAGCCTCCGCTGAACGCACTTAATTTTTCATTAAGCCTCTCAGGATGAAATCCCAAGCCAGATAAAATTACAGCTGCATCCGTCCTGATACTATATCCGCCAAGAGCTTCATATTTGTGCTGAAGATTTCCTATCTGCTTCAGAATAGATTCAGAATCAATATCAGATTCCTGCAGACATATTTCAAGATCTTTGATTTTATTTAATGTTACTTTAAGCTCGGGAATAGCATCCGCTGTAAAATCAAGAACTGAAATATCCTTAACATCATCTGGAAGCTGCTGTTTCAGATACCCAAGTCTTGCATTTGCTGGTTTTGATACACTACCTTTATCTGGAGCCATATCTCCGGTCAGCATATTAAAAAGTGTAGACTTCCCTGCTCCGTTAGGACCTATAAGTCCAATTTTTTCACCAGGCGATATTCGTAGGTTAGCATTAACAAGAAGATCCTGTTCCGCAAAACTTTTATAAACCCCACTAAAGTCAATCATCGTCTGAATCGTCAGTTTTTGTACTATGCCCATCCTGCGTATCAACCGAGGGCTCACCAATTACTGCACTGAGTATTTCACTTCCAACAGGAGGACAGCCGGCAATAAAAATACCTTTTGTCCTGAACTCTTTTTTTATACAGTTCCCAACACAAAGTGTACCTGGAGGAATATCATCATGCCCCGCACCTATTGCAATATTCGTATCACCAGGCAGGTACTCCTTCAGTTCTGCCTGATAGCGTTTGAGAAACAGAAGAAGAGTTGACTGACACGCGCTGCAGGAATTAACATCCATAATATTAACATCCGGAAAAGCTTTAGAAAAGTCTGTTGGAGGTCGTTCAAAAGGTGAAATCCATTTCTTCCAGTCTTCAGGAAAAACATTAATTTTATCCATATCAATAACACCGTAACCTCTTTCTGAAGCAAATGACAAATGAGGCACTTCTGATGCTGAAATCCCCATTATTTCACAAGCAACAGCATCCGCAGCAAATGAATCTACAGCTACTGCAATAACACCCAGTTCTTTTTTTTCACCGGCACTTGGTCCTATTCCCTGTAGACCAATTGTACCGTCTATAATTGACAGATGAGGTTTCAGAACTTTCGAAAGATCACTTATTGCTACATCAAGTGGTTTTATAGACGCCGGCTTTCCTGTCGTTTCATCAGTTAAAGGCGGAAGCATATGAAGTGTAACTTTACTTCTTCTCCACAAACACCCCTTCATATTTTTAACAGCCAGAGTCACAACTGTATGCATATGCATTTTCATAACCGGAATAGATACAATAATATCAAATTCAGGAATATTCGGACAAATTTTCAGAGACTTTATTGCCTGCCCTTCAGGAACACTTATAACAATAGGTTTACCTTCATCCATATCAATGAGAGGACAGTTGCGTTCATCTGCAATTTTCTTAATTCCAGTAGATTCAAAAGCCTCCATTGTTTTCACCCCTGAAATAGGACTCTCACCTACTGATACATCTGCTCCAACTTCTCTAAAAGCATCAATTGCCGCTGCAACAACCATAGGATGTGTACAAATACCAGAACAAGGTTCAGCAATCCGTCCTACATTAGGTTTTAAAAGGACACTCTTTCCTGCCGCACTGGTCAAATCAATATTTTTCAAAGCTGCCAAGGTATTTTCATAAGGTCCATTACCACCGGCAATAAATACATTAGGAGATTCGGAATTATCCTTAAACGGGGATTTAGAAATCATAAACTCTTTCATAATAATTTTTTTCCATTTTGAGGGAGTACAAATGAAGCAGAGTGAATTTCATGATTATAATACTTCAAAGTCCTAATAAAATCAGGTTCATTCGTAGCCGGTATCCTAGGATCAATCATGTCGGAAGCAACACATATTCCAATGTTCCCTCCTGGATAAGTAGGCATAAACATAGCTGAATAAAACGCAAACTTAAACAGTTTTCGACAAACTGCCACAAGCGATCTTACAGTCTCTGAATGAAGAAAAAATGATTCCGCCTGAGTTGCAATAATACCGCTTTCAGCTAAAGCTGTTTTCATTCCTTCATAAAAAGGGGACTCAAACAGCGCTTCTCCTGGACCTATAGGATCCGAAGAGTCAACAATTATTACATCATAATATGCCTGTTTATCTCTGATAAATACACTTCCGTCAGCAATATTCAGATTCACTCTCGGATCGTCAAAACCACACGCCATACCGGGAAGATATTTTTTTGAAGCATTAATAACTTCAACATCAATTTCACAAATATCAATGTTTTTTACACATTCATACTTACTTACCTCTCGAAGAATACCTCCATCCCCTCCACCTATAACAAGCACACGCTCTGGATTCGGATGAGCACGCATCGGTACATGGGCAAGCATCTCCTGATAAGCAAATTCATCAAGCTCAGTCGCCTGAATAATGCCGTCAAGTACAAGCATATTTCCACAAGTCTTCGTTTTGAAAACATCAATCTGCTGAAATTCAGACTTCTTTGAGAGTAAATGCTCTTCAATCTGAATCGAAAGAGCCACTCCCTCCCACATCGGCGAAATTTCAGAAAACCATCCGTTATATATTTGATCAATCATAAACAATTCCTGTTACTGAAGATATAATTTACCGGGATTCGCTATGCAGTGAAATCAGCGCCTTAACGCAACCTGCATCTTGTAATTTGAACCTTCAAAAAACTGAGCCGCAAATTCTGCTGCTGCACGGGGTTCATAAAATTTACAGCTGAAAATATCAAGATAAGCTGCATTCGAATATTCCGCAAAATGCCCTGAAATCAGTGAAGTTTCAATTAACTGAGTCATACTGAAACCAGATACCCTTTCCTCTTCACCAAAATGAACAACAACGCATTCACCAAACTTTTTCATGTCAATCTTTTCACATAACTTATCAACAAACTCTTTGATCGATGCTGCATTGTTTATTTTATCAGGATTACAATGATAAATATCGACAGAAGTTAAAAGCCCCCAGGCTTTGCTTCTTTCAAATTTCTTCTTCCAGGATAAAGTGTGAATATGCGTACGGTCCTCACATACTGGAATCATACGCTCTATCCCGTTATTCGATACAATACCGCGATGCATATCTGATGATACAATCGTCTCTTCTGCTCCTAATGAATTTTTTAATGACTCAATAGCCTTGTTCAAATCCACATCTTCACTGCAGGTAAACAAGTCAACAGCAGCATAATCATGTTCAGGCCAAGCATGAACCGCAAAATGAGATTCTGTAATAATAACAACGCCACTAACACCCTGAGGTTCAAATACATGAAAAGAATAATCTAAAACATGAGCACCACTGTCATTCGCAGCTTTAAGAAAAGCCTGCTTAACTTTTTCAGAATCAACAATAATTTTAGGGTCACAGTCATAAAACTCAACCGTCATATGCCTGCCTAATGCAAAAGATGCTTCAAACCTCTTGTCAGTCAATTTATTAAATCCTTATATTAAAAATTTATTTTTTGACAGTAATATTTGATCTCTCTGCAAGCTTTTCAAAATAATCATTCCATACAGTATATCTCTTCATCATTTTATATCTTTCAGCAAACTGTTTTTTCTGCTCTTCATATTCCTTCATCGTAGGATAAGTTCGTTTCTGAACATAAACAAGCATAGCACCGTCAGAAATATCTTCAGATGGAGAAACCTGACCTTCAGGTGTAGAACAAGTCGCCTGCTGAATTACTCTGCCATTCATAACCCAAGGCGGATTTGCAGGAGTAATTTCCATCGGCATCGGTTTAAATGTAACTTTAAGCTTTTTCGCTGCATCTTTAAGTTTTTTACCCTTTTTCAGAGCTTCTGAAAGCTTCAGAGACGCATCTCTTGCTTTTTCGCGTGCCATATTAACAGCTTTCTCTTTCTTCAGATCTTCAATAATTTCCTTTTTGATATTTTCAAACGACTCAGGCTGAGGCTCTCTTTTCCCAGTAACAAGTATCACATAAGAACCTTTCCAGCCTTTTATAGACTCTGAAAGCGGATTATCAAGAAGTTCAAGAGCTGTTGAAACAATCTTTGGCTCTTTTCCAAGTCCTTTAATATCAGAAGAACCTTTTTCCACCCATCCTGTATTGATAACTTCTTTCTTGTTCTTTTCTGCAAATTTGCCAAATGAACCTTTCATTGTTTCTAAAGCTTTATCCGCATCTTTAACTTCATAAAAAACATCTTTGGTCATGTCATAAATTTCATCTGAATATTTAGTAGCTGCCTTATGAGCAAGATCCTTCGCCTTTTTATTTGCAAGAGTCGTTTTAATCTGAGCTTCAACTTCTTTAAGCGGTTTATATTCCTTCTTTTTATCATCCTTTTTCTTGGAATCTTTTTTCTTGGAATCTTTTTTCTTGGAATCTTTTTTAAGATAAAAGGCCTTGTGGTCTTCGTAATATTTCTTCACCTCATCATCAGTGATACTCTTCAGTGCTTCAGGCTTAAACTCTTCAACCTTAAATGCTACCGCCATAAATTTACACGCCGGCTTGGTCTTATACTTGTCTTTATTACTTTCAAAATATGACTTAGCTTCACTGTCCTTAACTTTTACTTCTTTTAAATAATCTTTAAACTTAAATTCAACCGTCTCAACCTTAGCTTTTGTATTATCTCTGAAAAATGCATCTTTTATTTCATCTTCAGAACAAACTACATTATCTGTAACGCTTTTCGTGAACTTTTCAACTAAAAGCTGCTTTCTTACCGCTTCATCAAGATCATGCTTTGTGAAATGACGCAACTTTAACTGCTCTTTTATGAATTTCTCATATTTAGCCTTGTCAAACTTCCCATCTTTCTGAAAGGCAGTCGCTTTCTCAATTGCTTCTGCAACTTCTTTGTCTCCCACTGCAAGTCCAGCATCCTGAGCAGCATAAATTAAAAGCATTGTACGAATTCCGGCATCCTGTGCCGCCTGATAATCTACCCGACCCAAAGTGGCATTTTCAGAATTAATCGCCTGCTGAATCAGCATATTATCGATAACAGAAGAAATTTCTTTACGGGAAACTGAACGCCCCAGAATAACTGTATCTCCGGGTGAGCTGTATCTCTCTGAAAAAAGTGAAAAAACGCTTTGTCCTGTCATGAACAGAACAAATGTGACAATAACAATAGCCGCGATAATGAAAAAAGTCACGCGCCCATGTTTCGTAAAAAATCGATTCATTGATGAAATAATCATAAAAAAATCCTATTCTTTTAATATTTTATATTTAATTCTTACTTTTATAATTCTATAATATCGGAACATTTAAGATAAAGTATTTTTGCATTTCTTCAAATGATATATCCACTTTTCCATTAAAAAAACTTTGAAAAGAACACTATTTGCCTTAAAACACAAATAAAATAAAAAATTTACATATCAGACGAAAAAAATATGACCTTGTCGTTTCCGCCTTGAAATGATACGCTTCAACAGAAAATAGTTGCAAAAATATAATTCAGGTATATCTTTTCTGATAATAAAAATTATAAATATCATCTTATACTGAAATGAAGGAGAACAATATGTATATTATTACAGGCGGAGCCGGTTTTATAGGCAGTGCACTTGTATGGGAACTTAATAATAGAGGAATTGAAGATATAATAATAGCCGACCATTTAGGTACAGGGGAAAAATGGAAAAATCTTGTTCCGTTAAAATATACAGACTATTATGAAAAAGAAGATATGCGTGAGCTTATTAACAAAAATTCCGGTATTCTTGCAGATGCCTCGGTTATCATCCACCTCGGAGCATGCTCAAGTACAATGGAGACAGATGCGTCTTATCTGGTGGACAATAATTTCAATTACTCCAAAGAACTTGCAGATTTCGCTGTGAAAAATTCAATCAGAATGATATATGCATCAAGTGCTGCAACTTACGGTGACGGATCTCTCGGCTACAAAGATGATGAATCAGAAATCCATAAACTGCGCCCGCTGAATATGTACGGATACTCAAAGCAGATGTTCGATCTGTGGGTGCGAAAGAAAAATCTGCTGCCAAAACTGACAGGTTTGAAATTTACGAATGTTTACGGACCAAATGAATGGCATAAAGACGATATGCGAAGCCTGGTATGTAAAGCTTACGAACAAATAAAAGAAATAGGTAAACTCAAACTTTTCAAATCCCATCATCCCGACTACAAGGATGGTGAACAGATGCGGGACTTTCTGTATATTAAAGATGCAGTAAAAATGATAACACATGTAATCGATACAGAAATAAGCGGTATATATAATATCGGCAGCGGAAAAGCAGAAACATGGAATAAACTTGCCACAGCCATTTTTGAGGGAATGAATCTCGAACCCAATATTGAATATGTTGATATGCCTGAACACCTCAGAAACAAATATCAGTATTACACAAAAGCAGATATGACAAAATTCACGGCTACCGGCTATTCAAGTACAGCAATGCCACTGCGGGATGCTGTGATTGATTATGTTGGAAATCACCTTATACCGTCAGCTCATCTTGAACCGAACAGTCAATAAAAACTCTCCGGTTTTATTGACTTATAGCTCAATAACATTTTTAAAAAAGAAAATAATTTTATGATTGAAAAAAATGAACTGACTTCATTCAATTGCACCAGATGCGGCACTTGTTGCACCTGGCCCGGTTATGTGCGATTAACACCTGATGAAATTGAAAAAATTGCTTCCTTCCTTAAAATAAAAGTAACGGACTTTACCGATAAATATACAGAATTAACAGCTGATAGAAAAAATCTGACACTGATAGAAAAAAACGACGGAAGCTGTATATTCTATACATCAAATCCTCCTGAATGTGCAATCAATCCCGTAAAACCTGCTCAATGCATCAATTTCCCTCTAAAATGGAGTTTCGAAGGCTGGGAAACATTGTGTCAAGGCGAAAAGTCTTTCAAAAAAACAAATTCCCATGAACAGGCTAAATAACACTTTTTTATAAAATAGAAATATATGATATAGATAATTACAAGTAACGCCGAAGTATCTGTTATTTATGATTTAGCTTCTCTGCCGTAAGATTATAAAATTTCAGGATTTTTTTATTATCG
>Ga0256913_10001549_pt1 | contig 11810 bp, 9 predicted proteins | sample Axial_MatmetaG_FD_185970 | JGI IMG/M metagenome (GOLD analysis project Ga0256913, IMG submission 185970) | Deep-sea worm associated microbial mat communities from Axial Seamount, Juan de Fuca Ridge, Pacific Ocean - Axial_Mat | ecosystem: Environmental > Aquatic > Marine > Oceanic > Microbial...
TTTTATTTGTCTTATACTGAAAAGGTCATCTGCAAAATATAGATCAGCCTTGTTTTTGTGGGCTACTTTTTTATAAGATTTAACGCATTCAACTTGTTTTTCCCCGATAACTACAGGTATATTTTCTTTAATAATTCCAGCTTTTTCCGTAGCTATATCAGCCAAGGTATTACCCAGTGTTTGGGTATGGTCATACGAAATGTTTGTTATTATAGAGAGTAGGGGAGTGATAATATTGGTGCTGTCAAGTCTGCCTCCCAGACCGACTTCTATGATTGCGATATCCACTTTTCTGTCTGCAAAATATTTAAAAGCCAATGCTACCGATAATTCAAAATAACTTGGTTTTATAGCTTCAATTATTGCTTGATGTTCAATGATAAATGATTTGAGATAAGATTTATGAATATATTTTCCGTTGATCTTTATTCTTTCCCTGAAATCCTTGTAATGCGGTGAAGTGTATAATCCGGTTTTGTAGCTTGCATCTTGAAAGACCGATGCCAAAGCGTGAGAAGTTGTTCCCTTCCCATTAGTTCCTGCAATATGAATCGATGAAATTTTTTTATGAGGATTACCAATAGCAGAACAAAATTTTTCGATATTACTCAAATCGTATTTTAGAGCCTTGGGACCTTGTCGTTGAAATATTGGCAATTTTGAAAAAATATATTCAATTGCTTCTTTGTATGTGGTGATTTTCTTCATTTAAATCAAATCTCTATAATTTTTACATTTTTTTTATTGACAAATATTTTTATGATCTTGTTGAAATCTTTATCATATTCCTTATGATGAATTGTATATTTTATTTTTTCAATATCTGAAAGATCCATGTCTTCTTTTTCAACAAATGTATATCCTTTATAATTGTTTTTTTCAACTAATACCAAAGCATATTCATTTTCCTTCCTTCCCGGTTCCACAATAATAAAATTTTCAATATGAAAATATTTTATTTCTTCGATAGCTTCTATCATTTTAATATTGTATTTTTCATGAGATTCCAAACCTATACATGCTCCATCACAATTTTTAAATCCATACTCAAAACAAGCTCCTTCATGATTTTCGATTCCCGCTACTTTTTTACAAAGCCGGTATCTGTAAACCAGATTTTCTATAAATGCTTTTGCATGTTTTCTTGTAGAGAACTCTTCAATTACAGGATTGCCGTTTTTAGTTTTTTTTGAAATATCAAAAGTTAAATATCCCTGTAAATCCGGAGAATAACTGACCTTGTAAGGAAATACATCTTTTCTCAATGCTTTGTTGACCGGTGGTTTGTATTTTTTAATTTCTTCCGCTTCCTTGAGCAAGGCTATTAATTCACTTTCTGTGATTTCGAAATCTATTTTTTTTACGGTATTGTAAAATTTATCGGTTTTGGGAGTGATTTTTTGGAAATGTTGCTTTACCCTCTTTTTTATATTATTTGCTTTTCCTATATATATTATATTATCAAAAATATCAATAAAATAGTAAACACCTGTTTTTTCCGGTAATTTTTCGATATCCTCATTGTCCAATCCTCTTGGAAGTTTTGCCTCCTTGAGATAAATGCCATAAAGATTTGATAAGATTTCTTCAGAGTCGGGTTTCGATAGGACTTTTTTAAATATCTCCAAAGTAGCCATAACATCTGCCATTGCTCTGTGACGTGCATCTGTCTCGATACCGAAATGTTGGATCAGATTGCCAAGAGCATAAGATCTTAATCCGGGGAAGAATCTGCGAAACAATTTGACGGTATCGAGTTGTTTTCTCGAATAAGTATATCCCAATTCCTGAAATTCATGTCTGATAAATCCGTAATCAAATCTGGAATTGTGAGCAACAAAAATACAATCATCTGTGATATCAACAATTTTTTTTGCTATTTCATAGAATTTAGGAGCATCTTTGATCATATCATTTGAGATACCGGTGATACTGGTAATGAATGGTGGGATACTTCTTTGTGGATTGATAAGGGATTGATATGAATCGATTATTTTTTTTCCATCATAAATAACAATTGCTATCTCGATTATCTTTTCCCTCTTGGCAGAACCGCCTGTGGTTTCAATATCGATGATAGCAAAATTTTTCTTCATCCGGAAATATGATTAAAAACAAAAAGAGAAAAAGAATTAACCCGTATCACTTATTGGTTACAAACAGGGATTATTATCTTAAGTAATACAGGTTAATCCCACAAGTAATTTTAGATTTATTTTTTCTTCTTTTTTTTCTTTGGTGAAATGATAACGGTCATTTTCTTGCCCTCCAGTTTCGGCAGGTTCTCAACTGCACCGTGATCGGCAAGTTCTTTAATAAATCTCAACAATAACAATTCACCTCTGTCCTTGAAAATGATCGTTCTTCCTTTGAAAAATACATAAGCTTTGACTTTGTTGCCATCTTCAAGGAATTTTTTTGCATGATTCAATTTGAAATTAAAATCATGATCATCTGTATTAGGTCCAAATCTGATTTCTTTAACAACTGTTTTAGCTGTATTGTCTTTAAGCTCTTTTTGCTTTTTCTTTTGTTGATAAATAAACTTGGAATAATCGATGATCTTACAAACCGGAGGTGCTGCCTTAGGACTTATTTCTACAAGGTCTTTTCCCAATTCATTGGCCCAGTGCAATGCCAATTTAGTGTTGTAAATATCAGGAGTGACTTTATAACCTGCAACTTCGCTGACTTCATCCAGATTGTCCCCTACAAGTCTTATTTCAGAGACTCTGATCCTTTCATTAATTCTAAATTTGTTTCTAAGGTCTTCTTTTTTTTGATTGTTGAATTTTCTTCTTTTAATGCTCAAATTTTCTGGTTTTTGTTAAAAAATGTTTTATTTAATGCAAATATATAAAACTTTTTATTTGATAATTCTATATTTTAATTAAACTATTTGTAATAAAATAAAAATTACAAATATATATAATATATAACTTGCTTAATAATAATTAATATTTGATTATTTCTTTTTACTCTTTTGTTTATTTTTAGATAAAACAGAAACTTTTATAATTTTATTCTCATCGAGAGATATCTCCAAAATCGAATCTTTCTTTGGATTTTCATTCAAAATAAATTCAGCCAAAGGATCTTCAACATATTTTTGGATTGCCCTGTGCAAAGGTCTTGCTCCAAATTTAGGATCGTATCCTTTGTTGGCTATAAATTCTTTAGCTTCTTCCGTAAATTCAACCGTGAAATCTAATTCGCCAAGCCTCTCATAGAAGTCTTTCAATGCTATGTTTATTATCTCGTGAATATGTTCCCTCGACAGACTGTTGAATATAATCACATCATCGATTCTGTTCAAAAATTCAGGAGAAAAAGTCTTTTTTAGTGCATTTTGAATTATTTGTTTGGATGTTTTATTAGTTTCTTTATCTCTGGCTTTTGTAGAAAACCCCATACCTGTACCAAAATCCTGAAGCTGCCTTGCTCCGATATTGGATGTCATTATTATCATGGTGTTTTTGAAATCCACTCTCCTGCCCAATCCATCTGTCAATTCACCTTCATCAAGAACCTGCAGCAAAATATTGAATATGTCAGGATGAGCTTTTTCTATTTCATCCAGTAAGATCACACTATAAGGTTTTCTTCTTACTTTTTCTGTCAATTGTCCTCCTTCTTCATATCCGACATATCCGGGAGGTGCGCCTATCAGTCTGCTAACGGAAAATTTCTCCATATATTCACTCATGTCTATCCTTATAAGACTGTCTTTGGTGTCGAAAATATATTCCGACAAAGCTTTTGCCATCTCTGTTTTCCCTACTCCGGTAGGTCCTAAAAATATAAAAGTACCTATCGGTTTGTTCGGATCTTTTAACCCCAATCTGTTTCTTCTTATTGCCTTGGTTATCTTATCAACTGCTTCGTCTTGGCCAATTATGACTTTTTTCAGATCATTAGCCATAGATCTAAGGCGCTTACTTTCATTTTGAGCAACTTTATTGACAGGAATTCCTGTCATCATAGAAACAACTTCCGAGATATTATTCTCATCAACCGGAAATCTCAATAATTTTGATTCTTCTTCCCAGTTAATTTTAGCTTCTTCGAGTTCGTATGTCAGTCTGGATTCTTTATCCCTGTATTCAGCAGCTTTTTCATATTTTTGATTTTTGACAGCTTCTGTTTTTTTTACTTTCACCTCTTCAATTTGCTTTTCAAGGTCTTCCATTTCTTTTGGAACGGTAAGGTTATTGAGATGTGTTCTGGCACCGGCTTCATCCATTACATCTATTGCTTTATCAGGAAGATATCTATCACTGATATATCTTTGACTTTGCTTGACGCATGCTTCTATCGCTTCTTCAGAATATTCTACCTGATGAAACTCTTCATATTTGCTTTTGATGTTTTTTAATATTTCAATAGTTTCCTCTACAGTTGGAGGCTCAACAATGACTTTTTGAAATCTTCTTTCCAAAGCTCCGTCTTTTTCGATATATTGCCTGTATTCATCAAGAGTCGATGCCCCGATGCATTGAAGATCCCCTCTTGCCAAAGCCGGTTTGAAGATATTGGAAGCATCAAGTGAACCTGTTGCTCCTCCTGCACCTACCATAGTGTGTATCTCGTCTATAAAAAGAATGATATCATCAGTGTTTTCCATTTCTTTCATAATGGCTTTCATCCTTTCTTCAAATTGCCCCCTGTATTTTGTTCCTGCAACAAGGGCGGCAAGATCAAGCATAAGGATTCTCTTATTGAAAAGATTCCTGGAAACTTTCTTTTGCACTATTCTTAATGCGAGTCCTTCGACTATAGCGGTTTTACCAACACCGGGTTCACCAATCAAAACAGGATTATTCTTCTTACGTCTGCTCAATATCTGGGAAACTCTTTCTATTTCTTTTTCTCTTCCGATTATCGGATCCAACTTATCATCTTTGGCTAATTGAGTGATGTCTTTACTGTAATTTTCCAAAATAGGTGTAGATGATTTCGGATTTTGCTTTTGTCCTTTGGAGAAATATTCATCCCTTTCAGAAAAAGGATTTCCAGGATCTGCCGAATCTTCGATAAAATCTTCAAAATCGTCTTCAATTTCCAGGTTTTGCTTAACAAAATGAAGTTCCCGCTTGAAACCCGAATATGTTAAACCGAATTCATCAAAAATTTGTCCCAATATTTCCGAAGGATATTTAATTATTGCCAACATCAGATCTTCCGTTTCTATCTGCTCGTTTCTATTGAGTTTCGCTTCCAAAAAAGTGATTTTAAGAATCTTTTCCGCATTTCTGTCAATAGGTATATTTTCCACGGAAATAATACTACCGGTAGTAGAATCGCTGCGGACTTCCTTGATTATATTTTCTTTCATTTTAGCTATATCGATATTCAATGCCGACAAAACTCTGTTGGCAAGATTGTTATCCTCATTTATCAATCCGAGAAGTAAATGTTCCGTACCGATTTCATGATTACCTAGTTTGGCAGCTTCTTCCCTGCTTCTGCTAATTATTCTTTTTACTTGTGGCGAAAATTTTCTATTCATCTATATTTTTATTCATTGTAGTTTATTAACAAAAATACTTTATAGTCTGTTCAATATTTCTAATAAAATCGGAAATTTAATCAAAGGAAATATTTCGAAACAGATTAAATCATGCCGGGTTTTTATAAGAATTTTACAAAAATAGTAAATCTTTAATAATAATGCAAGATATATTATGAAAAAAAATAATATGATTATTATGATTTTAATTTGGGCGATTGCCGAGCACTTCTGTTGCCTCACGCCGTCGTCACCGGGCTATTCATGGGTATCGTCACGCCTTCATTTCTTTTTTTAATTTAATCTACACTTTATTAATGCTTTATGTTAATATTAATTACGATCATCAATATCCGGCGTGACAGATTCCGCTCCGCTCCATCTCCACTTCTATCCCTATCGCAAACACATTTACATTGCTAAAACCTGGAAGGTTGATAGGGAAGAATCTAGTGTTGCAAGTTTTAAGATCAGGGTATGCTGATGTATAAACATTCTGAATCAAGATCGACAGAGAAGATTTTGGTGGTCATGATAAATATTAAGATCAAAAATTGAAAAAAAAATACAATCCGTACAAATTAGTAAGATCCGTTTCATCCATGCGCAAAGTAATGGGTTTTAAAGGAACACTTATGATACGAATATGATGGATAATCATGGATTGAAGTTTGAAAATAAATAAGAAGTCTTCATGATCAGATCAAGTATATAAAAATATTCGAACTTACGTTAGGAAGAAACGCAACTTCTGACAAAAAAGTGATTGTCCAAATTTAAATATTCGAAATTTTAACTTATTTTTGGAAATGAATTGTTGTTTTTTAACGAAAAAATTTAATCTGGTGAAAATGAAAAAGTATTTGATATTCTTGCTTGGTATAAGCATGATTTTTTCTTATGGTTGCAAACAAAAACAAGAAAAAAATGATTTTAAGAATGTTTCCTGGATAAGATTTGACTGGGAAGGAGATTCCATTGGAAACAGGTATTATGAGAAATTAGCAATGTTCGTACCTTTTAAAATCGAAGGAATACCTTATGAATTCTCTTCCCAATTTGATTTAGGGGCTCCTGTGACAATGATTTATGGTAATAGTTTTGAGTCGTTATTAAATGAATTTCCTCAAATTGCAGAAAAGCTTGATACAATCAATAAAAAACATGTTATTCAAGGAATGAAAGTAGGGGAATTTAAAAATATCTCATTTTATCTGGATACAGTAAAATTTATTAATCAAAATATAGCCTATTTTGAAGGTTACGGAGATCCTGTATCTCAAAAGGATTTCGATAAAGATACGATAATACATATTGGTACAATAGGTTCAAATCAATTTAAAGAAAAAATATTGTTTATTGATTTTAAAAATAATAAACTTGCGGTTATAGATTCATTATCCAAAGATTTGGAAAAACAATTGATAGATATTATTATTGACAAAGGACGAATAAAAGTGCCGGTGATAATAAACGGGAAAAAAGAGTATGTTATTTATGATACAGGTACGAGTTTTGCCAGCCTTTTTTTATCGGAAAATAACTGGAATGAATATAGAGATACCACATCAACTCCCGATACATTGATGGCAATTGCCTGGGGAGTTCAGTATCCGTTGCTTATTTCAAACACAAATATTGAAATCAAAATAGGGAACAATATTTTCAAACCGGAAACTATTATGGCAAATAATCTAAAACCCTATTATGAATTTTATAAAAAAGAAAAAATAATAGGATTAATGGGTAATAAACTGTTTTTTGATAAAGTACTTATTATAGATTTTAAAAAGAAGAAATTCGGATTGATAAATGAGCTATAAAAATTATCAGTAAACACAGGTAATAAACCGGTGATTAGTTCTTTTTGAATAATCTACTTCAGATTGATTTTATTGTATATGATTTTACTGATTTGTAAAAAAAATGTAAAAATATTTTGATTTACAACATTTATTAACGGTTTTAAACAATGGAAATAATAAAATCTCAAAAAAATAGTTTATTTTTGACTGATGGTTAAACCCATTATAAATAAATATAGTTATTTACATAACAAAATAAAACAAGACGAATATGAGATATAGTATAGATAAATCTGATAATTTCACGGTATTTACATTGGATGAAGAAAATTTGAATTCGGTTATTGCTCCCAAACTTAAATCCGAATTTATTATTTTAAGAAATGAAGGTGTGAAGAATTTGATCTTTGATCTGAAAAATGTAAAGTATGTTGATTCTTCAGGATTAAGTGCTATCTTAACGGCTAATAGATTGTGGAAAGGTTATGGTAACTTTATTTTAACAGACGTAAATCATAATCCTGTAAAAAGATTGATAGAAATCAGCAGACTGGATTCTATTTTGACAATTACTCCTGAATTTAATGATGCAGTCAGATTTTTAGAGGATGCGGTTGATGATTCAGTTTCCGAAGAAGATTGATAGATAATTGTGAATTGTGGTATTTGAATTAACGATATTGGGATGTAGTTCGGCGGTACCTGTGAAAGGAAGATTTCTGTCTTCACAGGTTTTGAATATCAGAGAGCGATACTTTTTGATTGATTGTGGAGAGGGAACTCAATATAGTATGCTTGAATATAAAATAGCTAAAAGCAAAATAGAAAATATTTTTATCAGTCATCTACACGGTGATCATATTTATGGTTTGCCGGGACTTATAAGTTCTTACAATCTAAATAACAGAACAAAGCCTTTAAATATCTATGGTCCCATAGGACTGGTCCCTTTTTTGGAAAATGTACTGGAATATTCTTATAATTATTTAGGATTTGCCCTCAATATTATCACTGTTGATCATAATAAACCTACGGTGGTATTTGAAGACGATAATGTGAAAGTCAGTTCATTTCCGCTTGAACACCGTATTCCAACAGTTGGATATAGGTTTGAAGAAAAGAGTAGATTGCGAAATATCAAACCTGAAAAAATAACGGAATATGACCTTGATTACAATCAGATAAGGGCTGCTAAATACGGAAATGATGTTGTACTGAAATCTGGAGAGATACTGAAAAACAAAGAGGTTACATTGCCACCTAAACATTTAAGGTCTTATGCATATTGCTCCGATACCGTTTTTTCAAAATCTTATATTGATTATGTAAAAAATGTGGATCTGTTATATCACGAAAGTACTTATATGGCAAATATGCAGGACAAAGCTGAAAAGAGAGGGCACTCCACAACTATTGATGCGGCAACGGTAGCTAAAAAAGCCAATGTAGGGAAATTGATATTGGGACATTATTCCTCAAGATATCATGATCTGCAACCTTTGCTTAAGGAAGCAAGAAGTGTATTTGAAAATACCGAGTTGGGACTTGACGGACAAAAATATAAAGTAGAATTAATTGAAAATGAGTAATATTAAAAGTTGGATAGTTGCTTTCAGGCTTAGAACTCTGCCTTTGTCTCTTTCCTGTATTGGGATGGGAGGATTTTTGGCATATTTCAGAGGACTTTTCGATTGGCAGATATTTGCGTTATCTTTTCTTACTACTATTTTCCTACAGATCTTATCCAATCTTGCAAATGATTATGGCGATACAGTATTTGGAGCAGACAATGTTCATAGGGAAGGTCCGGATAGAATGGTGCAAGCTGGAAATATCACTTTGGCTCAAATGAAAAAGATGATTTTTTTCTTCATCGTATTGTCTTTTGTTCTGGGGATAATTCTTTTGTATTTATCAAATTTGACTTTGACAGGATTTATAGTTTTCTTGATCCTCGGTATTTTGGCTATTATAGCAGCGGTAAACTATACTATTGGAATGAAAAAGCCTTATGGATACAAAGGCTTTGGTGATATTTCAGTATATGTTTTTTTCGGTTTGTTAGCTGTTTTGGGTTCTTATTATTTGTATGCCGGCTCATTGGATATTCAGTTGGTTTTACCGGCTTCTACTTGCGGTTTTTTTGCAACTGCCGTACTCAATATTAACAATATGCGTGATATTGAATCTGACCGTATAGCAGGAAAGCATTCTATCGCTGGCAGGTTGGGACTAAAAAAAGCTTTAATATACCATGCTGTATTATTGTTTGGAGGTGTGCTGTTAGCTGTTATTTTTGTTGTACTAAATTATAAAACACCTTTTCAGTTTATTTTCTTATTGTCATTACCTTTATTTATAAAAAATTATCTAGGTGTAAAAAACGCTGTTTCTTCTTCACAAATGGATCCATATTTAAAGCAAATGGCAATTTCCACCTTGATTTTTGTTTTACTTTTCGGGATAGGACTGATGCTATAGCCCTGAATTAAAATTTGCAATAATTGTGGAGATAAATGTTTTTATTGAAAAAAATATTTGTTATGATCTGAAACTCAATCTTTTTCCTGCTTTTATATTTGTAAAAACACCTTTTTCCAATGATATTTTACCATTTACCAGTACTGTCTCGATTTTACCTTTGAATGAATGTCCTTCGAGAGGTGACCATTTACATTTATACAAAATATTGTCTTGTGTTATTTTCCATGTTTTGTTCGGATCCAGAATAGCGATATCAGCCCAATAACCTTCACGGATATATCCTCTATCTTTAATCTTGAAGGCAATTGCAGGATTATGACACATTTTTTCAACTATTTTTTCCATAGAGATCATATCCTTTTGATAAAATTCCAACATTAGATTCAGGCTATGTTGAACCAGTGGTAATCCTGATGGTGCTTCTTTATATCTGAGATTTTTTTCCTCTATTGTGTGAGGGGCATGGTCTGTTGCTATCACATCAAGTTTGTTTTCCAATAACGCTTTCCAAAGCATATCTTTATCGTTTTTTGATTTTATAGCTGGATTGCATTTTATTTTATTTCCCAAGGCTGCATAATAACTCTCATCAAAATATAGGTGGTGAACGCAAACTTCTGCTGTGATCCTTTTTTGTTCCAAAGGAATATCATTTCTGAACAAAGACATTTCTTTTGCCGTGGTCAAATGCAATACATGAAGACGTGTATTGTGTTTTTGCGCCAAATTAACAGCAAAGGATGAAGAAAGATAACAGGCTTTTTCTGATCTGATCTTAGGATGGTATTCAGTTGAAATATCATCTCCGAAATTTTCAAAGTAGTATTTGTTATTATTGACAATAGTGGTTTCGTCCTCGCAGTGAGTTGCTATTAAAGCTGGACTTTTTGAAAAAATATTTTCAAGTGTTTTTTCATCATCCACGAGTAAATTTCCTGTACTTGAACCCATGAATATTTTTACTCCGCAAACATTTTCGATATCTGTTCTCATTATTTCATCCAGATTGTCATTGGAAGTACCCATATAAAATGAATAATTGATTATGGATTTGTTTTTGGCAATATCAAATTTGTTTTCCAATACTTCTTGAGTAAGAATAGGTGGATTATTATTGGGCATATCCATAAATGATGTAACTCCACCATACAGTGCAGCCAGAGATTCGGAAGCGATATCCGCTTTATACTCTTGTCCAGGTTCCCTGAAGTGTACCTGATCATCGATAATACCCGGAATTATAAATTTTCCTTCAGCGATAATTACTTTGTCGGCTATTTTATCAATATTATCTGCTATTAGTTCGATTTTTCCGTTTTTAATATATATATCAGCTTCGAAAACTTTGTTTTCATTAACAATTTTCCCGTTTTTTATGAGTATTGTATTCATATTTTCAGATATTTTGCTAAAAGTACAACATTGTTTTTATTTTTGTAAAAAATTAAAGTAAAAATGCAAAAAATAAAGGTAAGTATTATAATGGGATCTGATTCGGATTTGAATATCATGAAATCTGCAGTCGATATTTTAAATGAATTTAATATTGATAATGAGGTTGCTATTATTTCTGCACATAGAACTCCTGAAATGTTGGATTCATATGTTAAAGGATTAAAAGAAAGAGGAATACAAGTAGTGGTTTCCGGCGCCGGTGGTGCTGCGGCACTTCCTGGGGTTATAGCTGCATTGACACCGGTTCCGGTTATTGGTGTTCCTATTAAATCATCAAATTCTATCGACGGTTGGGATTCTATCTTATCAATATTGCAAATGCCTAGTGGTATACCTGTTGCAACTGTAGCCTTGGATGGAGCAAAAAATGCCGGACTATTGGCAATAAGAATTTTAGCACTTCAGGATGTTGATATTGCAAGTAAACTGGATGATTATATTTTGGAAATGAAAGAGAAAGTCAAAGCTAAAGCATCAAAAATAGAGGAATTGGGATTGAATCCGGCAGATCTGAAATAATAATCAATCTCCCATCAATCTCCAATCAATCTCCATCA
>Ga0256913_10001550_pt1 | contig 11805 bp, 9 predicted proteins | sample Axial_MatmetaG_FD_185970 | JGI IMG/M metagenome (GOLD analysis project Ga0256913, IMG submission 185970) | Deep-sea worm associated microbial mat communities from Axial Seamount, Juan de Fuca Ridge, Pacific Ocean - Axial_Mat | ecosystem: Environmental > Aquatic > Marine > Oceanic > Microbial...
GATGGGCAAAAAGCGTTTTGGCGCTGTCGTCAATATCGCCTCCATCGTGGGTGAAACGGGGAATGCCGGGCAGACCAACTATGCGGCAAGCAAAGGCGGTACGATCGCGATGACCAAATCCTTCGCACTGGAAGCAGCACCGAGAAATATCCGCTTCAATACAATCACACCGGGCTTTATTGCAACGGAGATGACCGATGTGCTCAAAGATGAGGTGAAAGAGGCATTTATCACCAAAATCCCACTGGGCCGATTTGGAGAACCCAGAGAAGTAGCAGAAGCGGTCGCCTTCCTGCTTTCCGATCACTCCAGTTATATCACGGGAGAAACACTGAGGGTCAACGGCGGAATGCTAATGTAGCGTGGGCATTCCTGCCCACGACAGAAGTACATTGTTGACTCGTGGGCAGGAATGCCCACGCTACGGTGTGTTAGGTGCTGGATTTGGTGGGCAGGAATGCCCACACTGCGGTCAAGGGGGATGGAGAGTGTGTAATACTTTTGAAAAAAGGGGAGGTATCAATGTCCGCGACTATTCTGTTGCTTGAAGATGACAGACTTTTCAATGAAACACTCCAGGATTTCCTCGAAGAGGAGGGGTATGGACTGCACTATGCACTCGATCCCTACACGGCACTCGACCTGACCTACGAGCACAAATTCGACCTCTACCTCTTCGATGTCAATCTTCCCTATGAGAGCGGTTTTGATCTGCTCCGAAAGCTCCGGGAGAGCGGGGACTCTACGCCGACCATCTTCATCACCTCCCGCGATGACAAGGATTCGCTCCGGGAGGGCTTCAATACGGGTGCGGATGATTATCTGAAAAAACCTGTCGACCTCGATGAGCTGCTGCTGCGTATCGATGCCGTACTGCGGCGGCAGGTGCGCAGTGAACAGGTTGTGATAGGCAGCTACAGGTTGGACAGCAAAAAGAAAAAACTCTATCTGGATGAAAAGGAGATAGAGTTATCCGCCAAGGCTATTACGCTTTTGCAGCTCTTGATCGCTTCAAGGGGAGAGATCGTTTCATCCGATGAGATCAAGGATCGGCTCTGGCCGGCAAGTCAGGAGGCGAGTGATGGGTCGATTCGGGTCTATATCGCGAAACTCAAAAAGCTCTTCCCTGAAGCGATAGAAAACATTCGAGGCATCGGGTATCGTTTTGTCTTGCCGCAACAGGAGCCGTAAGTGCCGAAAATAGGCCGCCGTCATACTGTCAACCTGCTCTATGCGGCACTCATCTACCTTTTGAGCATACTGATGCTGTTGACCCTGCTCTACTGGTTTCTTTCATCCAGTGGATTCAGCGAAGCAAACTTCCTGATAGGGGCCGGGGGCATTGCAGTTATAGCGATGATTCTGGGGTATATACTTTCAGGCGATATTCTGGCGCCCAAGCAGGAGATGGATGCAAAATTTGTGCATCTGAGCAAAGAGATTCTGCATGAGCTCAACCTTCCTCTCGCTACGATCGAAGCCAACAGCAAAATGCTGAAGAAGGCACATAGTGATGAGAAATCGCAAAAGCGGCTTTCCCGTATCGACGCTGCTTCTATCCGCCTGAAGCGCCTCTACGACGAACTGGTCTATACCATCAACAAAGAGATCTATAATGTAGAAAAAGAGTACTTCTCGCTGGCTGTTTTGATTGGAGAAAGAGTTGAAGTGCTGAAGGGGCTCGGTCGAAATCCGTTTCTCCTTGAAATTTCAGACCACACCCTCTTTGCGGATAGAATCGGTTTTGAGCAGATGATCGACAACCTGCTCAGCAATGCTATGAAATACAGTGACAAAGAGGAGCCGATCAAGATTTTTACGGAAGGGAATATGCTGCTGATCAAGGACAGGGGTATCGGGATGCACGAGGGGGAGCTGGTGCGTATCTTTGAGCGCTACTATCAATCTGATACCAATCATAAAGGGGAGGGTATCGGTTTGGCATTGGTCAAAGCGTATTGCGATGAGGCGAAGATAGGAATCGCATTTTTGTCTCAGCCGGGTGAGGGGACGACAGTGAAGCTGGATTTGACGCAGTGCATAGACTCTTGAGCAAGCGCATTAACACCAATTTAACACTTCTGTGCCAGAGTTCTGTATCCCGAAACGCAACTTCTCGCCCTGTAGATGTGATACCCCCTTCTGATTGCACGCGACGGTTTTGGGATCGAAAGCAAGGAACAATTCTATGAATGGCGTATCAGGACAGTTCAAACGGGATGCACTCTCTTTTGCTGTTACGCTTGCAGTATATCTCTCGCTTTTTTTCCTGTGGAATCACTATTTCGCTGCATTGAGTGCCCCATTATCTCAACCGGATGCCAGCAAGATCACTCTGGAGTTGAATGAATTTGTAAAAGAGCCGGAAGTGGCGGAGATCCCTGAAGTCGAGAAGGAGGAAGTGCTTGAGGAGCCGGAACCTGTAGCAAAAGAGGAAGTCCCGATCGAGGAGGAGCCCCCGCCTGAGCCTATCGTAGAGCCGGAACCAAAAGAGCCAATCACAGAAAAGCCAAAGCCTGTTCATGTCGAAAAGCCCAAACCCAAGGTAAAGAAGAAAATCCCCAAAAAAATTGTCAAAAAAAAGAGCAAAAAGAAGAAAAAGCCAACGGCTTCCCAAAGAAGAAAAAGCTCCTCTGCCTCAAGCCGTGGAAAGCAGAGAACTCGTAGCAGCAGCAGAGGAAGCAGCCAGTTCGTTGCCCGGCTCAGAGCAAAAATCAATGCCCGCAAAAGCTACCCCAGAATCGCACGCAAAAGAGGGATGCAGGGCAGTGTCAGGGTGAAATTCCGTATTACTTCGGCAGGCAAACTCTCTGGGCTCAGTGTATCGGGCCCCAGAATTTTCATCAATTCTGCCAAACAGGCAGTGAAAAGTGCTTTTCCCATCTCTACCAGAGGTGCCTCATTGCCTATGACAGTCAGCTTGACACTGAATTATCACCTGAAGCACTGATTCTTAACACTAAATTAACATATATTTATAATAATTCCTGTCAGAAAACGTCTAACAAGGAAGGAAAATGCAAAAATCGTTTTATTTGTCGGTAGTCTGCGCCTCGATGCTTCTGGGAGCGGAAGCGGAACTGGGTACGATCGATGTAGAGGCTATGGTCGATACGGAAGTCATTGAGGATGTCAGTGGTGAAGATATCAGGTCTGCGGATGTGGCGGATGCGCTGATGAAACAGTCGCCCAGTGTTTCGCTGGTACGCCGAAGCGGAATCGCCAATGATATCATCGTGAGAGGACAGAAAAAGGACAATATCAATGTCACAATCGACGGCGCCAAAGTCTGTGGCGCCTGCCCCAATCGTATGGATCCCCCGATATCACATGTATTGACAAACAATATCGATTACATCGCAATCGAAGATGGGCCTTTCGATGTCGAGAGCTTTGGTGCACTCAGTGCGGATGTCAAGGTAAAGACACGCAAGCCGACCAAAGCGTTTTCGGGTGACGTCGGCCTCAATTTTGGAAGCTGGGACTACAAAAAAGTGTCCGCAATGGCCAGTGGCGGCTTCGACACCGTAAGGTTTCTGGTCAGCATGTCCGGAGAGCGCGGGGGACAATACGAGGATGGAGACGGCAATGACTTCTATCAGCAGGTCAACAACTATATCGCCAAAAATCTCAATGGTGACCCCGAGCACGACAAAAAAATCAAGGCGCAGGCGTACAAGCCCCAATACAGTGATATGGATGCCTTTACCAAAAAGACGGCTATGGCAAAGATGTTTTGGGATATCACGGATACACAGCAGCTCAGAGTGAGCTATACGGGTAACCGAAGTGATGATGTACTCTATCCCAGTACTCCAATGGACGCGCTCTATGACGACTCCAATATCTACAATGCAGAATATACTGCCAGAGATTTGGGCAAATACTCGAAGCAGCTGGATATCCAGATCTACAAATCGGATGTGGACCACCCTATGTCCAATATCTATAGAAAAGCTTCCAATAAAAAATTGATGAAAAATTGGCTGACAACCGATATGCGGGGTGCAACTATCAAAAACCGTTTTGATCTGGGCAATCATGAGGTGACAGTGGGGATCGATTCGAGCCTGAGAAATTGGGATGGCGCCTATTTTGGGGCTGATGACATCTATCTGGGTATCAGTATTCCGGATGTTGACACCAGAAACATCGCATTTTTTGCGTCAGACAAAATCACACTCGGCAAATTTGTCGTAGACTTGGGACTGCGCTATGATGATACATCCATCACACCGGCCGGAATACTTCAGGAGAATGATTACAATGCGTTGAACGGCCATATCGTAGGCACATATCACCAGGATGAAAATACAAAAATCTATATAGGTGTCGGCCGCTCCTCCAGAGTGCCGGATGCCAAAGAGCTCTATTTCCAAAAAGCGGGAAAAGTGCTTGGAACACCAAATCTGGATCTTGTTACCAATACAGAAATCGACCTGGGGTCCAAAAAACAGTTCGAGAACGCTACGGTAGAGGCCAAAATATTCTATAGTATGCTTGGAAATTTTATCTTCTACAATGCCGACAGGATGGTTAACCGTTTTGAGAATATGAATGCAGCGATCTATGGTTTTGAGCTGAGTGGCAGCTATATCGCAACAGATTCAATCTATTTTGACTATGGACTTGCCTACCAGAGAGGCAAGAAAGACAATCCTTTGAGCGGTCAGAGCGATACCAATATGCCGGAAATTCCGCCAATGAAATTGACAGCTGCCGTCAACTATGACTATGATGCCACGGCAAACCTGAGAGCAGAACTTGTCGCGGCGCATCGATGGAGCGATGTTGACTATGAAAATGGTGAGCAGGTGCTTGCAGGTTGGGGAATTGTCAATCTGAAAGGGACAAAAACATTCTACGATTCTTTTGAATTAACCCTTGGTGTCGATAACCTGTTTGACAAGACTTTTGCTGTCTCAAATACCTATCAGGATTTGACACTGATCAGTGGAGGAGTAGGCGAAGTGATGCTGATGAATGAGCCCGGGCGCTACATTTATGCCAACTTGAAATACACTTTCTAAACCCATTTGCTGACATATCTTACGGATTCGACTTGCCTCGAGGCAGGTTGGACTGTTTCTTCATCCCCCAATAAACATCAATAAAATTTATTAAAAATCAGCCAAAATAGTGCGATTTATCATAGAAGTGTTAAAGAAGTGTTAATTAATGAATGGTTAGCACTGAAATTTGCCTTAAAATTGATGTATATCAAGAAGATCTAAAGCAAAATCACTTATGCTTAGAATTGGAAAAACTTATACAAAGGAGAAAGAATGCTTAGCTTACACAAAAAGCTTATCGGTATGGCTGTGGGCGCTTGTGTCGCAACGACATTTGCATCTGCTGCATCCGGCGAGCTTGACAAAGTGATGAAAGAGCGTGGTCTGTCTCAGGCTGACCTGCTTGCAGCGGCGAAGACGTACACGCCAAGCGGTGGACGCGACAAATATATCATATTCAGTTCAGGAGGTCAATCCGGACAGATTATGGTATATGGTGTACCGTCTATGAGATTGCTGAAGTATATCGGTGTCTTTACGCCAGAGCCTTGGCAGGGATGGGGATATGATGACGATACCAAGAAGGTATTGGCACAGGGAAATATCCGAGGCAAAGAGATCACATGGGGTGATACACATCACCCGGGTCTTTCGGAAACAGACGGTAAATATGACGGTAAATGGCTGGTCATCAATGACAAGGCGAACCCAAGAATTGCTGTCATCGATTTGACCGACTTTGTTACCAAGCAGATTGTTGTCAACCCGGTCTTCAAATCAGACCATGGTGGTGCTTTCTTCACGCCAAATTCCGAGTATATTCTCGAAGCATGCCAGTATGCGGCACCATTCGACAATAACTACCATCCGATCGATGAGTACAAAGAGACCTATCGCGGCGGTGTTACAATCTGGAAATTTGACCATGAAAAAGGTAAGATTCTTGCGGACAAATCCTTTACGTTGGAGCTTCCTCCCTATATGCAGGATCTGAGTGATGCCGGTAAAGAGGTCAGTGATGGCTGGGGCTTTACCAACTCATTCAACTCAGAGATGTATACCGGTGGTATCGAAAAAGGTCTGCCTCCATTTGAAGCAGGATGCAGCCGTAACGATACAGACTTTTTGCATGTCTACAACTGGAAAAAGCTGGCAGAGCTTGCCAAAGACGACAAAAATGTCAAAATCATCAATGATCACAGAGTCGTTCCTATGGATGTTGCGGTCAAGAACGATGCACTCTTCCTGATTCCGGAGCCGAAGTCACCCCACGGTGTCGATGTCTCTCCCGATGGTAAATATATCGTTGTCTGTGGTAAACTTGACACACACGCAACTGTCTATTCCTGGGAAAAAATCCAAAACCTGATCAAAAATAAAGATTATGCGGGTAAAGATCCATATGGTATACCTATTCTTGATCTCAAGAAGGCAATGCACTGTCAGGCAGAGTTGGGCCTCGGGCCACTGCATAACCAGTTCGGACCAAAATGGGAAAAAGAGGGTGAAATCTATACCTCTCTCTATGTTGATTCTCAGGTTGTCAGATGGGATTACCTGACTTGTAAAGTAACGGACCGACAGAATGTTAACTATAACATCGGTCACCTTTGCGGAATGGAAGGTAAATCCAGAGATCCTCAGGGTGAGTATATCATTGCATTGAACAAGCTGGCAATCGATCGATTTAACGAAATTGGGCCTCTGCATCCGCAGAACCACCAGTTGATCGATATTCGCGGCAAGAAAATGCAGCTGCTTTACGATATGCCAGTACCTCTGGGTGAACCACACCAGGCAGTCGCGATCAGAGCAGACAAACTGCATACGCATGTCCGTTATAAAATGGGTACCAATGCCTTTACCGGTGAAATTCACGAAGGTAAAACATTGGCAGGCCAGGAGAAGATCGTCAGAAAAGGCAACCATGTTTATGTCTATGGTACTGTTGTTCGATCTCACATCAATCCTGAGCATGTGACAGTAAACAAGGGCGATACAGTAACATTCTATCTCACCAACCTCGAAAGAGCAGAGGATGAGACACATGGATTTACAGTGGATCACTACAATGTCCATACATCGCTTGAGCCTGGTAAAACAGTAGCGGTTACGTTCAAAGCAGATATGGAAGGTGTCTTCCCATACTACTGTACAGAGTTCTGTTCAGCACTCCACCTGGAGATGATGGGTTACCTGATGGTCAAAGACCCCAACAAGAAGTACACCAAAGCTGCGAAGTTGAAAATTGCGGCGATGAGTCCAGAACAACTCAAAAAAGAGTATGATCAGACAGTAGCGGTCAACGATGCGACAGATAAAGTCATCCAGAGTGTTGTGAAATTCCTCAAAGAGAATCACTACGAGAAGTATCCAACCATCAAAGCGCTGGTTGAGGATGCACTGGATCAGTATGGCAAAATTGCCGAGCAGAAAAAACAGGCAGATGAGGCGGTCAAAGCCGGCGACATGGAAAAAGCGATTCTGTTTGAAAATATGATTTGGCAGTATATGGTCAAGACTGCGGATGTTGGTATTCGTGCAAAAGACCTCTTGGTCAAAAAAGTTGCCAAGCCTATGAATGAAGCTGCAAAGCGTGGCGAAGCAGCCTACCTTGAAGGCGGATGTAACGGATGTCACGTTATCGGAAAAGTATCTTCAGGTCCAGACTTGACAGGTGTACTGCAGAGACACGAAAATGCTGAGAAGTGGGTAGCTGAGTGGATTATGCACCCAGAAACTATGTATGACAATGACTACATCAAGTCAATGGTCAACTACTTCAACCTCCGTATGCCTAACCAGGGTATGACGGAAGCACAGACCAAAGATATCATCGAATATCTGAAGTGGATCGACGAAAACGCGAACCTCTTCTAGGATCTGCACTATGCAGGAGACACTCGTCTCCTGTTACCAAAACCCCCAATATTTATAATCAGTACTTATTTTATTCATAATTCCAACTTCTCTTGATAGATATCAAGCGGCTCTATGTAACTTTGCTGTAGAATGTAAACGGAAATAAAAAATGGGTACAATAGCCCATTCATAAAAAGGATCAATGATGAGTTCTTTGATTAAAGCGAGAGTTTTTGCCCTGTTGGCGCTGGGCATACTGCTCTACTGGTTTGTGGTGCCGGCTGTTTTGACGCATAATGTCGTTGAAATGGGGCGGCAAGGGAAAGGTGATCAGATCTCCGACCTGACAGTAAAGGCTTGGGATTTTTATCAAAAAGGGCGTTATGTCTCTCCCAATATTCCCAAAGAGGATGCCAACAATCTGCAGAAAATGGTTGAGGATGACATGGAGTTGAATGTGGTCACTGCACCACTCTGGTATGTTTCGCTCGAAGCACCCAACTATCCAAAGGATGCTTTCCCTGAAGGTATCCCAGTCTTCTATCACTTTGATGGATTCAGTGGTGATGTCCATGAAATGAATACGATTAACCACTATATCGGAATGGATCCAATGGAGAGAGGGGCACCTTATCTGCGGATGCTGGCACCTTATGCCTTGATCTTTGTAGCCTGGATCTTTGCAATGTTTATGATCTACAACAACAGGCTGCTGAATCTTCTGATGCTGGTACCGATATCGCTGCCACTTATCTTTGTGGGCTTTTACTCCTACTGGCTCTACTGGTTCGGGCACCATATGCACGATTGGGGCGCCTTCAAGATCAAGCCGTTTACGCCGACTGTGTTTGGAGATGGGAAAGTGGCACAGTTCACAACCCACTCCTATCCAAGTATCGGATTTTGGCTTTTGGTAGCAATCAGTGTCTTGAGTATTCTGGCACTGGCGGCGAAACGAAAATATCAAAAAAGCGAACAAGCAGCCTGAAATGTTAGGAAAAATCATAGTTTCCGCACTGGCAATGATACAGGTCGTATCAGCCGCCAACCTTTTGCAGGAAGCTATCGATAAGGCAAAGCCGGGATCACTGCTGGAGCTTCCAGCCGGTACCTATCATGGTAATATCGTGATCAGTAAACCGTTGATTATCGATGGGAAAAACCAAAAAGCAGTAATAGAGGGTGATGGCAAAGGTACGGTAATCAAGATCACCAGTTCCGGCGTAACCATCAAAAACCTCACCATCAGACACAGCGGAGCCCAGCATGAGAGAGTAGATGCCGGTGTCGCTCTGGAGAAAGTGAAACAGTGTACAGTCCAAAACTGCAAAATACTTGATTGCCTTTTTGGGATCGATATGAATGAGGTAAGAAACTCTGAAATCGTCGGGAATTATATCGAATCCAAACCTTTCGATCTGGGGATACGGGGTGATGGTGTTCGCCTCTGGTACAGCAATGATAACCATCTCAGCGAAAACCATCTTTATAAATCCAGAGATTTTGTCGTCTGGTATTCACACGGGAATCTGATCGAAAAAAATATCGGTGAATATGGCAGATACTCTCTACACTTTATGTATACAGGTAAGAATATTGTCAAAAACAATACCTATAAGCATAACACTGTGGGAATTTTCTTCATGTATTCACGCGACACGGTTGCGACAGGCAATTTGGTACAAAACTCCATGGGGACAACCGGTTTGGGTATTGGCTTGAAAGATGCCAGCAATTTTACGATCAAAGACAATACGATTATCTATTGTGCAAGGGGACTTTACGTGGACCGTTCCCCTTTTGAGCCCGATACGATCAATCTGATCGAGGGGAATCGTATCATTTACAACAGCGAAGGGGTTCGTTTTCACTCTCTGAGTCTTCATAATCGTTTTGTCAATAATATTTTCAAAGGAAATATCGAAAGTATTATCAACGATTCGTATAACACAAAAATTACGGAAAATTACTTTGATGGCAACTATTGGGATGATTACGAAGGATTTGACAGAAATGGGGATGGAATAGGTGATACGCCTTATCATTATTATGCCTATGCCGACAAGGTTTGGCTTCTCAATAACAATGTCAAATTCTTTTATGGTTCACCCGTGATCTCTATTCTCAATTTTCTTGCAAAGCTGGCACCCTTTTCGGAGCCGGTATTGCTCTTGAGTGATAAACACCCAAAAATGTACGAAGGACAAGTTTGATGAAACAAACAGAGAAGAAAAACAGTCCAAAAGAGGAACAGAAAAGACGAAAATTTATGAAGCAGGTAGCGGGCCTTGGCGTGCTTGGGGTTGCAGCTACCGGTGGAATATGGGCAGCAAAAGATTTCAAGCCGGAGAAGGCGAGGCTTCGACCTCCCGGTGCAGTACCAGAGGATCAATATCTGACGATGTGTATCAAGTGTGGTCAATGTCTGCAGGTCTGCCCCTATGATTCAATTCTGCTGGAAGACTATGAGGGCAAGGCAGGTGTGGGTACAGCCTATATTGCACCTCTGGAGAGAGGATGCTATCTTTGTGAAGCGTTTCCATGTGTTCTGGCCTGCCCGACGGGCGCATTGGACCATGAGGCCAATGTGATCGAAAAGGTGCATATGGGAATGGCGATCATCGTCAATGAGAGCGCCTGTATCGCTCTGAAGAATGAAAAAGTGACACCCGAGATGATCGGAAGAATCTATGACCACACCAAAGTGATCACGCCGGAAGAGCGTAGAAGCAGAAAGGTGGAGATTGACCCCAATGACCCTGAAAAAGTGGTTCTTCAAAAAGAGCTCCTGCAAAAACTCAGTAAACAGGAAGGTAAAATCTGTACACTCTGTGCGGACTTGTGCCCCTTCCAGCCTGACCCGAGTTTGGCAATCGGGATGGTTTCCAAAGATGGCGGCCTTTTCCCAGAGATCAGGGAGGCCTGTATCGGTTGTGGCGCCTGCGTAGAGCTCTGCCCTACCAAGGTACTCCAGATTCTTCCCGGAGCCAGTTATGCAGACGTTTACCAGAAAAACAAAGGAGCAGAAAATGCTTAATCGATTATGGTTGCTTCCGATTGGAGCAGCGCTTGTACTGCTCAGCGGATGTAGTGACGACAAGAAGAAAACAGATGCGGCGACATCACCGAAAACAGAGGGTATTGTCGTGACGGAAGGCGCTGTCAAAGAGCTCAAAGAGACAAAGAGCAAAGAGAACAGCGGGCAATTTTATTACTCTTACAATGGAGAGAAGAATGCCAGTGACTACAACTCCGAAGAAAACAAGGTGAGGACAGAGCTGGATGCCTACCGGGATATCCGCTCTCCCTATGAGCGTGTGCAGATTACGTTGATGGTGCAACAGCTCAGCCCGGATTATCGTCTGCTCTGTTCCGCCTGCCACGATGATTATGCCAATGGCGTAATTGGGCCGGCGCTGCTGGATAAAGATTCGGAGTATATCTTCAAGCAGATTATGGCATTCAAAACCGGTGAGAAAAAAAATGCCCTGATGAAAGATCTCGTATCTAGAATAGATGATGAGAGGCTCAAGGGGATTGCGGTAGAGATTGAGAGATTCAATAGACAAGTTCAAGAGATGAGGAGTAAAAAGTGATCAAACATATCATAGCGGTTGTCGTAACACTGCTGGCAGCATGGGCAATGTTTCTGGTATATCAGTCGGATAAAGAGGTAAATAAACTCGAAGAGATCGATAAAATGATCAAAAAGACACAGGTCAAGGTCAATCTGGGTGAGGCAAAGCCTATCGTTCAGAAGAGTGAGTCTGCTGCGCCGGTATCCGACGAGAGTGCGGAAAAAGAGCGGGCAAAGAAGAAAAAAGAGCTTGACGAAAAACTTCAGGCGCTTAAAAACAAAGCGGGTAATGTCGCGGCATTCAAAGTCAGCCCGCTTTACAAGCAGAAGTGTTCCTCCTGTCATGGGGTCAAT
>Ga0256913_10001551_pt1 | contig 11797 bp, 10 predicted proteins | sample Axial_MatmetaG_FD_185970 | JGI IMG/M metagenome (GOLD analysis project Ga0256913, IMG submission 185970) | Deep-sea worm associated microbial mat communities from Axial Seamount, Juan de Fuca Ridge, Pacific Ocean - Axial_Mat | ecosystem: Environmental > Aquatic > Marine > Oceanic > Microbial...
GACACTTTCCTTAACACCTTGAATGTAACTCAATTACCTTCCGGTAATTACCTTTTGCAATTTAAGGATAAGGAAGGGTATCAAGAAAGTTTGAAATGGATAAAAAAGTAGCATATTAACTTTAAAAAACAGCAAAATGAAAAATACTATATTTATTACGTTTTTTTTTGTTTTAATATCAGTTGGCTGTTTTGCTTTTGCACAAGACACTACTTTTTCTGAAAAGTATTTCAAACTGATAAATGCAAAATCTCCCGGAGGTACATTACTGTTGAAGGTGAGCTTTTGGTAATAGCTAAAAGTTATGGAAATGAACCCTCACCTTACCCTTTTCGCAGTTTGATCGAAGTATATGATAAAACCGGGAAATTACTTGTTAATAACCTAAACGAAGACACGGATGTTAAGATTTCACCGGACAGGAAATACTTTGCAACATCTTATGCCGGTGAAGCCGGGATAGGGCTTGTTCAGATATTTGACAGTACCTGGGAAAAAAATGTACCTATAAAAATATGAATGAATTAGGTATCAGGTATGACAGAAATAATAATCTGATAATTAATGGATTTTATGATTTTACAATAACTGTTAAAGATGAACTATGCAATACCCTGATATCATATAATTATTTTGAAAATTTAAACCTTAATGGATTATTTCGTGTGTTTTATTTCCCAAAGCCAAACCAACTAATAATTTCAACCTCAAAAAATGGTTTGTTCAATGTGAGTTGTGATTTGCAAAAAATTAATGGAATTTTGCATTCCTGATTAAAATCCGTTTTGTATTTAAATATTTGTATTTTTGAATTTTATTTGAAATTTGAACTTTGCAGGATGTATCTCGAAAAATTGAAAATCATTAACTTTAAAAATTATCAGGAGGCGGAATTTGCTTTCTCTTCAAAGATAAACTGTTTTATCGGTGATAACGGTGCCGGTAAAACAAACATCCTTGATGCCATATATTATCTTTCGTTTTGTAAGAGTTATTTTAATCCGGCCGATACTCAAAATATTAAACACGATGAATCCTTTTTTGCGGTTCATGGTACTTATCATAAAAACAATAACGGAGGAGATAAATTATCGGTGGTTCAAAAGCGTGGACAGAGAAAAGTTTTCAAACTGAATGATAAGGAATATGAGCGACTTGCAGACCATATCGGACTCTATCCTTTGGTAATGATTTCTCCTTACGACAGGGATTTGATAAATGAAGGAAGTGAAGTGCGCCGCAAGTATATTGATTCTGTAATTTCGCAGTTTGATAAGGTTTATCTCAACAATCTGATGAATTACAATAAGGTATTGCAACAAAGAAATGTTTTGTTAAAACGGTTTGCCGAAAATAATTATTTTGATGCTGCTTCACTTGAGATATGGAGCAACAAACTTGCTTCGCTCGGTGAGAAGATATATTCAAAAAGGAAGGAGTTTCTGAATGATTTTTTACCGCTCTTTCAGCACTATTTTGAATTTATTTCCGGTGGAAGAGAAAAGGTTGCCATTACCTATGATTCTCAAATTCACGACCGTTCGCTGGAGGAATTGCTGAATGCCTCGGTTGACAGGGACAGGCAGGTGCGATATACGACTGTCGGGATTCACAAAGATGACTTTTTGATGCAGATAAACGGGTATCCGTTAAAGAAGTTCGGTTCGCAAGGACAGCAGAAATCGTATGTAGTCGCTATCAAACTTGCTCAATTTGAATATACGAGAGACATGAAGGGTTTTAAACCGGTTTTGCTGCTTGACGATATTTTTGACAAACTGGATGAAAACCGTGTTAGAAAAATTATTCAGCTTGTGAGTGAAAACAGTTTTGGACAGGTATTTATCACCGATACACAAAAGGAAAGGATTGAGAATATTTTTGTTCAGGTAAATATTGACCACAGAATTTTTAATATTGTTGACGGTACAGCGGCAGTGGTTAAGGAATAGTATTGTTTTTGAACTAAAATTGAATTGAAATTGAAAAAAACAAATGATCAAACATTGGGAGAAGCTATTCAGGAACTGATAAAGACTTACCGGCTTGAGGATAAGTTGAATCGGGCACGGCTGGTTAAGTCGTGGGACGATGTAACCGGTGAACTTATCAGCAAGCATACCGAAAAGCTGTTTGTGAAAGGCGACAAGTTGTATGTTAAGCTTGATTCGGGTGCTTTGAAAAACGAATTGATTTATGCAAGAACCAAACTTATTAAAATGCTAAATAAATCAGTTGGTAGCGAAATAATTACCGAGATAGTTTTTCTGTAGGATTAATGGTTTTTTAACATATTAGACTATAACTCTGAGGCCAATAGTTTTTAGTTTAAAAATGTAGTCGGTTGAATTCCAGTATATAATGTAATCTGATAAGATGTTGTAGCCTTAACTCTTTAACATCATAAACCGGTCTAACGTTAAAACTGATTCGTTCATATTATAAAAAAGGTAATAAGCTTTATTTAATTCATCTCAATAAAATATGGCATTCTTGCCTGGATACCTTTCATTTTTTTTACGGTTTTTATATATCCGTAATACCTGTAGAACTCACCCAACTCGTTTTTTATCATTGACTGCCTTGTCTCTCCCATAAGATCCTCCATTAATTGTACCCAAGGGTCTTTTAGTTTAGGCAGCTCTGTTATTTTATAATCCTCAAGTTCCGCCAGTTCTTTAGCTTTATTAACGGCAGCATTAAGGCTACCCAATTCATCCACTAATCCTAGCGACAGTGCATCGGTGCCGCTCCATACCCGTCCCTGCCCGATTGAATCGACGTCTGCAGTTGTCATCTTTCTGCCTTTGGCAACGTGTGTTATAAAGGTGTTGTAAAACCTGTCAACCATAGTTTGGATAACATTTCTTTGGTAAGATGTAAGAGGTTTAGTAACTGTCATATAGTCAGAATTTTCATTTGTTTTAACACCGTCGAAAGTAACACCCAGTTTATTGTTAAAGAATCTTTGCATATTAGGTATAAGTCCGAAAACACCTATTGAGCCAGTTATTGTTGTAGGTTCGGCAAAAATATAATCAGCACCGCAAGAAATGTAATATCCGCCCGAAGCAGCAACGTTTCCCATTGAAACGACAACAGGTTTTACTTTTTTTGCCAGGTTAACCTCTCTCAGAATAATGTCGGAGGCAGTTCCGTCTCCACCTGGTGAATTCACCCTTAGTACGATAGCTTTGATAGAATTATCAAGTCTGGCATTTCTAATTGTCCTTGCAAATCGTCCTGAACTAATTCCATCGTCACCTTCCCCTTGAACGATATCGCCGGATGCATAGATTACTGCTATTTTGTTCCTGCTTCTTTTTCCTCTTCTCTTAACTTTTGCATTTTTATATTTGTTAACAGAAATCAGGTTTTTTATCTTAACGGTTGAAACATCCAGTTTGCCGGCAAGAATGTTAAGGAATTCATCTTTATAAACGACCGAGTCAACCATCCCGAAATTATAGGCATCTTCAGGAGTTTGAGCTAAAAGCCCGTCTGCTATTTTGTTGAGTTTTTCAATGCTAATGTTTCTGGATTCCGAAATCAGTTTTAGTGCATCATTCCAGATAGATGACACAAAAGCCTGGGTTTGCTCCCTGCTGGCATCGCTCATACTGTTGAGCATAAGCGGTTCTACGGCACTTTTGAATTTTCCGTGACGTATGATCTGAACATCAATCTGCAATTTATCCAAAAGTCCTTTAATGAAAACCGTTTGGCTGCTTAGCCCGTGAAAATCTACCATTCCTTCGCGTGTGATGAAAATTTTGTCTGCAACAGTAGCCAGATAATATGCTTTCTGTCCGTAAATAGTCCCGTATGCAAATATGAATTTTCCACTACTCTTAAAATCTTCCAGAGCCTCCCTGATTTCGGAAACTGTTGCAAAGCCGGAGGGGATTACCGACATATCAAGATAAATACCTGATACTCTGCTGTCCTCTTTTGCGTTTTTTATAGCTTTAAGAATATCGTCTAATCCCGAAATAGGTTTAAAATCTCCAAAACTGGTTATTCCGAACGGCGTATTTGGAGTCCTGTCAGGAATGTCATAGTCGAGCTTCAAATGCAAAACAGAGTTATTGTTAACAACAACTTCTTCTGTTTTTGTCATTGATACCATTGCCATTATAAACGAGAAAAACAGGAAAAAAATAATTATTGTAGTCAGTATAAAACCGACCATTGAGGCGAACATAAATTTGAAGAAATCTTTCATAATATTATTATTATTATTTTAGAATGCAATGATAGTAAAAATGTAAGTTATAACCAAAATTAAATAAGTTAGAAATGAGGGAATTTTTATTCCCGTATTGATATTTTGCTAAAACAGGTTGGAAATAGAATTCATAATTGTACTTTTGCGCCAACAAAAATAGTTAGATGAGCAGAGCATTATTACTCCTTGGTGGAAATATGGGTGACAGAAAAAGTCTGCTGGCTGTTACAAGGTTATTAATTGAAAAGAAAATTGGCATAATAGTTAAACTGTCATCAGTGTATGAGACTGAGCCGTGGGGATTTGTCGATGACATGCCTTTTTTAAATCAGGTTGTTATTGTTGATTCTGTTTTGACACCAAATGAAATGCTTGATGAAATTCATGATATTGAATCCGAATTAGGTAGGGTGAGGAGTTCAGTAGGGTATGAAGCCAGGACAATGGATGTGGATATTTTGTTTTATGATGATATACAGGTATATGACAGCGACTTAATTATTCCGCATCCGCGTTTGCACAAAAGGAGGTTTACATTATTACCGCTTGCCGAGATTGCCGGAGATTATGTTCATCCTGTTTTAAACGAACGTCTTGATATTCTTGCAAAAGAGTGCTCTGATAATTCAAAAGTGGAGCTGATTGAAAAAATCGTAATCAGTTAATATACGGTGAAATGAAGTATAATTATATTGCTATTGAAGGTAATATTGGTGCAGGCAAAACCTCCCTGGCTAAGATGATTGCCAAGGATTTTAATGCCAGACTGATACTTGAGCGGTTTGCCGATAACTCATTTCTGCCGAAATTTTATAAAGACCCTGAAAAATATGCCTTTCCGCTTGAAATGTCTTTTCTTGCCGATAGGTATCAGCAATTAAAAGATGAATTGTCAAGGAGCGATATGTTTAAAAGTTTTATCATTGCCGATTATTTTATTGACAAATCTTTTATCTTTGCCCGAAAAACATTACAAAATGATGAATACGCGTTATATTCCAGACTTTTTGGAATTATAAATTCTGCCCTTCCTAAGCCGGATCTTATTGTATACTTATATAATAATGTACAGCAACTAAAACAGAATATACTTAACCGGGGGAGAGATTATGAGAAAGATATTAAATATTCATACCTTGAAAAAATCCAATCTGGTTATCTTGAATATTTTAAAACATTAAAGGGATTTAAAATTATTATTGTGGAAACCGTAAATCTTGATTTTGTACATAATCAAAGTGATTATACTAAACTGAAGGAGTTATTAAATTCTGATCATAATGAGGGCATCAATACTATAACTTTTTAGTATTATGGTTGAAATATTTGTTTTTTGAGATAACTTTTTTATTTTTTTCCGTTAGTTATGTTTTTTTTCATTATATTTGTTCCCACATTGGGAAGCAAAATTTCGAAAAGAGAAATAAATGACTAATTTGAAATTTGCGTAAGTCATTGCTTAATAGGGCTTAGGAGTGTTGGCATAAATGTTGACATTATTTTTTTGAAAAAAAACTTGACTTTATGCCATTTTTTTTTCAATATTTGCATAAATTTTAAACAATGTAGTTTCCTGATATGTTATTGCATAGTTATTTAAAAATAAGTTATCAACAACAGAATATTAATAAAAAGTAATATTAACGATAAATAGCATTAAAAAGTTTCATATTTTTGAAAATTATTGAAAATAGTAATAGAAAAAACTTACCATTATGAAAAAAAATTATCAGATTGTATTAAGAGTATTTACGGTAGCACTCCTATTCGGATTAGTGAGTACTGCCTTTGCACAAAACGCTAACAGAGCTGACGGAAGTAAGAAACTTACTTACCAGTGGTTTTTAAATCTTAACGGAGGCATTACCCAAAGTTATTGTGATATTCAGGGAGGTAAATGGCATGGTGCAATGTTAGGAAGTAAAAATATGGCATTTATGGGTGGCCTAAGATTAGGAAAACATATAAGTCCTGTATTTGGTATTTTTGGAGCGTTTAATATAGGGCAATTAAAGGGAGAAAGTGGGGTTGATACAAAAAATATGTATTTTGAAACCGACATGAAAGAGTATTTTCTCGGAACTACTGTTAGTTTTTCCAATCTTTTCTTCGGTTATAAACCCAGGTTAATTAATATTTACGGAACAGTAGGCATTGGAATGAGTACCTTTTCTCCAAAAGCTTACAAAAATGATAATCCCGGTGTTGTAGTGCCCGGAGACAAAAATAATCCGAATGACGATTGGGCAAATACTACGGAAGCTATGTATCCTACTGGTTTTGGTATAGATTTTCGTTTTAATGACAGGTGGGATATGAATCTGGAAACAACAATTCGTTGGTTCGATTCAGATAAGTTGGATGGTTACAAGAGCGGAGAAAAGAATGATGCATATTTCTTTACATCACTTGGATTGGGTTATAGTTTCGGACAAGGAAAATCATCTAAGATCAATATAGAAACTGAACCTACAACACTTGCAATTGTCGGTGATTCTGTTCCTATTCTAATTAAAGGTAATTTTCCTGAAAAATTTGATTCTAAATCCGTTGTTGCTTTTGCTCCCGTGCTGAAATACGGAGATCAGACAAAACAACTTGAAACAATGTACTTCCAAGGAGCTGAGGTTGCCGAAGAAAACCAAAAACCTGGTGCTGTTGTTGTCCCTGTTGAGGGTGGTTCATTTACTTATAGCACTGCTGTCGCGTATGAACCAGGAATGGATGTTTGTGAAGTTTACGTTGATCCTATGGTTTCTTACAAAGGAAAAGAAGCTACTTCGATGGGCGACAGAAAAATAGCGGACGGCCTTATTATGACAAATAAAAGATATCACAATAGCGAGCATCTTCTACTTGCTCCAAATGGTTTTAAAAGAGATATCGTAAAGTCTCAGGCTGGAACAATTTATTTTGTAGTTAATAAATCAAATCTAAACTTTAATTTTAAGTTGAATAAAACTGACGATGCAAAGAAAGGTTTGACTGAGTTGAAGACTTTCGTTGAAAATGGCTGGGAAATCAAAAATGTAGAGATCAATGCCTGGGCCTCTCCTGAAGGGGAAGAATCATTCAACCAGGGATTGTCACAAAAAAGAGCTGAAGCTGCCAAGAAATATACTGAAGATGAATACAATAAGTATATAAAGGCAAAAGCAAAAAAACTTGGAGTTAAAGTTGACGAAATTAAACAGGATATTCAGTGGGATTTGAGAGCTAATGGTGAAGATTGGGACGGATTTATGAAATCTGTGCAGGCATCTAATATTAAAGATAAAAATATTATAGCTAATGTTGTGAACTCACAACCTGACCTTAACAAAAGAGAGCAGGAAATCAGGAATATGACTGTTATCTATAAAGAGATTGAAGAGGATATCCTTCCTCCTTTGAGAAGAGCTGTAATTAAAGTTAACAGCTATGAGCCTTCTTATACTGATGAAGAAATTGCTCAGTATGCTACATCAGCACCGGATTCCTTAAATGTTAACGCATTACTTTATGCTGCAACACTTACATCAGATCCGAATGCTCAGTTAAATATTTACAAAACAACTATAAACAAATATCCAAAATGCTGGAGAGCATATAATAATGCAGGATATGCTGCTTCTGAACTTGGAGATTTTGCTGCTGCAAATAATTATTTTGCCAAAGCAAGACAAATTGCAGGCGATGATGGTATTGTTCTTAACAATGCCGGTGCAATGGCTGCTAAAAAGAAAAATTATGCTGAAGCAAAAGAAGATTATCTCGCAGCTCAAAAACAAGGTGTTGACGTAAGTTACAATATGGGTATTGTTAAACTTGCCGAAGGTAATTACAGTAGTTCCGTTAATTCATTCAGCGGCGAAAAATGTGATTATAACCTTGCTCTTGCTCATGTGCTTGCACAAAATTACAATGCAGCAAAAGCAACTCTTAACTGTTCAGAGAAAACAGCCGATAATTATTACCTGATGGCTATTATTGGAGCCAGAACATCAGATGATAATATGGTATTTGAAAATCTTAAAAGTGCAATTGCCAAAGATGCAAAATACAAAGAGGTTGCAGCTAAGGATAAAGAGTTTATCAAATATTACGCTAATCCGAACTTCCAGAATGCTATTAAATAAATACATCTGATAATTTTTTATGGAAGTGGTAAGGGCTGCAATTTGCAGCCCTTGCTTTTTTTTGTGCAGTAATGTTTATAAATGCGGATTCAGTTTATAAAATGTATGCCATAAAACAATCCCTCCGCTTACCGAAACATTTACTGAGTGTTTTATGCCATATTGGGGAATCTCTATTGCAAGGTCAAGTAATTCAAGAGCTTCATCAGAAATGCCCCTGACCTCATTTCCAAAAATAAATGCAATTTTATTAAAGTCAGATGGATCAAATTCATTTAAAAATATTTTGTCATCAGTTTGCTCTATAGCGATTATCGAATATCCCTTTTTCTTTAAATCGTTAATTGCATCTACTATATTTTCAAAATATTGCCAGTCAACAGATTCCGTAGCACCAAGAGCTGTTTTGTGTATTTCGCGATGTGGTGGGGTGGCCGTTATACCGCAAAGAATAATCTCATTTATGCGAAATGCATCTGCTGTGCGGAAAAATGAGCCGATATTGTTCAGGCTTCTTATGTTATCCAATACCACGACAACCGGAAGCTTTTCTGCTTTTTTGAATTCATTCGGTGAAATCCTGTTAAGTTCGCTGTTCTTTAATTTTCTCATAATATATCAATCAAGTTGCAAAATTAACAATGGTATTGTGAATTGTGAATTAAATTTAGAAATTTATAATGAATATAGTTATATTTTTGTCAATAATTGAAAAATATTATGACTGCAAAAAGAAAAATAGCGGAAACACCGTTGATGAAGCAGTATAACTCCATCAAGGCGAAATATCCTGATGCTTTGTTATTGTTCCGTGTTGGCGATTTTTATGAAACTTTTGGCGAGGATGCTATCAAAGCTGCAAAGATTCTTGGGATTGTACAAACAAAAAGGGCAAATGGTGCTGCTGCATATATTGAACTTGCCGGATTTCCGCATCATTCTCTTGATACCTATCTCCCAAAGCTGGTGAAAGCTGGAATGCGAGTTGCAATATGCGATCAGCTTGAAGATCCTAAACTGACAAAGAAAATTGTAAAACGCGGAGTTACAGAGCTGGTTACACCCGGTGTTACATATAATGATAATGTACTTGAAAACAATCAGAATAATTTTCTTGCTGCAGTTCATTTTACAAATAAAAATTCCGGCGTTGCCTTTCTCGATGTATCAACAGGTGAGTTTTTTGTTGCGCAGGGAAGCAATGAGTATATTGATAAGCTGCTGCAAAGTTTTGTTCCTAGTGAAGTTATAGTTCAGAAAAATAAACTGAATGATTTTAAGGCGGTTTTCGGACATAAATTCTATACACATACATTTGAAGAGTGGATTTTTACCGAGGAGTTTTCCAATGATTTGCTTCTTTCTCATTTCGGGACTGCATCATTGAAAGGATTCGGAGTTGAAAATATTACTTACGGAGTTATTGCTGCAGGAGTTGTTCTTCACTACCTGAAAGAGACTCATCATGATAAAACAGGACATATTTTTAAAATTTCCAGAATCGAAGAGGATCATTATGTCTGGCTCGACAGGTTTACAATAAGAAATCTTGAGTTGCTCTACTCACCAAATGAGGATGCCGTTACACTACTTGATGTTATTGATAATACTATATCACCGATGGGGTCGAGGCTTTTGAGAAGATGGATTACTCTTCCTTTGAAGGACAGGAGGCCAATCGAGGAGAGGTTTCGTGTTGTTGAGTTCTTTGTTCAGTCACAAGAGAGGATTGAGCCACTTCAAAAGCTGATAAAGTTAACAGGAGATTTGGAAAGATTGATTTCAAAAGTTGCCATAGGGAAGATTAACCCGCGTGAAGTTCTTCAGGTTCGGGAGGCCTTAAAATCTGTTGAGAAGATTAGAAAGGAGTATGAGAAATCGCATAATGAGTCAGTAAGAAAACTTGTGGAGCAATTGAACCCATGTCTGACGATTCGTAATCAGATTAGTAAAACGCTAAAAGAGGATGTTCCGGTTGCTGTTAATAAAGGAAATGTTATTGCCGATGGTTTTTCCAAAGAGCTTGATGATTTGCGCGGCCTTGCATTTTCCGGTAAGGATTATCTTGTGAAGATTCAGCAAAGAGAAGTTGAAAGGACAGGAATAACTTCACTGAAGATAGGGTATAACAATGTATTCGGATACTATCTTGAAGTAACAAACGTCCATAAGGATAAAGTACCGGAAGAATGGCATAGAAAACAGACATTGACAAATGCCGAGAGATATATTACGGAAGAGTTGAAAGAGTACGAACAGAAGATATTAGGAGCAGAGGAGAAGATTCTGATTCTTGAGGCAAAGCTGTTTAATGACCTTATACTTTCACTGGTTGATTACATTAAACCCATTCAGTTGAATGCACAGGCAATTGGTAAAATGGATGTGCTGCTCTCTTTTGCGCTTACAGCGATTCAGAATAATTATGTCAAGCCTGAAGTAAATGAATCTTTCACTCTGGATATAAAAAACGGAAGACATCCTGTAATAGAGAAGGAGATGCCAATTGGGGAGGAGTATATCCCCAATGATGTTCATCTTGATAATGAGAAACAGCAGATTTTAATTATCACCGGGCCTAATATGTCGGGAAAGTCGGCATTGCTGCGACAAACAGCCCTGATAGTACTTTTGGCTCAGATTGGCAGTTTTGTCCCTGCCGAATCGGCTGTTATCGGGCTGGTTGATAAGATTTTTACGAGAGTAGGGGCGTCGGATAATATTTCGTCAGGTGAATCAACCTTTATGGTTGAAATGAACGAAACATCCAGTATCCTGAACAATATATCCAATCGCAGTCTGATTTTACTTGATGAAATAGGAAGAGGAACAAGCACTTACGACGGAATTTCAATTGCCTGGGCAATAGCAGAGTTTTTGCACGAGCATCCTATGTTCAGGGCAAAGGTGCTTTTTGCAACTCATTATCATGAACTTAACGAGATGGCTGCCAGCTTTTCCCGAATTAAAAATTTTCACGTTTCCGTTAAGGAGATTGGAAATAAGGTCATTTTTCTCAGAAAGTTGAAGCAGGGTGGGAGTGAGCACAGTTTCGGTATTCACGTGGCAAAGATGGCCGGAATGCCCCAAAAGGTCGTTGAACGAGCAAAAGATCTGTTGCAGGTTCTTGAAAAATCACATTCGGGTGATGAACTGAAAAAGCAGTCGAAAAAGGAAAGAAGCTTAGATGACAGCTATCAGCTTAGCTTTATACAGCTTGACGACCCTTTGCTTTTGCAGATAAAAGAGGATATTCTGAATACCGATATCAATACCCTTACGCCTGTTGAAGCATTGATGAAATTAAACGAAATAAAGAAATTGCTTGGGAGATAGGTGATTTTATCTTTATGAAAAATATTTTTAAAATAATTTGATTATTTAAAGTAAAAAGATATATATTTGCACCCTCAAAAATCAACAAGCGAAAGTAGCTCAGCTGGTAGAGCAC
>Ga0256913_10001552_pt1 | contig 11786 bp, 1 predicted proteins | sample Axial_MatmetaG_FD_185970 | JGI IMG/M metagenome (GOLD analysis project Ga0256913, IMG submission 185970) | Deep-sea worm associated microbial mat communities from Axial Seamount, Juan de Fuca Ridge, Pacific Ocean - Axial_Mat | ecosystem: Environmental > Aquatic > Marine > Oceanic > Microbial...
GTAAAAAATTTTGTTTTTAAATATTTAAATTCATACCTTTGCCCTTTATACATCCGGATAGAATTTTATTTGGGGTGTATTGTATATAGAAAGACGAAAATTTAAATTAATAAACCAAAACTCAATCTGAGATGAAACTTAGAAACTTACTCTATGTTGTAATGTTATTTTTAATAGCATTTACAGGCATTAATGCACAGGAATGGACAAAATATGTGCCTCAAAAAAAATCTTCGGAAATTACATTTTATGATTATCAAAATGCTTTCAACCAATATTGCGAGGAATTGGGAGTAGAGAATGGATATTATTTTGATCAGTATGGTCAAAAACATAAAATGGGTGGATGGAAACAGTTTAAGCGTTGGGAAGAATTTTGGGAGCCCAGAGTAGACAGAACAACAGGTGCTTTTCCTGAGTTTTCTGTTGAAGATATGCTTAACAGGTATTACAATCCTCCCCAACAATTGCCCAATGGATTGGCAACTGCAAGTTGGACGTCATTGGGACCAAACTCTTCAGCAGGCGGTTATGCAGGAGTAGGGAGAATAAATTGTATAGCATTTCATCCGTCGGATAATAATACGTTTTGGGTAGGTGCTGCTTCCGGTGGGATTTGGAAAACTACAGATGGCGGTAATACATGGACGGTTCTTAATAATGGTACGGGGGTTTTGGCAGTTAATGATATTGTGGTACCTTCGGATTATACAGCCAGTAATACTTTATACATTGCAACCGGAGATAAAGATGCATGGGATAACAGAAGTATTGGTGTTTTGAAATCTACAGATGGAGGTGTCACTTGGAATGCTACCGGTTTATCATATACTGTTGCTCAAGGTAAGATGGTCACTAGATTATTGTTAGATCCAAATAATAATAATACGATATTAGCTTCTACATCAGATGGGGTTTATAAAACAACCGATGGGGGAACAACATGGACATTTTTGGCCAATCCTGAGTTTTTTATTGATATGGAATATAAGCCTGGTAATTTTTCAACTGTCTATGCTGGAACAAAGGCTGGCGGTAAAATTTGGAGAAGTACCGATGGAGGTAATAATTGGACTCAAATTTCGGATACTCACGGTAAACGTGTAGAATTGGCGGTTACACCTGATAATTCATCTGTTGTTTATGCTCTGATTTGTGCTTCTGGAAATGGCTTATACGGAGTTTATAAATCTACAAATAGCGGCTCAAGTTTTAGTAAGGTTTATGACGGTACTATTGATGGACACAATTTGTTAGGATATAATTCTGATGGTACAGGAACAAATGGACAAGGTTGGTATGATTTATCATTAGATGTTAATCCTAATGATGAAAATATGGTGTTTGTAGGTGGTGTTAATACATGGCGATCAACCGACGGTGGGAATAATTTTTCAATTGTTAATCATTGGTGGGGTGATGGAGTTCCTGCTGTACATGCTGATAAACATCAACTAAAATATAGATCCAATGGAGATCTTTTTGAGTGTAATGACGGTGGGGTTTATATCACAACTGATGATGGTACGACATGGACAGATAAAACAAACGGAATGGTGATTAGTCAGATGTATAGAATTGGTGTATCTCAAACTGTTGCAACTGAAACTCAATGTGGTCTTCAAGATAATGGTACAAAATTAATTACCGGAGGAATATGGTCAGATGTAAGAGGTGGTGATGGTATGGAATGTATAATAGATTATACAAACGTTAATACACAATATAATACTTATACTAATGGGGATATTCGACGAACTGATGATCACTGGGTAAGTTCTGTTGGAATAAAACCTTCCGGTGCCAGTGGCGCATGGGTAACCCCTTATGTTTTGGATCCTGTTGATCACAATACTGTTTATGCCGGATATCAGCATATATATAAATCAACCGATAAAGGTGATAATTGGTCAATTATATACAATCTAAATTCTAGTAATATGTTTAGAGCTCTGGCTGTAGCACTATCTAATCCTCAGGTTATCTATGCTTCTGAACCTTATCATTTGTGGAAAACGACAGATGGTGGAGGGTCATGGTCGGAAGTTACCACAGGATTACCAGGTAGTTTTATAACTTATATCGCTGTGAAAAATGATGATGCCAATACTGTTTGGGTGACATTGAGTAACTATTCAGGAACAACAGTGTATGAATCAACCAATGGAGGTACTAGCTGGACTAATATTTCAACAGGTTTGCCAAATGTTCCTGCAAATGCAATTATTCAAAATAAACTTGTTACGGATCAAGTTGATTTGTATGTCGGTACGGATAATGGGGTTTATTACAAATCGGGAGCAGCCAATTGGGTGCATTTTAGTACGGGATTACCAAATGTTGTTGTTAAAGAATTGGATATTTATTATGATTTGATTAATCCGGAAAATAGTTTGTTAAGGTCCGCTACTTACGGTAGAGGTCTTTGGGAAACTCCTATTATTGCACCTTGTTCAGTAACAATTACACAAAGTGATGAAGGTAGTTGTAATGATAACGGTACACCTTCTGATGCTTCAGATGATTGGTTTGATATTACTTTTAATGCTACTGCTGTCAGTAGTGTTTCCACTCAATATCAGGTTGTACTTAATGCAAATTCCGATGGAACAGGAGGAACTGTTTTGGGAACTTCAGATTATGGAACAGCAATAACTGTTGGTACATCCTCAAATCCTCCTTTTGTAGCAGATGGTGTGACAACATACGATATTACTGTAAGGGATGCTATTGATAATACATGTCATTCGGATTATACAACTTCAACTGTTGTAAGTTGTTCAAATGCTCCTGCCGCTTGTTCTCAATTATTTATATCCGAATATGGTGAACCAAGTAGTGGTAATGGTAAATATATTGAAATATACAATCCTACTTCTTCAGCAGTAGATCTTAGTAATTATAGGTTGTGGAGAGTTTCCAATGGCGGAACTTGGCCTGAAGCAACGTTGTCTTTATCCGGTTCTTTGGCTCCTTATAATGTATATGTTGTTGCAAATAATGCAGGAGATGTAGCTGGTGCCGATTTATATAATTCGGGATTTTGCGCTTGGAATGGAGATGATGCTGTCGGATTGGTATGGAACGGAGGTAGTGGTTCAACTTTTAGTTTGATAGATGCAGTCGGTGAAGACGGACCTGATCCCGGCAGTGGTTGGGATGTTGCTGGTGTGAGTAATGCAACAAAAAATCATACTTTGGTAAGAAAATTTTCCGTTGATGTACCAAATACTGATTGGGATGCTTCAAGAGGAACAAATTCTTCGGATGCGGAATGGGTAGTTCAGTCTTATAATCAAAATGATTTGGGATTTCACTTAAGTAGTTGTTATTCCCCTCCGGTATGCTCGATTACGGATAGCGGGTTGGATGATATAAATTGCAATGACAATGGTACCGGTTCTGACGAAACAGATGATTACATTACTTTTATATTGGAACCTACTGGGAATAATACCGCATCTACATATAATGTTTCGGTTCCTACGGGGTATTCCATTAGTCCGGCAACCGGAAATTTTGGTATTTCAACAACATTTCAATTAAATAACGGTAGTGCCGGTAGCGGAGATGTTGTCGTGACTATAACCGATGCCAATGACAATACTTGTACTTTAGATGTGACAGTTACAGATCCGGGTACATGTTCTACGGTAGTTAATATTGATAATCATGGTGGTCCTACGATAGCGGATCCTTGTACATGTGCAGGAAACGGGCAGTTTGATGAAGAGGTGGTTGTACATTCGGTAACAGGTGAAACCTGGACGGTTTCTGCTAATACAGGATATTTGGATCCTATGACACTTGTTGAATTTTCTGTTGGTACCGTATTGACAGAAAATCCTGCAGGAAGTGGGCAATATACACTTGTAGGTGTACATCTTGATGATGTGGGATATAATATTTCAGTAACAAATTATACAGATACACTTTCTATCTCAAATGAATGTTGGTATCCAGATCCTTCAATTACAGGTTTGGATACAGCTTATTGTGAAAATGATCCTGCAGTTGTATTGACAGGGAGTGCTCAATTAGGTGATGGAAGTGGTGCTGCACCGGAAGAATCTCACGATTTTTCAATTGACGGAATAGGAGGAGCATCAGTGTTTGATCCTGCAGTTGTTGGTCCGGGCGTTCATAATGTAATCTATACTTTTGATGCTGTTGATGATAATCCGGATGAACATCATCCCGGTTGTGCAGCAAATGATACCATGAATGTTACGGTCAATTCTCAACCTGTAGTGATTGCTTCCGGTAATAGCCCAATATGTGAAGGAGAAGATTTAACTTTATTTGAAACAGGAGGTGAAGCGGATACTTGGAGTTGGACAGGACCTAACGGTTTTACATCTACAGATCAAAATCCGGTAATTGCAGCTGCAACGCCTGCTGCATCCGGTCAATATATAGTAGAAGGTACCAATAGTGTTACAGGATGTTCGGATAGTGATACTGTAGATGTTGTAGTTAATCCTAAACCTGATGAACCTGTAGTTGATGACATTACTGTTTGCGAAGGTGAAAGCACTGAAATTATTCCGGTACAATCTGGTGGTGGTGGTAGTGCCACTTGCGGAATAGCCGGAGATGTTAGTATTACCGGTATTATGGATGGACCATTGACAGGTGGAGTACCTAAATTTGTTGAGCTTTATGTACATAATACAACAGATTTTACAGGATGGTCTCTGAGGAATCATAATAATGGAAATACAGGTATTTCAAATTCAACAGATTTATCTTCATTGGGAACAATAAATGATGGAGAATTTGTATATGTAATAAGAAATGGTGATGAAAATGATTTTCAAACTTGGTTTGGATTGAGTCCTACTGAATATGCTTCTATGAATACAGTTACAGGAAGTGCACCTAATGTAAATGGTGATGATGCTGTTACTTTGTTTGATGGTACTAATATTATTGATCAATATGGAGAAGTCGGAGTAGATGGAACCGGTACTGTATGGGAGTATAAAGATGGTTGGGCTTATAGGAATAATGAAACAGGACCTGATGGTACTGCTTTTGATGATGCAGAATGGACTTATAGCGGACCGGATGCATTGGACGGAGAAACAGATAATGCTACTGCACAAACACCATTTCCAATCGGAACCTATGTTTGTTCAAGTGTTTCAGGAACAGAGTTGTTCAATTTCTATACAGATGCAGCACTAACCAATCAAGTAGCAACTGAAGTTACATCTTATGATCCCGGCACAACTCCGACTAATAGTCCTCAATCGATATGGGTAACTCATATTGACACTCTGACCGGTTGCGAAAGCGATGCAGTTGAGGTTATTATAACTGTATATGAACAACCTGAAGCTGATGCGGGAGAAAACCTATTTTTCTGTGATTTACCTGCATCCGTTTCGATAAATGCAACGGCAAATTATAGTGGAGAATGGACGACAAGTGGAGCAGGAACAATAGCTGATGCTACAAGTGTATCAACGACTTATTCTCCTGATGCAGCAGATTTGGGTACTACTGTTATTATGACTTGGACAACAAATGCACCTGCCGGTGCTACAGGTTGTGGTAACGCTTTAGATAGTATGGGAATAACAATTGTACCTCCTACGGAAGATGCTGAGTTTGCATATACTCAGGATGAATATTGCCCTGAAGACGGCAACCCGACTGTAACACATACTACGGGAATTGATGGTATTTATACATGGGTAGTTGTTTCCGATGGACCTAATCTCGTTATGGACAAACATACGGGGGAGATTGATTTGAACGCAAGTGATTGGGGTATTTATGATATTACCAATACTGTTGACGGAAGAGGCAATTTGATTATTACAGGTGTAATAGACGGACCTATAACAGGTGGATTGCCAAAAGCTATAGAATTATATGTTGTTAAAGATATTTCGGATTTGAGCAGATATGGATTGGAAAGTGCCAATAATGGTAATGGTTCCGCAGGTGTTCCCGAATTTACATTCCCTGATGATGCAGTAGCAGCAGGTACATATATATGGGTAGCTACTGAAACCCTACAATTTAATAATTTCTTTGGAGTGGATCCTACTTATACAAACAGTGTAGCTTCTATAAATGGGGATGATGCTATTGTCTTGTACAATGATGGACAAGTGATTGATGTATTTGGAGATGTCGATACTGACGGAACAGGTCAACCATGGGAGTACAAGGACGGTTGGGCTTATAGAAATAATAATACAGGACCTGACGGAACATTATTTGATTTGGATAACTGGAGTTTTTCTGGACCTGATGCATTGGATGGGGAGACGACAAATGCTGGAGCTCAAACACCATTTCCAATGGCATCATTTACAACGAATTTCACTGGATCATGTGATGCGAATACGCATACGGAAAGAGTTACGGTGGGTGACCTTGAACCACCTGTTGTAAATTGTCCTGCAGATCGAACGGTATATCTTGATCCGGGAGATTGTGGTGTATTCTTGTGGTATGATGATCCTGATGTTTATGATAATTGTACCGGAGATCCTGTTATAACTAAGATATCGGGACCTGATAAAGGTAGTGAATTTACATTATTGGGAAGTCCTTATACAATAGAATTTGAAGTTTACGATGCAAATGGAAACGGACCTGTTAATTGCTCATTTGATATAGCAATCGAAGGTTATCCGAATCCTATTGAAGGAGTTTTGGCATGTAATGATGTTGTGCAGGTATCTTTGGATTCCAATTGTTTGATTCAGATGAATGCAGATAACTTCCTTGAAGGTGGACCTTATCATTGTTATAATATGTTTCAGGTTTATGTTGATGATCCTGGTTATGCCGGAATAAATGTTTCAAACGAAAAAATACATCTTGACCCCGGTACGTATATGGTAACTGTGGCAGATGAAGCTGCAATTGGTAATTCCTGTATGACGACTATGATAGTTATGGATAAAACATATCCTGTTTTGGAATGCAATTGCCCTGAGGGAGGTGCATTTGTTGAGGGGCAGGAATGGTCAGGAGCAATAAATGGAGTATGGAATGATAAAGATTTGACATTTAATATACATCAAAATTGTTACAATTTTGGTACTATGGAAGTATTACCTGATCACGGGCTACATTATTATGATGTATATCCGTTTAGGGTATCAGATGATGGAGATTATACATTGATAGCTGATGCTGCAAATGGCAAAGCAATAGTAGGAATATATGAAACATATTTTAATTCGGCGGAATCATGTAATAATTTATGGGATGGAGCAGGCGGCTATTTTGCCGGATTATTCGGATCATATTATTCTCAGCCCAATACTACGATCAATTTAGAAGCGGGAAAAGAATATTTTCTTGTAATATCTGATTTCGATAAAGAATTCGAAGGTGATTATACAGTAGCATTGCTACCCCCTGACGGAGCTCATGTTTATTTTGCAGAGTCAATTTATTCAGATGAATGTATTATTGGAGGTTGCTATGATGAAAATGTAGATTATACGTTTACACCACCTGTTGCATTTGATAATTGTGAAGTAGATATAGAACTTGTTTCTTCGGAAGTAAAAGAAACAGGTCAATGCGGTACCATGAAAATTGTAAATACTTGGAAAGGAACGGATATAGGTGGAAATGTTGCTACATGTACACAGGAATATTTATTCCAGGGATTGGATTTAGCTAATCTGACTTGGCCTAGGAATTATGATAATCTGCCATTCAACAATGCTATGTTAGAGTGTGATGAAGGTTATCCGTTGGATGGAAGCGGTAATCCGGATCCATCATATACAGGATATCCGGAAGGATGGCAAAGTTCGTGTGGAGGAGTTGAAATGTTCTATACCGATGAAGTTCATCCATTGGATTGCGGCACTAAGATATTGAGAAGATGGGTGGTGATTGATGATTGCAGGGGAACTGTTTATAATAATACCCAGGTGATTAGAATTACAGATACAAAGGCACCGGAATTTATGGTTCCTGACAATATAAATGCAAAAACCAAATCCTATATCTGTAACTCCAATATTGATATACCTGCAATAATGCATCTTGAAGATAATTGTTGTGATGACTTGAAATGGTGGGTTACAACAGATATGGGATTTGATATTTCAGGAGATTTGAATGGTAACGGCTATGTTGATATAAATGAAACATGGACATTGTTGAATGTTCCGACCGGTACATATCAATTGTGTTATCATGCAATAGATTGTTGTGATAATGAAGCGGAGCAATGTATTACAATTAATGTATTTGACGGTACACCACCTATTGCTGCATGCGAACAATATAAGCAAGTTAGCTTGACAGCGATGGGCAATGCGAGAGTATATGCACATGATTTTGATTCCGGTTCATTTGATAATTGCAGCCCTGTTTACTTCAAGGTTCTAAGAGTTGATAGTACTATGAGTTATGATGGAGGATGTGAAGGACTCAATGGAGATGACAGGCCAAGTACTGCGACTATGGATGTTTGGTATGATGATGAAGTTTCATTTTGCTGTGAAGATGCGGAAAGTGAAGTTATGACATCATTGAGAGTATTTGAAGTGGATCCCGGATCAGGACCTGTAGTTCCGAGCAGAATGTTACCGGGAGGAGATTTGTACGGACATTACAATGATTGTTGGAGCATAGTCAAAGTAGAGTGTAAAATACCACCTGTTTTGGATTGTCCACCGGTATCGGTTACATGTGAAGAGAGTTTGGATCCTGAAGAGAACCCGAGATTATTGCCAAATGTAATAAGTGTATGCGGATATGAACTGGATTATTCGGATAACAGGGATAATGGTATTTGTGGTGCAAATATAGTAAGAACTTGGACGGCGACAGGATGTGGCAAAGCGACACAATGTAAACAAAGAATATCAGTAGAGAGTACAGAGCCTTTTGATCCATGTACGATAAAGTTTCCTGGAGATGTAAAAGCAGATTGTTCGAAGGAATTGAAAGATGGCGGAGAGCCTACATGGGATGAAAATCCATGTAATGTTGTAACTGCAGAGATCGTCAATGAAGATACATTCAAATTTGTAGATGGAGCATGCTATAAGATAGTTAGAGACTGGGCGGTGATAGACTGGTGTGTTTACGAACCTAATACGGGAGCTGAAGATAATATAGATGCGATAAGCGGAACGAAATTGAACTGTTCCGAATTGGTAGAAGACGGCTATTACAGATATACGCAAATATTGATGGTTACTGATTTTGAACCTCCTGTTATCCAGGTTGAAGATGATTGTTTAGCATTTACAGACGGATGTTATGCTTATGGAGCGGTATTAAACGCACATGCGACAGACAGTTGCAATTTTGAACAAAAATTCAATTGGAAATATTTGGTAATAAATATGGATACATGGGATACTATCCAGTATTCATACAATTATACACCTAGACCTCAAACAGGAAGGAAAGGAAGTAGAAGTAAAGATAATCTTGATAGAACAACTGATGCAAGTCTTTTTATCTTGGATGCATTAGCCGGAGGCGTTTACAAAGTGGAATGGACAGTAGGGGATGGTTGTGGAAATGCCAATACGACAAATCAATATTTCACTGTAGTTGATAGAAAAGCACCAACACCTGTAATGGTAGATATAGCGACAGCGATGATGACAGACTGTAGTGTTGAAGTTTGTGCTATTCAATTTGATAAAGGAGGTTGTGATGGAAATTGTATTTCCTCGTATGACAACTGTACATATTCAAGTGATCTGTACTTCACATTTAGTCCTGTATTACCTCAATTGGAAATAAATGCATATAAATGGCAAAAACAATTTAATAAGTATGGTAGATATTTTTACGATCCTGTTACCGGTCTGATTTCAACAGAGGAGAAATACTTATTCGGTGAAGCATTTGCCTGGGATCCGGAGAGGAGAACATCATGTAGGATATACGGACTTGACAGAGATGGTAAAGCACCTGAATTGGTTCAGGCAGTTGAAATATACGTTTGGGATCAATTTGCAATGAATGAGGATTGTGATGATAATAATTATGACTTTGCTGTTTCAATCCTTACATTGAATAATGAAGGTGATGATTGTCCTATTATTGGTTCGTTAGTATCGGGAATGGTATCTCAATGCAATAATGATGAACCTGTATCAGATGTAAAAATCACTTTTGATAACGGAGAACAGTATATCAATGTATTGAATAATGCAGTTGGGCAGTACAATGCAAATCTGACAGATGATAATTATTCTGTTACAGCTACCAAACATGAAGATGGAATTTATGGATTAACTACTTTGGATTTGGTTATTATACAGAAACATATTTTGGGTATAAAAGCAATAGATGATGTATGTAAATTTGCTTCAATGGATGTTAATAGAGACGGTAGAATATCTGCAGCTGATATATTGAATGCAAGAAAAATGATACTTGGAATAGTTACATCGGGAACCAATTGGAATTTCTTAGATGAGGAATATGTAAATCAAAATCAGATAGTTAATGATTTTTCATTAAAACAAGCTTATGTCAAATCAATAGAAGTAATTAATGGAACCACACTTTCCAATACTAATTTTGTAGGAGTGAGGGTTGGAGATGTCAATTTTAGTGGTTACGGAATAGAGACAAGAAATGGTGAGATAATTGATTTACAAATAGACAATATTAAGCTTAATAAGGGAAATACATATGAAATTCCTGTATATGGAAATGAATTTGATAATGTACTGGGAGCTCAGTTTACAATGGGTATCGAAGGACTTGAAGTTCTGGATATCAAACCCGGAATGCTGAATGTTAATGAAAATAATTATAATATTGTAAAAGGTAATTTGGTATTTAGTTGGAATACTGCGCAATCAATCAATGCAAGTGAGACCGAACCGTTGTTTATTATGGTTGTGAAATCCAATATAAACAGTGATCTGATGAATATATTGAATATCAATGATAATATAGCCAAATCAGAAGTTTATACCGGCGAAGAATTGGAAATCAATGACCTTAGATTGGATTTTAGAAATTATGATATGAAATATACATTATATCAAAATGAACCGAATCCATTTTCAGAATCTACAATAATCGGATTTACACTTCCAGAGGCAAATAATTATGATTTAACTATTTTCGATTTGTCGGGAAGGATAGTTAAGGAATACAACTCTGAAGGTAAATCAGGATTCAATAGAATAAAAGTGTCAAAGAAAGATATCGGATTACCGGGAGTATATTATTACAAATTGAAATCAGGTAACTTCACAGATACCAAGAAGATGATTATTATCAAATAAGATTTGGTAATTATATAATAAAAATAATGAGGGCTTCCTTAGCGGGGAGCCCCTTTTTTGTGTTTTATCATCTATTTTTTGCACAAGCAAGAAAAGCCGAGTATGTGAGAGTAAAGTTCAAAGCGCCGCTTCGAGCGGTATAAAGGCTAAAGGCTAAAGTTCAAAGGCTAAAGTATAAAGCGATGCCCCGAGTAACGTAGTGCAACGAAGTGTATCGAGGGGTAGCGACAGCGTACCGAAGTGTAGCGGAGTGAAACGAAACGTACCGAAATGTACCGAGAAGTGAAAAACCCCGTAGGGGTGGCATTTTATAGCCGGATGCGTAAGCGTCCGGATAGATGGAGCGGTGAATTAAATCGATTGGGAATAAATAAACCCCGTAGGGGTGATATATTATAGCCGGATGCGTAAGCGTCCGGAAAGAAGGAGCGGTGAGATGTTTTGGCGGTATTTTTGAAGCGAAGCAATCAAAAATAGTGACAAAACAAAAGATGGAAAATTGATAATTAACAATTGATAATTAATAAT
>Ga0256913_10001554_pt1 | contig 11781 bp, 5 predicted proteins | sample Axial_MatmetaG_FD_185970 | JGI IMG/M metagenome (GOLD analysis project Ga0256913, IMG submission 185970) | Deep-sea worm associated microbial mat communities from Axial Seamount, Juan de Fuca Ridge, Pacific Ocean - Axial_Mat | ecosystem: Environmental > Aquatic > Marine > Oceanic > Microbial...
GACCAAAAAAATCACACATTCACTTCAGTGTAAACAACTCTACGTTACTTTAAACATAAATTTTGAATGACTAGTTGGTTGAGAAATGTATCATATTAAAAGCTCTGATTCATCTTTTGATCACTGGGTATCCAAAATATATTGGAAGAATTGTAAAAAATATGGGAATGAAGTGTTCTACAAATAAATCTCATTTACTCCAGTACTCACTATAGGCAGACTATTTTTCTTATGCAGTATCTCTGAGCTGAGCATAATACTTACTTCTGTGTTAATCATAAAACCTTTCCAATTCACAACCAACGTAACTGTGTTATAGATTGAATTATTCAGTTATAAGACTATTTACAAACAGTAGCAGCTTAAACCCAAGTGTTGGTATGTAGACTGAACTTATATATTTTTTTATCTAAGATGTTTTTAATCCAGTTGTAAAAAATAATGAAGTATATGCAACTAAATAAATATGTCACATTCTCCCTGACACAGCTATACATTTAAGACATTCCTGAATACAAAAAAAAATCAGATAAAATATATATTTAATTCTTCAAGTATATCTTTGGATGACACATTTCTAGTTACATTTTAATGTTTGTCATAAATACTGTTTATTTAGATACATCAACCTGAAATCACATGGGAACAAGAATCTAAATAACCACCATCAGTTTTACAAAACAAATCTTCAATGAGTTTGTTAGCCAGCTGTGTTTTATGTCTTTGGTACCATTCACTGAATATAAGGAAAAAAACAGTTGATACGAAAACAGCAAAATTCTCCGACGCAAAATAAAATGGACAGATCAGCAATAGTCTTTGGCTCTTTTTGTTCAGGTAAAGAAGACTGGAAGTAAGCGATTGAAATATTTACAATTACAGGACAAAATGGGTACGTTCTACCACATTAATGGTACCAGTCAAATGGAAATCCTGCCAGAAGTATACTGAGTTTAAGTTAACTGCGAAGAAACATCTTATTTTCTGACCATCATCATGGTACAATGATTTAAAAACTAAAGGTAATGGCTGGAATATATCCCTCTTGGTGGAAAGCTATCACATTTGATAAAGAAATGCTTTTCTTAAAAAATAGTGAGGAATGTTGGATGAAATGCTTCTACCTGAAGCTTCATTTCTGAATGTGGCATTTGCCACAGAACCAAAATAATTGTAAATAACAAAAGAAATATTAAGTAACTGGAACAGTACATATTGACCATGATCTCATCTACTGCATCATTTATTATGCAGTGCACCTATCCATCATCTTTTAACAATTAATGATGGCTTGGGAAAAGTAAACTGCAAGATTTTCAATTATACTTAAAATATAACACAACATGGATACAGAAGCTGTTGCCAAAAAATAAATGAAGACCATAATGTGTAGGATGATAACAAGCAGAAATATGGATCAGATAAATAAGTGTTTATTCCAACAGACTGATTCTTTGACCCAAAATATATTAACACCCAAAATAGTCCCAATAAAAATGTACCATCATATATATATATATATATATATATGGAGTGGATAATCAAATCTATAATTAAGTTTTCACACAGGTGTTTCATACTGGATTTAAAGATTAGTATGAGTATTCCCAAATATTGACAAAGTGAAAGAAATTCAAGCCTTTGCTCTTTCTCATTAGACAGAAACTCTATTTAATAAATTAAAAAAATTCTTGAATTCATATCGACACATCTCTAAACATCTCTTGTTGAGACCTAATGCAGAATAAATAGTTCGGAAAAATTAAACTGGAAGTTAGAAAAGGAAACTGCAGATTGATCTGGTAAAAATAGATTTAATCATGAGTGTGACTCGGATGTTTAAACCAGATGGTCCAGTTTGTTTATAATTTGTTGCCCTTTACAAATGTGTAACCTGGAGAGCTCTTGACGCTGACATGAATCTGTCTTGGCTCTTCAATGTGTCTGTGTATACTTTGCATGCAGTTCGGTTTCTTACACATACACATGTTAGCAAATCTTTGTCTCAGTGTCTCCCGCAGCTCCAGCCTTTTTGAATTAAGGATTGTCTGGTTAGCTTTGAAGCGTTGGATTTCCTCTTCTGATATGAAATCTTCATCATCACCTGAGCAACATGAAGCCTATAACAAACATGTTTCACATTTTTTTAAGAACTGACTAATTGTTTGATAAAAAATTAATTAGCACAGTTTATAACAATAACCAAATGATAAAATTATCACCAAAATATCATAAACCAAAGATTAGACATGGCAAATAATGTTAACTGTGCTTTACCTCTAACATATCCTGTAGACTTGGTGCAGTTCCATATCTGGCACCATTTATCATGGAGATACTCTGTTCACGACAACTACATATACACTGAATCAACATAGAAAACATTATCTTAGTAAGATAGCAACAATAATCCAAGGGTTAGGTATATACTTACTTAAATGACAAAAATTCACATATTAAAAAAGTTAGAACAAAACCAGTAGACTCTCTCTCTCTCTATATATATATATATGAGTGTCTGTGTGTGTGCATGCACACATTAACATTTATATACCATGTATTATTAACAAAACTTAAATGTTCACAGTACCTCACTATAGGACTGGGAATGATGTTTATGAGGCAGGTCCAAGTTTGAATCACAGCAGTTTTTACAGACCTCTGTAAGCTCATTGCGATGACATAATGCACTATCACCTGACAAAAATACAACCAATTAAATATAATAATTATTTTAAAAGTATATAATGTCATTTAGCAGGCCAACTACAAAGAAAAATATATGGATATTGAGGAAATTACAGAATTGAATGTGGAAAAAGCGAAGGCCAGTAATGTACCTTCATGATTACACATGCCTTCCAGACAGGCAACATCTGATCCATCATTAGAACTTGGTACACTACATGAATCACAGCCTTCATGCCCTGATGAATATCCACAGTCACTCCGACATAACACAGTCTCTTTAATCTCTTGCCTCTGTGAATCACAAGTACAAGATTCGCAAATCTTGTGCTGGCCTCTTCTTGCTCTAATAATAAATGGTGAATCACCAGCACCGATAGCAGCATGACTCTTCTTACAGCCTTTGGTCAAGGGTACATCCTTATCACAGCTGGCACATGTAGCGGAAGTCAAGTTCTCATCACACTTCAATAAAGCAATCAAATTTACAACAAATCATTAATACTAGCAATCAAATGTGTTATTAATGAGATTTGCAGTAGAACATTATTGAAACAAACACCTTAATATGAACTGATATATGCATAAGGAAATATGACAAACTTATATAATATGAGAACATTGTTGATGTAAGAAAATACTGAGTTTGATCTGTTCACTGGTTAATATAATAATTTTATACAAAGCAATATAGTGGTTTGACTCGTCATCAATGAAACTGCTGAATATATAAAACATTTCTTTTTCTGACAACCAGATTTTGAAGTACTAATAATATATCATCACTAATGTCATGAACAACGTACATGTATAAGGCAATCTCTTGTTATTTGTAATTAGCTACATTTAGCTCTAAATAACCCATTAGTTATAGGTAATGCTCAACCACTTGGCTTTATTATTTATTTATGTCACTTGTTGTTTATTACATAAAAATTATATGTGTATGATGATTTGTGTTACACAAACAAAAGTCTCACTTATATGATAGAGATAAGGTTGACTCAATGAAATTTATTCTACACAGAACTCATCGCACAGCTTTGTTTATTCCTAAGAAAATTAATACCCATGATTTGTCTAAGATCTGTACCACCATACCTGTAATCTACAACACTACTCATTAGCTAATCTTTAATTGTGACTAATTTATGCATTTGTGAACATCAAGAAGGCATTCGATAGAGTGCCATGATGATGAATGTTCTGTTGGATATTAAGGCAACCGAGATTTGAAGAATGGCTGAAGAAAGGGTTAATGACATGTATTATAATACAAAGACAAATGTGTAATAGAAAGTTGATGGTGACTGGAGGAAGATGAGTATGTTACATGAGGTTGATGGTGACTGGATGAAGATGAGTATGTTGTATGATGTTGATGGTGACTGGATGAAGATGAGTCTGTTGTATGAGGTTGATGGTGTGAGAGGTAGAGGAAGGCTGAGGATGACATAGAATCAGGATATGGAGAAGGATACAAGAGTGTGGACTGAATAAGGTAGATGGAGAAGAATAGATAAAATGGAGAAGACTTGTGTAGGCTAATCCCCTCTAAAGAGGAGAACAGTCTTAGAACAAATTGTTGTACTTGAGCATATTTAGTAAATTGGAAATATAAATAAATAAAATTTATGTTTTGAGTACTGCAGACATCCAGGTTCGAATTCAACTCATACTTGGGTTTGTGGGATGTTATACTGACTTTACTTTGATAGTGTGATAAACATTATATATAAATGTTATCAAATGAAACACTTTACCTGACAGTTCTCTTTTTCTTTATCAAATTCTGGATCATTCTGAACATCAGAACCCTCTAATTTGTTCCTGTTTTTCTTTTTCTTGCGTTTTTGCCTTTTCTGCTCTCTCCTCTGTTCTTGTTCTTGCTCCTCCTCTAACAGCTGCAGACACACAAGCTCTAACTGCGAGATACCTTGCTTGCGTTCCAGCTCCATCTAAATAAATATATACAACATTGATATCACACTGACAGCTTCCAAACAATAATAAATATAAGGCACATTTTAAGCCATAAAAAACAAGATAAATTATACCTCAAAATTTTTTCTGAGTGCATCAACTCCAAGATAAAAGAGAATCTGCCATGTTTGTTCCTCTGCCCGAACTTTCTGCCAAATGCGATGTAATCTCTCATAAAGATGTATACCAAGACATGTCAGCACCTCTTCTTGAGCAATATCTAGTGTCTTCGCATGTCGTTCCCTACGGCTTAATAATAAAAAGTGGAGAATTACATGCAAGGTATAATAAATAAAATAATTATGTGTTTATAAATGTATGATAACAAGTTATACTATGATTGAAATAACAACAAATTAAAACTATTTCACATGGGCTATAATCAGTATGAATTATATTAAAAAAGTGTATTCAGAGTTGCCACCAGAAATCTAAAAAATTCCCTTGCAATTTCCAATATTTTATTGTATTTGGGTAAATATTTATATGTCCCACCAGACAGAGACATTGGTGCATTTGTCAGCAAAATTAGTTCACTTAAATGAATTAAACCATATGCATGTTTTATTGGAAGTAACGTATTTTAATGAACAATTTCCTCACTAATAGGATAGCTATTATATGGCTGAGGAACAATGATCCAAGATACTGTGTGATTACTTCATCATCTCTGTTGATGTATCTCATTATGAAACCCATTTGGTTTTTCTTCGTGATCTAATGACAATGCCCTGATGTCCATAATCAGTCATTCCAAGAAATAGCATATAAGTGACCCCAGTGGAACACGTGACAAAATCCATAGCAACTTAACTGTCTGAAAAAATAGCTCTGAATAGATCATTTATTTTAGTGAACTTATTCTAAAAAAGTGTATAATGTATAAAAGCTGAAATAGATGACTGCCTCAAACCACTGTCACTGCCAGATGAAGTGAATACACTCAGCTTCTGGAAGTTTCAAGGTGAGAAGTACCAATCATTGCTCCTAATTTTTTATATATTCACATCGTTTGCACCAATAGAGAGACCTTTCAGTGTAGGTGGGAAGATTGTGTTTGCACAGAAAGATGTTGTTTAACAATGACAATCAACAACAAATCACTTATAGTTCCCCAACATTTTGGAAATAAAAATTCCAAGACATTTCCCTGATATGTCATTTTCACTGTTCTCCCTATCAAGTGGGAAGCCTTGTATTATATTAAATTATATGCAAAGGAACGCATCAAACTCAGAAAGCTTGACATCTTTCCAAATTATTCACAAATAAAAATCATTTAGAATTTACCTGCCAATCAATTCTGGTTCAGCTCTGCTCATCAGTTTCCCAATAAATCCAGTCTCACTAGTAACATGGATATGTCTTTTGTCATGTTTCTCACCAGGACAGAAGCTTAATCCATCATAGAGTGCTTTACAGTAACCCTTCTCCATGCTAGTCTCCAGTTCACCAACCAATAAACTATACGCACGAAGTACTTTGGCCTTACACTCTGAACAGAACCTACAACAGTGAAGCATAATCTAAGCTTAACATAACCTTGTGAGTAACCTTTAACCTAGTTATATTATCAATTATTTGATGAGTCACACCGAAATAACTACGATCAATATTAAGATTCGACGAAGCATATTAGCAGAGATGAAAATATATTAGTTATATGATACAGAGTTGCTTCAAGGATTGAGCTAACATGAGGAAGGTGAGAAAGTTCAGGGTGTTAGTGCTAAAAAGCAGAACAATCAAAACACTCAGATATAATTAGGCTATTATAGAAGTCTATTGTCAAATTCAAGTAAATTTCCCCTATGTTCATGATTATAAACTGCTATCTCTACAACTTTAGATCATTGTGATCATAGGCCAACTGATAATAATAAAATATCTCAGGATATAGATTAGCATCTCCTTTAAAGGTTTCAAATACCCAATATGACTCACTAAACACTCATCAGTAATGCCAGTTATTTCCCAGATTGAATCTTATTATTAACTGATAATTGACAGTCAAAAGTGTTTATCAATACTTTTTTCTATTTGAGTATTACTCAGATCAGTAATTGACTTCTTAAGTTTATGTATTCGTAAATCCTGAGACTAACATAGAACGAGACAGGAGGTTTCTTCATTCATTATTTCATTTGTTACAACCTGGATTTCTTTGTTCTCCAAATTATAAACACAAAATCAAAACAAATAGTCCCTCAAAAAAATGGAACATTCACATGTGTCATATTAAAATAAATGTGGACTCCATCCATTCCTTTCACCAGATTCCTAGTTTGGCTTCATCTAGGGTATATTCTAGAAACAACTCTGTGACAGTTTATTTATGAAGTGTAAAAAATAGAAATAAACAAATATTTTAAAATGCTGTACAAACTAAACATAAATGAAACCAAATTAAAACACATCCTAAAAACTGTACAAAGAAACGTCTCTTGGTCTTCTCTATCTAAAAAAGAACATACACTGACACTAAACAGAATATTTTTTAAACAGTAAAATGACAATTAAACTGAGTATCAAATACCTGTGTTTTCTCAAATAACTCTCCAGTGTGATCATAAGGCTATCACATTCAATCCTTGCCACTTCATCTCGGCACTCAGGACTTAGAATATCCCAAACATCTTTCCACATGCTGAAGTGAAGATAATGTTATATGAAGGTTGCCATATTCAGATGTTATTAATCTCATGGTGATCCAAGTACAACTTAACAACCATAATGACAGTCCACTTTGTCAAGAATTAGCAATATTTACTTCACAAATAATGTAGTTTAATGCATCATATTTTATCTATGTTTAAATACGTCACACATTTGTAAATGACAAAAGGCACATATTTAAGACATTTACATATAAAGAGAAACATAATTGAGGCTGTTTACACAAGATAAATTAACCAAACAATCTCTAAAGGTAATGAGAAGAAATTAATGATGGAACAACATCAAGCATAAGCCAAGGCCAAATATTGACATATTTGGATTTCCTAAACATATACCAGTTTTTATATAACAATACTTGAAAGTCACACACTGTTACCGGATTATTAGCTATACAATAAAAATCACAGCTCACACTGCAAATATTGCTAGCCAGTTGCCATGAAACAATTAATTAATAATGCTTGCCAGTTGAAGTTACAATCAGGCATGTTTGGTCTGACATGGTTGTTTATTAATTATAACATCAAAGCAATTAGAAATGATTTAGAAAACCACACAGGCCGTTATATCCCTGTATGCCTGAACAAGCCGTTTAAGGGTGAAATGCCCTAATTATAGAATGATTGGATGACAATAAACAATTAACACCTACTGGTAATCTAAAAAGACCACCAATTTATGTGGTCATCGGGTGCGTTAAAACTGTGTGGGAGTGTATTCCTGAAGAAATGGTGTGCAAGTCCTACTTAAAGTGTGGTATTTCTAACAAGTTGGATGGAACAAAAGATGATGGATGCCCTGTATGAAGATTTTCTTGGTGAAGGTGTTGCTGAAACTGAGGTTGTGATGGACAATGACAGCTATACTGATTATTATGATGATTCTCCTACTACACATGAGATTCCAGACTATGGCTTCATGGATGACAAGAATGATACAGATTTTGAACGATTTTAATAATATTTTTAGACAAAACATTCTTCAAAAATAGCAAGCCAATACTACTGAAGTCAACCTCGACTTATACGGTGAGCATATGGCTGAGGAAATAATTATGGGGTCAAAAATTGACCTCAACTTATCTGCTGCATCAACTAATATGCAAGTATTTACAGTACAAGTCTTGCACTTTTTATGCCACTATGCAAAATGTATCAATATCAAACATTCATATTTAATCACAACTTGAAGCACTAAATGTATTAAGTATTTATTATGAAGGTTATACTGTGCAGAGTTAATCATTTATGTTTGCTGTAATGTAGACATATATACAAATATGATTTCACTCTATACGTCCCTTGCTATGATTTTCAAATGTTTTATTAACTTCACTGAGTGGCAAAAAAGTTATAGAAATGATGTATGACCAACAATTAATTCTGAATGCAAAACTGAAAATTCAAGAAAATATTATACTGTCCACAGAATGATATATCATAATGAATGACTATACTATTTTTCCTATTGGATTCTACGGTTGATTTTGTAAAAGATTCAATCTTAACTTATCATGTAATACATTTCAGTACTCTGTTGGATTTAATAAACTAACTAGTCATTATTTAGTCTCCTGATTTCATCATCCAGATGTATGTCCTTTCTTTTTAACAGACTAAAATGAAGTGACACAATTAATATTATAATTAACATTATCAGTAACATTTATCCCCCATGTTTAAAAAACAACAAGTGGCCCTCAAGAATTGTCGGATACCTTGATTTGGGTATGTGTTATTGGATGACATTTGAGGAAGGGACTGTTTGGATTAATCTGTATTGATGTTTTAAATAATCTAAAAGATATTATATGGTACACATAACTAAAATAAATTGACATGCAAATTACAGAAATCATATAACACAAAAGTAAATTGATAAAAGTGATAACTGTGATTAAGTTAGAATATTACATTTGTTTAACTAGGAATTATATTTAATAAATATCTACATTAAGAATACCTTATTTCTAAACATGTGTAATTATACGATTGAATATGCTCAAGAGCTCAGAACGGTTCATCAGAGAACAGGACTGTGTGATATTATAGCTGTTTATAATGCATTTAACATCAACAAATGAAAATGAAATGCACAAAAATATGTGATAAATCCTCATGCAAGATTTAATGCAAAATACAATAAACAGACTTTCTTCTTCATATTATGTTACATTAAACATGAAGCAGATTCTCACAAAACAATTCATACATACGCAAGTGATTTACTCTTGTGGCTATCTAGGGAATGTAAGACACATCTCTTGTTCTTCTTACTTTTTGGTATACCTTCCATTATCATATTCAACTTGGATCTATAATATCATCAAATAAATATATGTAATAATGGATGCCATCTAATAATTATCATTTCACATAAACACTGACCGAAAGCAGCTGAAATAAACATATTCGGTAACCATATAATAAAATCCTCCTTTACCCATGGATGTAGAACAATGCATAAAGTGCCTTTGGTTCAAAAAGCACATTCCTTTCAATAGAGAGACCCGATGCCTTTGTAATAACGAGTGGTTCTAAGGCAGGATGTCCTGATTCTGCCAACTGTTTAAATAATCTCTCCACACTGTAACACAGAAGTTAATACAGTAAAGAAATGGATGATACAAAATATATTATTTCACTACTACAATTACGTATAAAAAGGTACTTAAGATATTCAACTGTATACAAATACTTTGTTTCTATGTATTGTGTGTGTAGAAGAAACAATCTAAAAAATCCCATTGTTAATACTATTAAAACCATATTTGGTTAGAAAAAGCTAGCTAACTTATGGCAATGTCATTATCTCAATATAATAAATTTCTAGTATGAGACAACAATGAAACAACCTGCTATTAAAAGATTTCACCAACTCCACAGGTGTGTATGTGAGTGAGTTATTTATTTAGCCTTGATGCAGATCACATCTAATATGGGTGACTCCATAAGAGATATATCCCACAAACACAAGTACAAGTTGGATCTGAACATACAACCTGGAGGAGAAACGGAGTGTCTATAGATATGTGAGACTCACTTACTCATAGTCAATGCCATTTTGTATTATAGTATCTGATTTATTTAAATATAAGCAATGTGCAATTTTAGGAATTAATTCATTTCATGTTCATGTATAGATCGTAAACAGTATTACAAATGTTGTTTTTAGATATTTTGTTTTGCCACAGATCTTCATAATAATTCTGTCATAAGAATATGTTGGCTATGAATGAATTGAGAAATAGTTTATAATAAAATTAATGTGGTCGAACAACTGAGATTATTTGTGAAAACATTTTGCTTAATTCACACAAATATATACATGTATACATTTTTGTGTAATTTCATTCCTCACAAAAGGTGTATGTACTTCTATTAGGGCAAGTATTAGAGTATATATATGGTAACTTGATCCTTATAAACTACTTGATTATATAAATTAACTATCTATATTTTGTAATGATGATAAGACCAGTATTATTAATCAGCTACACTATGATCATGATTTAAGTTTGGATCAGCCTCAGCTCTAAAGACATGTCAGATAATTCTGAACACATTTGAGGTCTTGCTTTCTAACATGAAAAAAATATAAACTTAAAACAATACATTACTGGTGAATAGAAATATAAAATAACTAGTTGGAACCTGGACTTTACAGGAGAATGTTTGGACATAGTTTTGTTTGATAGAATTATCAGGAATTAATCATAACTCCCAAGATAGCATTTCACAAAAGGTCCCTGTGATTAACAGGTTTTGATCAAAAAAATGTCTGAGAGCTAAACCCAATATTGCGGCTTAACAAAACTCAATAAGTAGAGCATCAGCTAAGTACAAAGATAGCGTTCAGTAGCACCAATTGAGAGATCCTTCAAGCAGAACAATAGGTAGTGTGTATTATATTATAGATAACAGTGAACACACTAAATATCTCAGAATGATGGTTCATCATTATTCATCTGCCATGGATATGAAAATCCAGATGATGTTTTATAGATATAAAAAGCTGTTGTATAAAATATTTGAACCGTAGTTAAGTGTAAGTTATTTACAAGATTTTGTGTCAAAATTTCCAATTTGAGCAGACAAAATATTCCATTAAAAAAATCTGTAAATAGACTACAATAATAGTTATATTTGTCAATATTTCTGAAAGAAGGTCAATGTCTGTTAGTGCTAATCGAAATATTCCACTACTTGGCAGGGTTCAAAATTAATGATTAATTTTGAACAGGGTTGGGGTAATCGTAATTGATTACATGATCTCAAGTAATTGTAATCACCATTTCCAAGTGCAATGTAAGTGATTATATTGTAAATGTAATCATAATCAATTATTACTTTCACAATTACACAATGATTATTTACCATGTTAAATCATGCCAGAGATATGGTTTGGTATGTAAAATATAAACAACAGAAC
>Ga0256913_10001555_pt1 | contig 11777 bp, 8 predicted proteins | sample Axial_MatmetaG_FD_185970 | JGI IMG/M metagenome (GOLD analysis project Ga0256913, IMG submission 185970) | Deep-sea worm associated microbial mat communities from Axial Seamount, Juan de Fuca Ridge, Pacific Ocean - Axial_Mat | ecosystem: Environmental > Aquatic > Marine > Oceanic > Microbial...
ATTTTGCTGCTTGAAGCATTGCTAATTCATAGGGACAAATTTTGTGATTTTCACCAACGACAACTGTTTCTTCTACCGTGGTAGGACTCATAACATCCAATTCAGACATTGCTAGCTTTCCTTCAGCACTCAACTCCTCGCCTTTTTTTAGGTTTTCAAAATATTCGCATTTTTTATCTTCACGCATAGCTCTACAATATTCATTAAATTCATTTGTTGCTAAAGCTGAAACTCCGGGTTGAATACACATCCATTTTTTCCCAACAATATCGGTGCCTTTTATTTTTATATGATGTTTTTGAGAAATTGCTTTAATTGTTTGAACTGCAATCTTATGTTGTGTGTTTCTTGGCGTCAAAAAAAATATTGTTTTATTATTGTCAAGAGCATATTTTAAAGTTGGTGCAAGACTGGCAGCGGTTTTTCCCAGCCCTGTTGGAGCGTGCACAATTACATTATTTTTTTCATTTATCTCATTTAGAATAAGTTTTATCATTTCTTCCTGAATTGGACGCATCTGCTCGTGTGGAAAAAGAATATTGTGTTCTAATTTTTTACTTGGTTCTTTAATATGTCCAGTTTTAGAATCTCTCTGTTCAAACATGCAAAATAAAAGAAAGTAACTTTGTTTAAAAAGCTTGTGAGACTTTGACTAGTGAAATAACAACTAAATAAAATTTTCTACGGACCTTTCCCAGGAATACATAAAATCAATTTTTACACCTATAATGACTAAAAATAAACAAATAAAAAAATGCTTTAAAGCATAAATAACAAAAGCCAACAAAACTATACTTGTTGAGTTGGTGTTGTATTTGAAGCAGCAGGATTTACTGAAATTCGTATTCTTTTACTTCGCATATCAATTGCACTTGGAACATCTACATGACCTTTTACAGTCCAGATAAATTTAGCACTCGTACCCATCAACATTCCAACAACTTTTACTGCTTGAGCTACTCCTGCATTCGAAAATTTTGGAAAGTCTACCGGAGGAATTAATATTTTAAATGGAACTAATATTTTTCCAGGTGTTAAAGATTGCTCATTTGCTAAACGCACCTTATCCTCATGTAATGTTTGATAACTAGTTTCTCGTTTTCCATTTCTAAATCTTGTTGTTTTTTCCTGTAATCTTAAAACTACTTCAGTATAATTTGTAGTTATTGGTTTCTTTAGATTTATTTCTAAATTTCCCTCTATTGTTTCTCCAAATGCAAAACTAGTTTTGTTTAAAACTACTTTAACGTTTCCACGACCTATTCCAAAAAAAGATAGTATTCCCATTATTTCACCACTTTATTTTTTTAGTTTATTGTTATATCTATCAACGTGTTCTTTAATTTGTTTTTGTGCCAATTCTAACCATTTTTTTGCTGAGTTTTTTGTCTTCTCTGCTTCTTTCTCCAAATTCGATAAATGTTTTTGAAGTTTGATTGAATAATCATTATTTATAGCATCTGGATCTTCAAATATTTGTCCGTACTTTTGAAAGAACACGGATGAAGAAAATGATTGTTTATTTTTTTTATCTGGTTTTTCTGAAGCATAACCAACAGTAATTATTGATTCTACTCTTGCTTTTCCCTCAGTTCCAAATAGTTTATCTATTTTTTCCTGGTTAAAACCGCCCACCCAACAGGTTGAAAGTTTCATTGACTGAGCACCTAACATTATGTTTTGAGTTGCCGCCGCTGCATTTTGAGTTGCAAAGACGTGCCTTCCTCTTTCACCAAACCATTTAGCTTGAACTTGTGGTTGTGAACACACCACTATTACTGCGGGTGCTGTTGCTATCCAATACTGATCCATGCATAACTCTGGCAATTTGTTAATTATACCGTGATCCGTGCAAAGAATGAATCTTAAGTCTTGAAGATTTCCTGATGTGGGAGCTTCCATTCCCAATTCAATTAAAACCATCAAATCTTCTTTGTCCACAGGTTTTGATTTGTATGAACGAATGCTTCTCCTACTAATTATTGCTTTAACAGTATCCATCTATCTCAACCTCATCCCACACATGTGGCAATAATTTGAAGTTGAATAATTTCTACTTCGGCATTTTGGACAAAGAATTATTGTTTTTTGTTGTCTCTGAGAATCTGTTTGAGAATTTGTTTGTAATTTATTAACAGATGATTTTGTAACTGAAACATTTGTTAATCGTGTTGCTACTTCTCGTTCTTCTGTCACTAAAGATTTATTTCTTGATTTCAAATGACGGATTAAACCGACTATAAAAAATAACGCTCCTATCGCTGTAAAAACGTACATTATGTTTTTGTTTGTATCTGGAACTGTCCAAGTAATAAATAAAGAATATAAAGATATTGCAAGTCCCAAAACTATTAAAATTACTGGATTTAATGGGTGTTTTGGTCTTGGCGGTTTTTTCATTTTTTAATCCTTCAGGTGTCCGCTACTTCCATAAGTAATTTTTCAGAAACTGATTTTTCAACTTTTAATTTTTCCTCTAATTTAATTATTGCCTGTGTTTGAATAAAAATTTGTCTAAGAGGAATTGTTATCAATCCTAAAATTTCTAAAATTTTATCTCTATTCTCGGAATTAAATTTATTAAATAAAGCCAACTTGTTTAATTGTTTCAGCACTTTTGCCATTTCGTCATCTTGATTAGTTATTAAATTTAAGACTCTTTTTTCAGTTAATGTAAGTTCTTGTTTTTCTATATTTATAAGACTCAACAAATCATCATTTTGTTTGTTTGGTAAATTTTCATAAATTTCAATTATTTTCAAAGACAAGGATTTTATTAATTTGTCAGCTGTTTTTATTTTAGAAAGGTCATCAAGTAAAAAACCAACTTCTTTTTTCATATTTTTAAAAGAATCTTCAGTAGTTGGATGATCTGAAATTTTTTTTACTGTTTTAGTTAAATTTTTTAATATTTTCCAATGATGCATTAAATCTTCAGTTAATTTTTCAAGATAAATTAGTTCTTCTAATTCAAGAACAATGTTTTTTACTGTAGATTTATTTGTTTTTGAGAATGATTCTAATACTGATTTAAAACTTATTTTTGCCAAAATGGATTTTGAATTATTGGTTTTTAAAGCCATGAAGTATATACTGAACGTATTCATTTAAAAACATTTCTTGTTTAAAGCTATTTTTAACCATAATTTTAAATAGTTAAACCCTCAAAACTACTTCATAAACAAATTCGGTATATAAAATGGGACTAGATTTAAAACCAAGGTGTGCAAAATGCGGATGTGAGTTAGAGTTAGGTTCAATGAGAGCTTTACCTAATGGTAATGGCTTTTTATGTACTGCTTGTTTTGAACAAGGAAAATCATCTAACTCGCCATTTTCAGTAAATAAAAATCGTCTTCGTTCAATTCCTAAACCGGACAATTTTTCTGATTCCGAAAATGACTTTGTTGCTACTGGCGAAGATATTTTTGATCAGAAAGAATATATCTGCAATTCTTGTGGCTACGTTTTCAAAAAAAAGTCAGACATTGTGACAACCATTTGTCCATACTGTGGTAAACGTGACGTTAGACAAAAAATTGAAGAAAACGCAGACGTATTACTGGATTAATACAATTTGTAGCTTAAAACGATTAATTTCTATTAAGAAAAATCTAATAATTAATTAGAGAAAATTAAAAAATAAAGCAAAAATTATTTCTTTGATTTTTTTACTTTCTTAGGTCTAGATACTAATTTCATTATTGCTTCTTTTGATTTTTTATAGGTTAATAATCTTGCAACTACCAACAATAATAACGCAATAACAATTAAAGCAATCCAACTTCCTGAACTACCATCTCCCAAACCTGTTACAAACCCTGTTATTCTTCCACCACTCACCACTTTAAATGGTTGTCTAACAGACACTGCTTTGAACTGAAAGTCTTCAGCTTTTCCATAATTCAAAACTACATCAAAGAATTCATTATCTTCCAAATCAACACTATCTAATTTTGCTGGTAAATAAACTTTTTTTGTCTCTCCTGCTTTAACATAGTTATTAGTTGATAATGTTTTTTCAAGACCGTTGATTATTAAATCATGAACTTTAGCTGTCAAATATACTTTTTGTTCTCCAGGATTTGTTACTGTTATTGCAACTCGATTCATATTTTTATAATATGCAACATCTTCAACATATAATATTGAATCATCATTATCTATTTCTTTTACTGTTAAAGGCATAGTCATTGGAGGCATATACTTTCCTTCTGAAGTCATGTAATGATCAAGTTCATTTAAAGATAGTCCAAATGAAGTATAAAAATCAACAGTTGCTCCAGTTAATTTTCCTAATTCTAAATTTATTGAAAATTTTACAGGCAATAACTCGCCTGCAGATAAATAAATTATTTTATTAGCTGCAGTTGTTCCTAAATCATCACCATCATTCAATACTTGTAAATTTGTTAGTTCGTAAACACCAACGTTTCCAGTATTTTTGAAAGTTACAATCAGTTCTTCTCTCACAGGATCATAAATTGCCTGCTGAACTTGTAAACCATATCTTTGGCTTGGTAACGGAAATGTTGTTAGTGCATAAACAGTTCCTGAATTAGTAGTATCTCCTTGACCAAATTTTACAAAAACACTTATTTCTTGATTACTTTTTGTTCTTATTTGTTCTCCAACGACAGATAATTCATTACCTACCAAGATTACTGCTTTCGCATTTTTTGATTCTAAATAATTATATGTTTGTGTTAATATTTTATTTGGTCCAGATAATAAAACAGGATTTTTTGTTGAAAAAAACTCTGCTTCTATAAATGCACCATCAGTTAATACATAATTTTCAGTATTTGCAAACTTATCTGCTAAAACTCGACTATCTGCATATAAGTCATCTGTTAGTATTTGTTCAGTCACATAAGGTTTTATTTTTGTTAATACATCTCTGGGAAATTTTCCCACTGTAACAACTTTTTTTGCATTTTTTAATTGATCAACAACTGAATCTACGTTTTCAACATCTACAATAAATACCCAGGCATTCTCTTTTACTGCCAAAGGCGCTAGACTTGATGTTATTCTAGGATTGTCTAAAGATACTAAATAATAATTTCCTGTTTTAGGATTTAAATCTTGATTTAAGTTAGAAAGAACTGCCTTTTGAACAACGTGATATCCCAATGATTCCAATTGTGATCCTAAATTTGGAATATAAGGATTGTCTTTTGATTGATATAAATGAATTATGTCATCCTTAGATATTGCTCCTGTTAAAGAAGTTACAGTTTCAGAATTTATAAAAAAACCACGTTCTCCCTGCAAACCTGCCTTTAACATTCCACTATAAACATCCACCCAATCTTCTGAATTGATTAAATGCACATTTTCGGCAATAACCATTGATGAAGAAAAAACTAACAATAACAAAAATAAGAATAAAAATTTTAATTTGTTTGCCATCTTATACCATAAACCCCTAGCTTTGAAAGAAAGATTTGAATTTATAAACGTTTCGTTTGAAACCACCATACAGCTAACACACAGACCACTGACACGCTACCGACACACAGACCGCAGAACGCTGCTAACACACAAACCACTGAACACCGAAACGCTACCGACACACAGAACACAGACCGCAGAACGCTGCCTCGCAGAACACCACCTCACAGAACGCTACCGACACACAGAACACAGACCACTGAACACTGACACGCAGAACACTGACACGCAGAACACCACCTCACAGAACGCTGCCTCGCAGAACACCAATTTGCTGCCTCACTGCTAAGACACTAAACCTTCACTAATTGTTTATGGCATTTCTAAATAGAAGTAGTAAGTTGTATCAACACCTGTTTGTGCTGGCACAAGTATTTGATAATCAACTGTTTCACCATCTGCAAACGAATCAGTATTATCTATTATTTTTCCTGCAAAAATATTATTGCCATCAGTATTATCATGTAAAGCATATGTTCTCAAACTACCAACTCCTGCACTTCCTGCAACACTTTGCCAAGATAAAGCATAAGGCACAGATGCTATTGCTAAAGATGCACTGCTAAATAGTTCTGTTGATGAAAATGTTTCATCATAATTATCAGTTGCCACGACTTGTAAATATCCAGGCATATCTCCAGAATTTGCTGCTCTTAAATTTAACCAGTCATTTACTTGACCTGTACTTGCATAGATTACTCCTCCAGTCATATCTACTGTTGTCCATTGAAAATAAGTATCTCCTGCTGCATTCCCTGCAAATATTTGTCCTGTTGCATCCCCGTAGAAACCAGCCCACCTATCAGTAATTACTCGTCCTACAATTGTTGCTTCAGTTACATTCCCGCCCTGTGTTGTAAAGGATTGTGCTTCAGAATTAGATCCTCTTTCTGTTGAGAGTATTGTTAATAAACCACCGGTTGGTGCAGATAATACTGTTGGTAACATAAACATCAAAACAAGTAAAATTGCAATCATCAACTTATATTTATTCATTCAACATACACCCAGTGTTTAATTTAATTATTTTAAAGAATTTTCTATTTAAAAAGTTATCTTTTAGGACTTTTATTTTTAATAATATGTAAGAACAATTTAATCTAAAATAAATGCCTTTCCATACTGCCTTGAAGAACACTTAAAAGATTCAAAATACTAAAAAAATCAAAGAAAAAAATCACCATAAAGTCCAGAAATATAATTAATAAAATTGACGAAAATAAATAACAAAACTAAAGAATAATTAGAAAAAATTAAAAGAAAAAGAAAAGAAAAATAAAAACTGTTTCCAGCTTTATTCTAGTTCAACCCATAGATCCCAAAGAGTTGCTCCAGTTTCACCTTGACCGCCCAATTCAGGGATGATCATTTGGTAATTAACCGAAGTACCTGAGTAATCAGTGTGACCGGTTGCATCTACAATTCCAACTAAAACTGTTTGAGCAGATCCATCTTGACAATGTAATGTTTGCCATGCAGCTCCAGTTGATGAAAGTGTTTCTGCAGAAGGGCATGCTCCTGGATTATACAAATTAGAAATTGCTCCCAAATCAACAGTTGAAGCATTAAATGTTTTAGTATAACCATCATTTGGTGCATTTGCATCAGTCAAATATGAAAAGTCTGTTTCAAAATCTGTTTGAACACCATTAGATAAACCACCATCCCAATTGATAGTATCGCCATTTAATGTTGCATATACTGCAAGTGGAGTTGCATCTCCCCAATTATATAAAATATTATTTGAAGAATCTCCTAGTACGATGTTACCAGAAACATCCCCTGAGATACCTACCCATCGGATAGTTGATGCAGTTGTTGTTACGTCAGCATCAAAAATTGTTCCACCTGTAGCAGCTAAAGTTTCTGTAGATGCATTATCATAAGATCCTCTATCTGTACTTGTTATGCTTGCACTACCTGGCGTAGCAGCGAATGCAGCACCCATAGATAATACCATTACCAGTACCATCAAAATTGCTATTTTTTTCATTGTTTTTTACACACCTCGTTTGTTTTGCAAAACGATAAATTTTTCCAAGAAAATTGGAAAAACTTACTTTCGAGAAACTGTGTTGTTCCATCGAATTATCGTAATTTTTCTACACAACTAGTGTAGATATGTCTATACTCGGATTCACCCATATATAAACATTTATGTTCACTCCAAAGGTGAAACAGCAAATTAATCATGTTATTAGCAACGTTAACTGAAAATAACACTCCAATCTATAAATCAATCAAAACTGACTTGATATGTTAATTCATCCGTTCCAGCAACCAAACTCCTTAATAGCGCAGGAACATAAACTTCATAATCAACAGCGCCATTCGCTCCAACTCCCGTTGAATTCACTTCTACAACAAATACTAAATCTTGACTTCCATCATAACCAACACCATCGCCAGAGTCATAGAGTATTCCAGTAACGAATGAGCTTCCTCCTAAACTATAGGCTGGAACTTCTGTAATGTTTGTTCCCATCAGATTAATAGTCGTTGTTGAATCAGAATCGCCGTCATTGTTGGAATCAAATAAATTTGAAACAGAATCATTAAAACCAACCATTCCCAAAGCAACATCAACTTCAGATAAATCACCAGTTGAATTTAATGCAACTAAATCACTAACTAAATAATTTGAATCAGAATCAGCAACCAACATTGCTCCCCAAGGGGTTGCTGTCCAGTTAAGCATCACATCATTATTTGAATCTCCAAGAACAACATTCGAAGTCATATTTCCATTAAATATCATCCACGCATTTACAGAAATATTTTTTGTGAAAGTATTATTATCTTCAGACAATTCAGTTATATTATTTTCATTATCAACATAAAAATCAAAAATTGTTAAACCAACTGTTGAATTCCAAGTAAAATTAATTATTGTTGAATTGGTTGCTGTAAGGTTCATCACAGAACTTATGTTTGTTGCAAAATAATTCTTATCTGTTCCATTCCAATAACTTACATTCATCAACACTGTAAAATTATTTGCATCTGCTCCACCAGCATTGGTAATGTTTAAACTTATATCAATAACCTCGTCTTCCACAGGATTATTATTTGAATAAGTTACATTTTGTATATATAGCTCAACGTCAGGAGGCGGTGCAACATCAAACGTATCAACTGAAGATAAGTTTGCATAACCAAGATCATTAAAACAACTCACATTAAAAGTGAATGTTCCATTTGAACTGAATGTTTTATTATATTCATATAATCCTGTTGTGGTATTAAACGTCATATTTCCTTCCAGAACAAACGATCCTGAACTATTTTCTCTAAACTCACAATAAGTATTAGTTCCATTTATTGAACTGGCACTTGTTATATTTGTATAATTTGCATAAAAGGTTAATTGTTCATCTACTCTAATCAATAAATTATCAGTGTCATCATAGATAGATAAATTTGTTCCTTCTGCAGAAGTATAGTTTGAAAAACTACTTACAGTAAAAGATAAATCATTATTTGAATAATCATAAATTGTGCAACTTGAACAAAGAACACCGTTCCTATATATTATTGGATATACTAAACTTATGTTTCGTAAGGTAATATTTGCAGATGTATTTATAGAACTATCCAAAGCACTTGAATTTACAAAAATATAATTTTTAGAAATATTTACATTCGTATCAAAGTCTTGACTGATTATATTAATTGGATTATTCCAAATTATTTTTCCAAATTCAGGTATTTCCAATATTGCTCCTGAAACACTGTCAGGCGTTACATAATTATTAAAGTCAGTTGTTTCTCCTGAAAAAGTATCATATATTGCCAATTGTTTTGTATAATTAATTGTTAAATTTACTAGCTTTGCCGTATGATTTAATTCCATAGAAGTAAAATTAAACCTGTATTGAAAATATTGTTGTGCATCAATATCTAAATCAACACTAGCATTATTTTCAAAGTCAATCCAACTATCTCCAACACATAATGCATCATCACAACTTCTTGCTTCTAAATTCAAATCAAGTATTCCTCGCTCATATCTTTCCAAAACTTCATCAGAATCAAGTGTTGAATCATAGATTGCTATTTCATCCATTGAACCATTAAATGAATTTGATCCTGCGCTACTTGGCGCTCCAATGTATAAGTCGTCATCAAAAGCAGTATAAGCATTTGAAGCAGTTTTATTAGAATTAAGAACCCCATCTAAATATAATTTCATTTCATTTCCATCATAGGTTGCAAATACGTGATGCCAATCTCCCAATGTTAAATTATCTTCTGAATAAAGTATTGTTGTTGCTCCACTTCCCAAATAAAATGCCAATTTATCTCCACCCAAATAAGACTCTATCGTAAGAGATAAACCATATCCTCCTGATGCTGTTGTAAATCTATCAATTAAATATTGCGTCACTCCAGTAGATGTTGGTGAAGCATTAAGTCTTAGCCACATTTCTAAAGAAAATGTTTCATCTACATTAATACTTGCTGAATTTGATACAGTGAAGAAAGTATATACTCCATCCAAACTTAAACTTTTATCAAAAATACCTGAAGTTCCATATGTTGCTCCCGCCCCATCAATATATCCTGAATTTGAATTTCCGCTCGAATCTACAAGAACACCTGAAGTTTCATCAAGATGATAAAGAGCAACATTCGAACTCATATCAACTCCTCCTTTCGAAGTTTCGTTTTCTTTATTATCAGGCAATTCGTTTCCATAAATACTTCTTAATAACACATCAATACCATTCCAAACATGTAAACTTCCTACATCAAATATTTCAGAAGTAAAAGTTCCTTCTAATGAATCATTTAATTCCAAATCATGTGTTGATGAACTTACAATTATGTTTTCATAAGTTCCTAATGAAAAATTTCTTCTAATTGTTTCAGTTCTGTTTCTAAAGTATGCTCCGGAATAATCAGGGTAAGATGAATAAATTACAAAACCATCTGTTAAAGATAGGTTTGAATAAGAAATATTATTATAACAAGAAACATTAAATAAATAATTTCCTTCTGTTGAAAATGATTTTGAATAAGTATAAATTGTTCCTTGGAAAGTCATGTTGACAGGTGTTGACCATGATCCTGAACTATTGTCGCTATATTCACAATAGACTCCATCTCCTGATAATGGCAACCCTGTTGATTTGTCAGTATAATTTGCTCTAAAATTATTATTCTCGTTTATCAAAATCGATCCTTCGGAAGTATCATCTTCAATGTATAATTCAGTTCCTATTCCTAATGTATAATTTGAAAATCCAGTCACGTTAAATGTAAAATTGGTTCCGTGTTTTTCGATTGAGTTACAAGTTGTACATTCTATTCCATTTCTATAAATTATTGGGTGTGGCCAAGGTATATTGTATAAAGTTATATTTGCAGGTGAATTTATTGACGAATCAAGATTGGAACTATCTACAACAATTGAGTTATTTGTTATGTTTACATAAGTATCAAAATCTGCCTGTGCCACCAATAAATTATTTATCCAATTTATTAAACCATAATTACTATCTTCTAAAATTACATTTGAAACATTTGCCAAATCTGCTTCTATTGTAAAATCAGTTGTTAAACCATCAAACTTAGTGACATTTGGAGGTAATAGAGGCAAATAATTTACCGTCGTATTATATAATAATGGAGAATAAGTTATATTCGTTGTATTAAATGTAAATGAGTATTGAAAATAAGGATTATTCGGTAAACTAAGTGTTTGATAATTTTCCCCTGTAAGTTCAACCCATGAGTCACCTACACAAGATGAATCATCACAACTTCTTACCGATCCATTTAATTTTAATATTCCTCGTTTGTAATGTGTTAAAACTTCTTCGGTGCTTAATTCTTTGTTATATATTGCTAACTCATCAATAGTTCCATTAAATGGTCCTGAACCAATACTTGACGATGCTCCAACATAAAGGTCAGCATCATAAGGCAGATATGCTTCGGTAACATTTAGCGCATTCTCCAATTCTCCATTCAAATACAATTTCATTTGAGTTCCATTATATGTTCCGACAACATAATACCATTCACCAAGATTCAGAGTTGTAGTTGATCTCAATCTATTCGTTGTAGAGTTTGCCAAATAAAATCCTACAACATCGGTTCCTAAATTACTGTCTGCTAACAAAGCATAACCTGCAGATGAAGTGTATCTATCTATTAAATACAAGTCTTCTCCAAAACTAGTTGGAGAGACATTCATATAAAACCACATTTCTAAACTTAGAGTTTCGCTTAAATTTAACAAATCATTAGAACTTGTTTCTAAGTGTGAACCAGAACCATCTAAATAAATTCCTTTATCAAATATTCCTTCTGCT
>Ga0256913_10001556_pt1 | contig 11766 bp, 11 predicted proteins | sample Axial_MatmetaG_FD_185970 | JGI IMG/M metagenome (GOLD analysis project Ga0256913, IMG submission 185970) | Deep-sea worm associated microbial mat communities from Axial Seamount, Juan de Fuca Ridge, Pacific Ocean - Axial_Mat | ecosystem: Environmental > Aquatic > Marine > Oceanic > Microbial...
CGAACCGTCGGGCCCGTTATCTCTGCTGCCTGGAAAACAGGTATCAGTAAACGAGCGTTTTTCAGAACGTAACGCAGTACCAGACGAAAAAAGGGAAAGGCCCGATTTGCCCCATGTGCCTTCCGGAAAGGAAAAGCCGCAAACCAGGCCAGCCGGCAGCCATGCCTCTGAAGGCGGGGAAAGCGTATCCGGCCTGCGTCTCATCGGCCAGCTTCTTGACCTCTACCTTCTCTGTGAGCGGGATGACCAGCTGGTGGTCATTGATCAGCACGCGGCCCACGAACGGATTTTATTTGGACGCCTGGCCGCAGCCTACCAGGATCGAAATGTTCCCGTGCAGAGGCTGCTCTTTCCGGTTACCGTGGAACTTGGTGCTGAACAGGGCGAGCTGCTTGAGGAACAAAAGGAGGCGTTGGCCAGAATGGGTATGACAGTGGCCGATTTCGGCGATAATACCTATGTGATCAAGGGGGTCCCGGCCGCGATCAGCCAGCTTGATCCCGCAGACATCCTCGTCGATACCCTGGCGGTGCTGAAAGGGAGTGGCGGAGCAGGTTCCGGCGGTGCCCTGCCCGCGGCCATGGCATCGTTGTTTGCCTCCCTGGCCTGCAAGGCGGCGATCAAGGCGGGAAACGCGCTGCGTCCCGAGGAAATGCTCGCCCTTCTCGACCAGATGGAACATAGCCCGGTCTTCTCCCACTGTCCGCATGGCCGGCCGGTCATTAAAATTTTTTCACGCCGGGATATTGAACGCTGGTTTCACCGGACATAGAGAGAGTGTCATGACAAAAGGAGCAGCCATGAGCAGGTACAAGATCCATCCCATTGTTGTTGGCAGCAAGGTCTTTGACAAGGGAATGATGACCTATCAGGTCGATTACGGCACGCCCTATACCATTCCCATCTATAGCTGGTATATCGAGGGCGGCGATAAAAAAATCCTTGTCGATACCGGTGAAATCCATCCGGTCCGCTCGGAGGACCGGGAAAAGGCTATTGGCGGCAGGATTTATACCCTGGAAGAAGGGCTGGCGCGCTGGAACCTGACCCCGATGGATATTGATATTGTTATCCATACCCATCTCCATTCCGACCACTGTGAAAATGATTACAAGTGTGAAAATGCCCGTTTTTATATCCATGAGCAGGAGCTGAAAACCATTTCCAACCCCCATCCCCTCGATTACCGTTATGTGGAGGATTTTATCTTTGAGATTCGCGAGGCGGACCAGATCGAGGTGGTGCGGGAGGATGGTGAGCTGCTGCCCGGCATTTCGGTGCTGCACACTCCGGCCCACACGCCGGGCGGCATGACCGTGTTTATAGACACGGACCGGGGGCGGACCGCTATCACCGGATTCTGCGTGATCCGGGAAAACTTTGAGCCGCCGATCCAGGTGCGGGCCATGGAGATGGAGGTGATCCCGCCCGGCACCAATATCAATACCTATGAGGCCTATGACATGATGCTCAAGGTCCGGGACATGGCTGATTATATCATTCCCCTCCATGAGCCGGAGTTCGCGGCCGTGGAGACGATTTAACCCGCATTTCTCACAAGCGATCTGCTGCAAGGCCTGAAAGCACCATGCCTGCGGGGCTACAGCGCCAAAAAGCGTCCTCGAAATATTTCAATATGTCTGTGGGCTTTTTGACGCTGCAACCCCGTATTCATAGCACTTTCCGGCCTTTCGCAACGATCTTTGTGAGAAATGCGGGCTAGCGTATCAGCTCTTATACCGGCTCTTTCCGGACGTTCTTTGTGAAAAATGCGGACTACTCATTGACATGGATCATATCCAGCACCTCGGGTGTGTACCGTTTGCCGATCCTGCGGATGGCAGCGCGGATCTGCTGGCTCGGGGCATTGTCAAGCTCAAGATCGGTCTTGTCCGCATAACTTGTCAGGACGAAACGTTTATCCTGCAGGCTGTAGGTATGACTCCAGTTAACGGCAATGGTCTCGCTGTTCTCCTCAAGTTCAATATCAAGCGGCTTACCCTGTTCCGCCACCTTGACCGCGTCGCTTTCCACCACCTCGAGAAGCCAGGCATCGCCCTGGCTGTCGGCAAAAAGGATAAACACACCTGTCTCGATAAAGGCGACCTCCTGGCCCGCGGCCGCTGCCTGGATGCGCTCCACCTCTCTTTGCAGGGAAAACTGGAGCGGTTCCATGGGGGGCGCCGCAGGCTTTCCCTCGCGCAGGGCCGGCAGGCAGCAGTGTTTATACTTTTTCCCTGATCCACAGGGACAGGGTTGATTCCGACCTGTTTTAGCCATGCTGACTCCTTGTTTTTTCGCTTCTTTTCATCATGAACACTTGGAATAGCCGCAGTCACGGCAAATCTCGCATCCTTCCTCAAAAATCAGTTTGCCGGAACATTCAGGGCAGGTGGAAGAAAAGCCGTGGTGGGTGCCGGCCATGAAGGATTTGAGCAGCTTGCCGAGCTGAGCGGGCAGATCGAGCATGTGGCCGGAGGAGCGGTCGAGCTGCTTGATGATCTCCTGCATGGGAATCTGATAGCGCAGGGCCAGGGAGACCAGCCGGCAGGTGGTGGTCCACATGGTGGACTTGTCCTTGAGGTCGACCCGGTTGTCAAAGGGAAACTTGGCAAAAACCTCCATGGGGTTCTCATCATCGTCAAAGCAGACGATCAGATAAATGGTGTTGCCGTTGGCATCTTTGAGCCGATAGCGTTTTGCACTCAGTACATCGGGCAGCTTTTTCTTGGTCACCACGCCGCTGGTCGAAACCATGGCTGTTTCCTGTCTGCTGCTGCCACTGCTTAACACCTGATGATCACGGGAACCGTCCCGGTACACGGTCAATCCCTTGCAGCCCAGGTCAAAGCCCAGCAGGTAGGCAAGGCGGACATCATCTTTGGTCGCCTCAGAGGGCAGATTGATGGTCTTTGAGATGGATGAATCCACGCCGCTGGCCTGCAACGCGCCCTGCATCTTGATATGCTCCTCCGGCGGAATATCCTGGGCCGTGCGGAATATCTCCTGCCAGTGCGCGGGGATCTCGTCATGGCCGATCACGGTCCCACTGTCAGCCACCTTGTGCATGAGCTCCTCGGAATAAAATTCCTGCTGACGGGCAATGGTTTCAAAATGCTTGTTGACCATGAGAAAGCGGTCGTTATCCATGACATTTTTTTCCATGACAATGGAAAAATAGGGTTCGCATCCGGATGCGCAGTCCGCGATCATGGATACGGTTCCGGTTGGCTGGATGGAAGTCAGGGCCGCGTTGCGCCGGGCCGGATAGTCGTTCTGATCGGGATCATAGGCCGGGAAGGATCCCTTTTCCCCGGCAAGGGCTATTGAAGCTGTTTCCGCCTCCTGACGGATAAAACGCATCACATCGGCCGACGCGGTACGCCCATCTTTGGAACCGTAGGGCAATTCAAGCTGAATGAGCATGTCGTGCATCCCCATGATGCCCAGGCCGATCTTGCGGGTCTTCTGGGTCATCTCCGCGATCTCAGGGATCGGGAACCGGTTGCAGTCAATGACGTTGTCTAAAAAACGAACCGCGAGATGCACGGTCTTGCCCAGCCGGTCCCAATCAACACTCTTGTCCGTGACATACTTTTCCAGATTGATGGAGCCGAGATTACAGGATTCATAGGGCAGCAGCCACTGTTCTCCGCAGGGGTTTGTCGCCTCGAACTCACCGAGCTGGGGCGTGGAATTGGCCCGGTTGGCGGCATCGATAAAGAGCACGCCCGGCTCACCGTTATGCCAGGCAAGATCAATTATCTCACTAAAGACCTTGCCGGCTGCAAGCCGTTTCACCACCTGGCCGTTGGAGGGATCGACGAGATCATATTCGTCATCGCTGCGCACCGCTTCCATGAAATGGTCTGTGATCGCGACGCTGAAATTGAAGTTGGTGAACCTGGTCTGGTCTTCCTTGGCATGAATAAAATCAAGAATATCCGGATGATCAACCCGGAGCACGCCCATGTTGGCGCCGCGCCGCTTGCCGCCCTGCTTGATGGTTTCGGTGGCCGCGTCAAAGACCGCGGCAAAGGAAAGAGGACCCGAGGCCACGCCCTGGGTGGACTGAACCGCAGAGTTTTTCGGGCGCAGGCGGGAAAATGAATAGCCGGTGCCGCCGCCGGTCTTGTGGACCAGGGCGCCGTTGCGGATCGAGGTGAAGATGCCGTCCATGGAGTCTTCCACGGGCAGAACAAAGCAGGCAGAGAGCTGACCGAGGTCGGTGCCCGCGTTCATCAGGCATGGAGAGTTGGGCAGAAAGTCGAGATAGTACATCATGTTGAAAAAACTGTCGCGCAGGCTTTCATACTGGCTCGATTCCCGGTCGACAAAGGCAATGGCATTGGCAACCCTGCGGCACAGGCTTTCCCAGTTTTCAAGGGGTGTGCCGTTTTCATCCTTGAGATAATACCTCCGGGCAAGAACCGCCTCCGCGGTGTCGGTCAGTTTCTGTTGTACCATGTCCCTTGTCATGCCCCCTCCTTTTTCACTGATGGCGCTGAAAATATTGCATCATGCTGGTTGTTATTCCATGGGTGCGGCTTACACCGATACACCCTTATAGCACAACATATAGAGGACCACAAATACTTTCTGCCCCATATATGGTGTTTTTCGAAAGAACAGAACAACAGGAACATCTACGGAAATTGAAGCAGTGACCCTGAAAATCGACTTTTTTCTGATTGTATTTTTTCAGGAGGATGACTATTGGTAACCGGACATAAAATCAATGCGCAATTACCTTACCGGGTAACATAGAAAAGGAAACAAACATGGTTGAATCAACCTGTATAAGCTGTAAATTTTTCCGGATGAAAGATGCCGTCGGCGGGGTATGCCGGGCCGAGAAGAATCTCCGGCAACCCGAAGGAGAAAAACCGGCTGTAGAAATTGGATTTACCTGCGATGAGTGGCAGGATTGCGGCCAGCAGTATTATATCCGCCAAGGCTGGATAAAGAGCCAGAACAGGGAAGCTGACAAGGACTGAAAAAAGAGAAAGTTTGTTCAAACTCCTGCCGGGGAGGCACGAGTGATCAATATTTTACCCAGTTCATGGAAATGTTTTCCTGGTCTGGAAAACCAGATGTGGAGAAATGGGTAATACCCTCGGTATCATTCCAGCAATAAATCATCCCGGCCGTTACGCCAAGGCAAGCCCGGGCAAAGCGGAGTTCCTGATCAAAACTGAATGCACTGTTTCCGTAGGCAGATTTTCGCATCATGCACTCGCCTTTCGGCATACCCTTCTCACCAGTGTCTTCCGCGTGACTGGTGGAAGCCGTGCGGACTGAGTGCCCGGCCTTTAGAGGAGATGCAGTGACGGCTTGATGCTGCCCCGGCTCGGAACCGCTCTGCCGCAGACCGGAGACCAATGAAGAAAAATGCACAGGAAAGGTGCCCTGCCGAACAAGAGACACCGCAAGGAAAAAAACAGCTCCAACTACCAGCAGCCACCTGTTTCTGGTAAAAAAAGACTTCTCCGGCCGCTCCTTGAGATCACGCTCAACAGAGAGCTCGCCTTCCCTGAAATTACGACGAACCAAACCCTCCCCGGCCAGGTCCCTTGCCAGGGCACGGGACAACTTGGATTGCCGTTTATCTGCAGCCATATCCACCTTCCTCACAGATCCTTGAACAGGCCGGCGCAGTCGCACCCCTGAAAAAATATCAACACAATGAAGCCGGTATTGACCTGCATAGCTTCGATCCTTCCACACCTCCACGTTTCTGGCAGCCGAAAAATTTTTTCGGTTCAAAACACTGGCTCATCAATATAACTATTCAGGCATTCCGATCAAGGTAAAAATATTTACCTCTCCCTGCCATCTTCTTCACGATTTCTTCATTTTACCATGGTATCAGAAATCAACTGCCGGAATAGCCCGGTCATTTCATCACGTTGAACGGTCACTATCCAAGCGGGTGCAACCAGCTGATGGTTATGATAACAAAACGAATTTCACAAAAACGCCTGTCTGATTTTTCCATTGTCATTCCGGTTCTCAATGAAGAAAAAAACATTGCCTCTCTTCTCAGGGAAACAGCCCTGGCCATGACCGGCTGCCGTAAATTTGAAGTCATTGTTGTTGATGACCATTCAATGGACCAGACAGCAGATATCGTCCGGCGGATGGGGAGAGAGTTTTCCTGGCTGCGACTTCTCAGCCTGCGAGAACAGAGCGGCCAGAGCGCGGCCCTGTGGCATGGCATCAGCAATGCCTCGTATCCACTGATCGTGACCATGGATGGCGATGGACAAAATGATCCGGCCGACATTCCCTTCCTGCTCGATACCTGCCTGCGCATACAAAAATACAATCGATGTTGTCTTGTCACCGGCTGGCGTTCACTGCGAAAGGATTCCGGCTGGCGCCGGTTTTCCTCAACCCTGGCAAATCAGGTCCGCGGATGGCTGCTCAGGGACGAGATACCCGACAGCGGCTGCGGCATCAAGGCCTTTCCAAAGGATACTTTCCTTGCCCTGCCCGCCTTTACTCACATGCATCGTTTTCTGCCTGCCCTGGTCCGACAGCGGGGAGGGAACGCTGAATCGATACCTGTCAATCATCGTCCCAGGCAGGCGGGTCATTCCCATTATGGCACCCTGGATCGGCTCCTGGCCGGAATAGTTGACCTGGCCGGGGTCTGCTGGCTGGGGAAAAGAGCCATTCAACACGATCTGATCAGGCACAGAAATCATGGATAGGGAAACCATGTGGCTGATCATCGGCTTTGCCGGTCAGGTCTGCTTCAGCAGTCGTTTTCTTGTCCAATGGCTTGCCAGTGAACGGTTGAAAAAAAGCGTCATACCCAATGCCTTCTGGTATTTGAGCATACTTGGCGGCATGGCCCTGCTCTCGTATGCCCTGTACCGAAAAGACCCGGTCTTCATACTGGGTCAGTCCACCGGCCTGCTGATCTATTTTCGCAACCTTCATTTCATTCGCCGGGAAGCGGCACAAGGGCAATCATGGCACAAATGCGCCTGAGCAGATATGGCTGGCTGTTCCTCTGGTTTGGCCTGCTGGCGGCAGCCCTGCTCTGCCGGCCACCCCTTCCCGTTGACGAAACCCGCTATCTTTCGGTTGCCTGGGAGATGTGGCAACAGCATCAGTTTCTGGTGCCACATGTCAATGGCCAGCCGTACAGTCATAAACCGCCGCTTCTGTTCTGGATGATCCAGGCGGGCTGGAAGGTCTTTGGGGTTAATGTATGGTCGGCCCGTCTGACTGCGCCGCTTTTTGGTCTCTTTACCATTCTGCTCACCATGCGCCTGGCAAGGATGCTGTGGCCAATGCGGCAAGGATCGACCTGGCTGATGCCCTATCTTTTTCTGGCAACCCTGTTCTGGAGTTTTTATGCCACATTGACCATGTTCGAGATGCTGGTCAGCCTCTTTGCCCTGATCGCCTGGATGGCCTTGTGGTCATGGCAGCGGCACAGTAGCCTCTCTACCTGGTTTCTGTTTGCCCTGGCCACGGGTTTCGGATTTCTCAGTAAGGGGCCGGTCATCCTTGTCTATATTCTGCCGCCAGCCCTGCTGGCACCCTGGTGGATGGAAAAAGGCAGATGTGATTCATGGTCCCGATGGTATGCACGTTTGACAGCCGCCCTCGCCGCTGGCATCATCATCGCCCTTATCTGGGTCATTCCTGCCGCATACGCAGGGGGCAGGGAATATGGCCGGGCCATTCTCCTTGGCCAGACAGTTGGACGCATGCGCCATTCCTTTGCCCATGCCAGGCCCTGGTACTGGTACCTGCTTTTTATGCCGCTGCTGCTTTTCCCTTGGTCGTTGTGTCCCCGAGCCTGGCGGGCCATGCAAGCAATAACACGGGTGCCGCAAACCAGATTCTGCCTCTGCATCCTTGGGCCAGGATTAGTCCTCTTTTCCATTATCAGCGGCAAGCAGGTCCACTATCTCCTGCCTCTGATTCCGCCTTTTCTCCTGCTGCTCTTTCAAAACATGACAGAAATGCTCCCAGAGCGGCGGGCCAGGATCAGATTACCTGCCGCGGCCATGCTCCTCTTTTCTCTTGCCCTGTTTGTGACCCCGCACCTCTCTCTGCACGGCGGTGACAGTGAACTGCTCCATCTTCTGCCCGCCTGGACCGGCCTGATCCCGCTGATCACAGGGGTTGTTCTTCTGGCTGGACAGGCAACCATCCAACCGGTCATCCCACTGGCCGTTACCCTGAACACCATGCTGATTATACTGCATATCGCCTTCGCGCCTGTCCTCTCCCTCATGTATGATCAATCCCCCACCGCTGCGAGGATACAAGCCGCACAACAGGTGGGGCAACAGGTGGCGGTTTATCCTGCCAGTCTGGCAGACCAGTTTCAGTTTGCCGGCCGGTTGACCAAACCTCTTCTCCCGCAGATGAGCCTGAAGGCAGTCACATTATGGGCCAGTGAACACAGAAACAGTCAGGTCCTGCTCCTGATCAAACACAGCCAGGCCGCTTTTTTTAAATGTCCAGGCACTGGACACAACTTTGCGGGCCGTTCCCTTGTTTTTCGACCCGCAGCCGGCATGGCAGCTGATTTCTCGAGATGGCGGGAATCAATCTCAACAGGATCACGTTAAACAGTACCGGGGTTTTCATGCTGCAACGTCTCAATCACCTTTTTACAGTCCTGCTCATCCTCATTGGCTTAAGCCTGCTTATTTTCATGACCAATGCCGATCTGGACCTGGTTCGCCTCGTGGCCCTGCCAAACCATCAGTGGCCTGGCATGACGCAACAGCCGTGGCCCATGATCTACAGGCTGGCTCCCATTCCTGGCCTGCTCCTGGGATGTGCCGCCCTGATCATTTTTGCGGCCGGGTATCTATTTTCCTCTGTGAAAAAATACAGGAGAGAAGCACTGTTTATCGTCCTGTTTCTCGCCCTGGGACCGGGATTGATTGTCAACGTAGTCCTCAAGAATCATCTCGGCCGGCCCAGGCCGCAGGAACTGGCCGAATTCGGTGGTCAGTACCAGTTTGTCCAGTTCTGGCAAAGGGGCACTGCCGGCGGTAACAGCTCCTTCCCCAGCGGCCACGCCGCCATTGCCTTTTCTCTCATGGCGCCCTGGTTTTTCCTGCACAGAAAAAAACCACGCCCGGCCCGGCTGTTTCTTTATGCGGGCATACTTTTTGGCCTGCTTGTCGGAGTCGGCAGGATAATGCAGGGTGCCCATTTTCCAAGCGATATCCTCTGGGCCGGCGGCCTTGTCTATCTCATAGGGGCGACACTTTCCTGTTTTTTTCAATTTGATCGATGCAGCCAGGATCATGATGGATAACCCTGTATGGAATCATTCCCGCCAGATGGGCGAAAACAGCAGCTAATACAATAACAATGCCCGCAATGGACATCGACAAACTTCTCGCCCTGAGGTGGCAGGAGATTTATAGTGGCAGCAGATACAACCTGCCCTGCCCCAGGGCTGTTCAATAAATCTCAATCAGGACAGGCAGAACCTGCACGCCGATGAACATTTCTTTTTTGCCACGCACCGTTGTCATCTTCGGCCTGGTTTCTTTTCTCAATGATGCGGCCAGTGAAATGATTACCCCGCTGCTGCCGGTTTTTCTGACCGCAACCCTTGGCGCGGGGCCTGCTGTCCTGGGATTGGTGGAAGGAATAGCCGAAGCGACCGCAAGTATCCTAAAACTTGTTTCCGGACGACTGGCGGACAGGGGGTGGAATCAGAAACGGCTGGTGCTGGGCGGTTATTCAATATCGAACCTTGCCAGGCCCTTTATAGGCCTGGCCCTGAGCTGGAACCTGGTGCTGGTCCTGCGTTTTCTTGACAGAGTGGGCAAGGGGCTGCGCACCTCGTCGCGGGACGCGCTCATCTCGGCCTCCATTGACAGCAGACAAAGAGGCAGGGCCTTTGGCTTTCACCGGGCCCTTGACAACGCCGGTGCCATGGTCGGCCCTTTATGCGCCTGGTTCCTGCTGCAGCACCATATCAAGATGAGTCATGTTTTTCTCTGGTCACTGGTACCGGGCATCCTGGTCATCTTCCTGCTTATCTTTGGCCTGAAAACAGCTCCGGCCGCAGTCAAACCGGAAGAACTTCCTCCCCTGCGCTGGGCCGCGCTCGATCGAAGGATGCGTGGTTTGATCCTGGCATCCGCCGGACTTGCCCTGGCCAATGCGCCCGAGGCCTTTCTCGTTCTCTGGGCCACGGATAGAGGATTGCAGATTGCCTGGGTTCCTCTGATATGGGCTGCTGCAAGCGCAGTCAAGGCCATGGTGGCCGGTCCGGCCGGCGGTCTGTCCGATCACTTTGGCAGGCTTCCTGTTCTGCTCTGTGGCTGGACGTTACGAATTATCCTCCTGCTCTCTCTTGCCTGGAGCTGCCTGGCCGTGCACCCGGTCCTGGTCTGGACGCTCTTTCTTGCCTATGCCGCCTCACTGGCTGCAACCGAGGGTGCTGAAAGGGCCCTGATTGGTGATTTTGCCCGCCGGCAAGAACGGGCCACGGCCTTTGGCCTGTACCATATGCTTGTCGGACTGGCTGCCCTTCCCGGGGCCCTCTTATTTGGAACCGTCTGGCAGACCCTGGGGTCTGCGGCGGCATTTATCCTCAGTGCTCTCATTTCGATTGGTGCAATATTCGTGTTACGTCGCCAATATCAGGAGGGGAAATAATCTCATCGGGTTGACCCGCATTTCTCACAAGCGATCTGCTGCAAGGCCTGAAAGCACCATGCCTGCGGGGGTACAGCTCCAAAAAGCGTCCTCGATATATTTCAATATGTCTGTGGGCTTTTTGACGCTGTAACCCCGCATTCACAGCACTTTCCGGCCTTTCGCAACGATCTTTGTGAGAAATGCGGGTTAACGTATACGGTATTTGGCAAACCTGTACCTGTTCTCCATAACTCCCATCCCGGCGGGCCGGGACAACGAAGGGATGAAAGCCGGTGCCCTCAATAACGGACATGACCGGGCTTTCATATAAAACAAAATATCGAGCGAGACAATGCGAATCCTGGTCGTTGATGACGAGCCGGAGCTGGTCGAGGAAATCCGCCAGACCCTTGCCGGCCTGAAATACACTGTTGATGTGGCCCTTGACGGAGAGGAGGCACTGGACAGGATATATGTTGATCCCTATGACCTCATTCTTTTGGATATTATGCTGCCCCAAAAAGATGGTTTCAGCATAGTGGCTGCGTTGCGGGCCGAAAAAATTCAGACTCCTGTTCTGATGCTTACGGCCAGGGGCACAGTTGAAGACAGAATCAGGGGATTGGACCTGGGCGCCGATGATTACCTGGTCAAACCGTTTTCCATGGAAGAGCTGCTGGCACGCATCAGGGCCTTGCTGCGACGGAGCAATGCCCTGACCTCCCCGATTCTGGAAACAGAGAATATCACCCTGAACACGGCAACCAGAGAGGTTCTTGTTGGTAACCAATGCGCAAACCTGACACCAAAAGAATTTTCCATCCTGGAATTTCTGCTCTACAATTCCAATCGAGCTGTTTCACGATATACCATTGCTGAGCATGTATGGGGCGATGAATTCGACCCCGTAACCATGTCCAACAGTATCGATGTTCATATCAAAAACCTGCGCAGAAAAATAGGCGACAGCAGGGGAACGGTTATTCGGACCATGCGCGGAATAGGATACATGATCAGGGGAATTCAGGAGTGAAAATACGCAACAGAATTACACTCTGGATAACCGGAGCCGGGCTTATTGCCGGCCTTCTTTCATCCGTTGTTATCTTTTATGAGATGCTTGAA
>Ga0256913_10001557_pt1 | contig 11761 bp, 9 predicted proteins | sample Axial_MatmetaG_FD_185970 | JGI IMG/M metagenome (GOLD analysis project Ga0256913, IMG submission 185970) | Deep-sea worm associated microbial mat communities from Axial Seamount, Juan de Fuca Ridge, Pacific Ocean - Axial_Mat | ecosystem: Environmental > Aquatic > Marine > Oceanic > Microbial...
ATACACTTCCATCTTTTCCGATTCGTCACGGATGTATGTATCGGGGATGAAACCTGAATAATCCAGTTCCAGATAAGTCTCGGGAATCTCATCTCCGGTATCTTCGCTGCTTCTTTCTTTAATGGCCTCTTCAAGAAGACGGAGATAAAGATCGAAACCAACAGCATAAACATCCCCGGACTGTTCGGCACCGAGAAGGTTACCGGCACCTCTAACTTCCAGATCTTTCATGGCTATTTTGAAACCGGATCCCAGTTCGGTGAAATCACTGATTACCTGAAGTCGTTTCATCGCGATCTCGGTGATTTCCCTGTCTTCAGGGTAGAGCAGATAGGCATAAGCCAGACGTCCTGAACGGCCGACCCTCCCTCTGAGCTGGTAAAGCTGACTGATGCCGTACATATCGGCTCGGTCGATGATGATTGTGTTCACATTCGGAATATCAATGCCGTTTTCTATGATTGTTGTGGATACCAGTACCTGGAAGGCACCATGAACAAAACGGTGCATGATATCTTCAAGCTGTCTGGCTGACATCCGGCCGTGGGCAATCTCCACAAATACCTCGGGAACGAGATCCGCCAGAAAACGCTGCACCTGCTCAAGGCTTTCCACACGGTTGTGAAGGTAGAAAATCTGACCACCACGTTCCACTTCCCGGCGTATGGCCCGGGCCACGAGTTCCGGTTCAAAGGATTGAATGAAGGTTTCTATGGGCCTGCGATTGCTGGGGGGGGTCTTCAGCAGAGACATATCCCTTATTTTCACCAGGGACATGTGGAGGGTCCGGGGTATCGGCGTGGCTGAGAGGGTGAGACAGTCTATTGAAGCTTTCAGCTCTTTGAGGCGTTCCTTGTCCTTCACACCGAAGCGCTGTTCTTCATCGATAATCAGAAGTCCGATGTTTTTGAATTTCACATCTTTCGAGAGAATCCGATGAGTGCCGATTACCACATCGATTTCACCACCCGCCAGACCCTGAAGAACCCGTTTCCTCTCCCCGGGGGATACGAAGCGGCTGAGCATACCCACGGTTACAGGAAAACGCTTGAACCTCTCATTGAAGCTTTCATGATGCTGTTCGGCAAGTATGGTTGTGGGACAGAGATAGGCCACCTGCCGGCCTCCTATCACCGCCTTGAAAGCCGCCCGCATGGCAATCTCGGTTTTCCCGTAACCGACATCCCCGCAGACCAGACGGTCCATGGGCTTCGGAGATTCCATGTCCTTTTTCACCTCTTCAATCACACTGAGCTGATCAATGGTCTCTTCGAAGGGAAAAGCCGCTTCAAAACTTATCTGGAAATCATCATCTTCAGGGAAAGCATAACCGACGGCGGTCTGCCGACGGGCGTAGAGTTTCACAAGACGGTCGGCCAGATCGGCAACCGATTTCCTCACCCTGGTTTTCTTCTTCTCCCAGGATGTTCCGCCGATACGATCCAGCCGGGGTTTCCGGCCTTCGTTCCCTATGTAGCGCTGTATGAGGTTCACCTGCTCGATGGGGATGAAAATGGTTTCTTCATCACCGTATTCGAGGGTAATATAATCCCGTTCTGCTCCGCCGGCTTTAATTCGCCTGATGCCCTGAAAGCGGCCGATTCCGTAGTTTATATGAACAACCAGATCTCCGGGATCCAGGTCGACAAAAGATTCAATAACAGCACTTTTTGCTTTGACAAGAGATGAGGGCGTTCTTTTTCTTCTGCCGAAAATCTCATTTTCCTGAATCACGAGAATCCTGGCATCACTGAGAATGAATCCTGCGGATAATGCGGCGGGTCCGACTTGAACGTTTTCCATGTCTCTCAGGAGATAGCTGATTCTCTGGGACTGGGATTCACTTTCTGCAAAGATGAAAATTTCATAAGCCGACTCTGCAAAGGTTGTGAGTTCTTCTTTGAGAAAGCTTATATTTCCGAAGAAGGACCTGCCCGGCTCACAGGGAAGTTCATATATATTCTTCTCTTCTTCACTTCTGAGAGAACTGGATATCATTCTCCGCTTCCGGGAGGATACAAGGGTTTCAAGACTCACAGTCAGGGTTTCCGGCGGGGGAACAGAAAGCTTCTGTTCCAGTGCGGCGCTGTAGAGCTCCCTGTACTCTCTGTGCATATTCTTTTCGGCTATCTCAAGACGTTCCATATCAAGAAAAACTGTTGCCGATTTATCAGAGAGGTAATCCTGAAGAGTTGCCGCCTGTTCAAAAGCAAGAGGGTAAAACAACTCCTCACCTCTGAGTTCTTCATTTGTCCTCAGGGTTTCAATGATATTTTCAAAACCTTCACCGGGCAGTTTTGATTCAAGAATGTCTATTCTATCTTTATCCCAGACCACTTCCCTCAATGGGTGCAGGCTTATTCTGTCCAGATTCCCGGATGATATCTGTGTCAGGGGATCAAAGAGACGTATCTCTTCCACTTCATCCCAGGCGAATACGATTCTGATAGCTTCTGCGGAACCCAGGGGTGCCACATCCAGAACTTCACCCCGGAGTGCGAATTCCCCGGGCACGCTTACCCTGGGAACCCTGGTATAACCGAAACGCTGCAGACGGTTTTCTATCTCTGTCGGGTTTATTCCCCCGCCGACTTTCAGCGAGGTAAGGGATTTCTGAATCTCCTCGGGAGGCGGCAGCAGCCCGAGGGCGGCCCGGAGGGAACTGATGACAATCCGCCTTTCCCCGGAGGAGAAATCCGCCAGGACTGTTGCACGCTTTCCGAATATGGAAGCCTGAGGAGATACTCCCCGGTACAGCATGGTTCCCCACCACGGGAAAAGTGAAACATTATCCGAGAACAGAGAAATATCTCTGTAGAGAGCCTGGGCTTCAGACTCGTCACCGCATATGACAAGCAGAGCCCCCCCTGTGAGCTTAGCCAGTCTGGAAAGAACAGCAGCTGCCCACCCGCCCCGTATTCCGCTGACATTCAGAGGAAACCTTCCATCCGCCCAGTCACTGCGCAGTTTCTTCCAGTCGGGATTCTGAGATAATGCACGATCTATTGATGATTTGAATTGATTCAGCATAGAGACTTACCGATATTTTCCATATAAAGAGGTCTTTTCAATTTCCGTTGACAAACCTCTTAAACCACGACCCTCAAGGGGGCCCCATGGTAAGACGGTTTACCTTAATAATCCTCATCGCGTTAACAGCGGTGTTTTCCGCCGGGGCGGAAGTGCGTTTCAGCATACGGTATCACGATAAGAATATCTATTATCCGGGCGATGATATTCAACTGAAAATCACCATATCCAATCCGGATGATGGAGATTTGTCCTTTTACCTGGCTGATAATCCCATTCAGAGTTTCGGCTTTTACATCAGATCGCTCACCGGTGAACTGATGCCGTCGGCTGAAGGTTTCAACGCTGCTCTCAGTAATCCCGGGGCGTACAGGGTGATGCACTTATCCCGGGGGCAGGAATTATCCATTACTGTGCGCCTGAATGAATGGGTCGATCTCAGCTCCCCCGGGCAATACCGACTGACAGGATTTTTCTACTCTGAAATGAGAGGACAGGAGAGAAGAGCGATACAGGCTGATTCGGTTCTGGATCTGACTGTAATGCCGGAAACCGATAAACCCTGGGAAGATGAACTTGAAGAAGAGGTTAAGAATGCCCTGATTCAGAGGAATCTTGATCCTCTGACGATTGTGGAAGAAACCCTCAACGACAGGAAGGAATCCCGTTTCAACCGGGCGTCACTGTATCTCGATCTCGATTCTCTGACACGGATTACCCGGACTGCAGATAACAGGGAGACTCTGGAAAAATCCCTCAATGAAGGGGATTGGAGCAGCATACCGGGGTTTGAGCATCCTGCTGTGTCTGTAAAAGTTGTGTCATCTCAGATTTTCGAACATGAAGCTACTGTACGGATTAACGCTGTATACAATCCATATGGGGAGAGTTTCACAAGAAAACTGCGCTTCTATCTCCATAATCCGGATGGCTACTGGCAGATAAGAAGAGTAGAGGCTGTGAGTGCTGATGATGTGGATCCGGCGACTTACGGACGTGTGGATCTCTCTCCTCCTGAAGTGGTGACCGAACTGCTGAATGCGGTGAAAAGGGGTGATTGGGAAATCGCTCTCAGGTATCTTGATATATCCGATATGATCAGAAATCAGCCGGAGAATATCAACAGATGGAAAGACATGAGTGCAACAGAGCATGATCGTGCTGCGGAAGATTACCGTCTGAAACTTATATCCGGACATCTGGATCCCGAGGAACAACCCCTTAAAGATGTTTCGGATTTCAGGATAATCCGTGTGAGTTACACTGAGAGGGAAGCCACAGTGATTGTTGAGAATTCCTCTTTGCATCAGACGGCGAACGGTCCTTTGAAAGAAGTCTCGGAATACACATTCAGGTTGATGAATTCTTCCGATTCCGGGAAAAGATGGCAGGTTATCCGTTACGATTCAGCAACGGTAAGGAGATAGTATTCCGATGATTATTCTGATTCTTGCTGAAGATAAATCGCTGAAAACGAGGTTCAACTCATTTTTTACCAGACTGGGCTATTCAGTGATTCAATACACGCACCCCTTGAAGATAATGGATAATCTCGACGAAATATCTCCTGATATACTTCTTTGCGATACAACCGATTACCCCCGGCACTGGAAATTGATTGTCAAACAGCTCAGAGAAAACCGGGAGAGGCACGAAACGGCTGTTATCCTGCTGGTGGATAAGAGTTTCGATCCTGAAGAAGCCGATAAGGCGGCATTTCTGGGGGTTAATTTTCTTTTCCCCGGGAAACTGGAATCTATTGAGGAGTTCCGGGATTTCGAGAAAAAAATCAGCCGATATAAAACTCCACCCATGAAGTTCAGAGGAACTTCATGGATTCCTGATAAAGAAGACCGGGTGGGATTCATATTCAGACATCCTGAGGATCTCAGGATGGTCAGCGGTCAATTCACCGAACTCTCTCCTGCCGGTGGGGTTTTCAGAGCAGACGATCCATCGGATATTTCCGGGATGGCTCCCGGGACACTCCTGGAAGGTGGTTCTCTGAAAGCCGGTAATTCATTACTGTCCCTGCGCTGCAGAATCATCAGAAATTCAGGAACTCTGTCTCTGGCCTTTCTCGAGTTCACTGATGATGGATTTCAGGAGCTGCTCAACGAAATCAACAACCATACAGAGATGCTTCATAAAACCACTTCTTGACGCACTTCCCCGGTAACTTTACAGTTGCATCATGAGTAAACGTAACAATTTCATTTTTACTTCTGAAAGCGTCGGTGAAGGTCATCCCGATAAAGTCTGCGATATCATCTCAGATGCCGTACTTGATAAGGCACTGCACCTTGATTCCGAGTCAAGGGTTGCCTGTGAATGTTTCACATCAACCGGTCTGGTTCTTGTCGGGGGTGAAATCACCACCAACGGATACATCGATATCATTCAGACTGCAAGAGATGTCCTGGAGGATATCGGATACAACGATCCGGCGGATGGAATCGACAGTGAATCATGCGCGGTACTTTCCGTAATCAAACCCCAATCCGAAGATATTTCCCTCGGTGTCACTTCCGGAGAAGGGCTCCATAAGGAACAGGGAGCCGGGGATCAGGGACTGATGTTCGGTTATGCCTGCAGGCAGACCGAAGAACTCATGCCGGCACCGATTCAATTTTCACACGCCATAATGAAAAAAGCTTCCCAGGTGAGAAAATCAGGGGAGCTTGATTTCCTGAGACCTGATGGAAAATGTCAGGTAACGGTGAGTTACGATAATGGCGTACCTGTGCATGTGGATACAGTAGTACTCTCACATCAGCATAAGGACGGTATTTCTCATGAGCTTGTTGAAGAAGGACTGATTGAAACCGTTATCCGCCCTTCTCTACCCGAAGGACTGCTGAGTGATAAAACAATTTATCATATCAATCCGACTGGAAGATTTGTCATCGGTGGGCCCAAAGGTGATGCCGGGCTGACAGGCAGAAAAATCATTGTTGATACCTACGGTGGATATTCAAGACATGGAGGGGGGGCCTTCTCAGGTAAGGATCCTTCAAAAGTCGACAGATCCGCGGCGTATATGGCGCGTTACATAGCAAAGAATCTTGTCGCAGCCGGTATTGCGGATGAGGTGGAAGTACAACTGGCTTATGCCATAGGAGTATCAGAACCCGTATCTCTTTATGTGGATACTTTCGGTACCGGTAAAGTGGAAACGGCTGTCATTGAACAGAAAATACCTGAAATCTTCGATCTCACACCTGCCGGGATTATCAGATCGCTCAATCTCAAGCAACCGATATATCGGAAAACCGCATCCTACGGTCATTTCGGCCGATCAGATGTACCCTGGGAAATCACAGATAAAACGGATGAGATAAAAAAAATCATTTCCTGATATGAAAACAGAATCCCGGTGGTGGACAGTTGAAGATGATAAAATCAGATGTCTTCTCTGTCCACACGCCTGCCTGCTTTCCCCGGGAGAATCGGGACTCTGCGGGGTCAGAGAGGCTTCGTCTGATGGAATAGTACTTCCGGGATATGGAATAATCAGTGCCGAAGCCGTGGACCCTGTTGAAAAAAAGCCCTTGTATCATTTCCATCCCGGGGAGGATATATGGTCTGTGGGTTTCACCGGCTGCAATATGAACTGCCCTTTCTGTCAGAACCACAGAATATCCCGTGCCGGACCTACCTCAGGAAGCTATAAAAAACCGGCACAGGTTGTACAAGATGCCCTCAGATCCGGATCACGACTGCTGGCATTCACTTATTCAGAACCCTCAGTTCATTTTGAATACATTATGGATACAGCCGGGGAAGCACATGCTGCAGGTTTGAAGCTTGTTCTGGTCAGCAACGGTAATCTGAATCTGAAACCGGCAAAAGAGCTTCTTTCAGCCATGGACGCTGTCAATATCGATCTGAAGTCCTGGAATCAGGCTTACTACAGAGAAGTACTCGGTGGGGATCTGAAGACTGTCAGAAACTTTGTGGAAGAAGCTATGAGCCGCTGCTGGGTGGAACTGACAACTCTCATAGTTCCCGGGGATAACGACTGTGAAGAGGATGTCAGAGACATGACCGGATGGATTTCCACCCTTTCGGAAGATATCCCTTTACACCTTTCGGCATACCACCCGGCCTACCGATACAGCAGACCTTCGACAACTGCCGGAATTATGAACAGAATGAAAGCTGCGGCAGGAGACAAACTTAACTTTGTATATATCGGAAATCTCGGATTTGAGAACGACACCCTCTGCCCTGCCTGCGGGACTACAGTTGTCAGCCGGAAATACTATTCAACAGAATCAAGGTTGATATCAGGAAAGTGTCCGGAATGCGGCAAGCTGATACCGGGGGTTTTCCCCGATATCAGCAGAAAGGATCAAGCTCAGATATAAGGGAGTTCCTCTGCCACTTTATCGATGTCGGAACCTGCTTCTATCAGTACAGCCGTGGAATCCCAACTTCCATCGAGCAGAGCGTTTCTGTAGGCATCAGTCATGGAGGCTTTCCACTCTTTATCTTTGGCTCTGATAGTCAGATTTTCAAGATTGATGAGAATCTCGATATCCGGCTCCTTTTCCAGCAGCTTCTGCAGCTCATTTATTTCATCATGGCCGAGGGTAACCGCCGGCATTCCGAGAGACGAACAGTTACCGGCAAAGATTTCGGCAAACGATTCGCATATAAGAGCTCTGATACCCCAGTCCCGAAGGGCCTGAGGAGCGTGTTCTCTTGAAGAACCACAACCGAAATTCGCATTACTGACGAGAACCGGATGCCCGGCGAAAGATGGATTATCAAAAGGATGCCCCTTTGATTTTCCTTCAGCATCCACCCTCTCGTCGTTGAAGGCATAGGCTCCCAGACCCTCAAAAGTTACACATTTCATGAAACGGGCAGGAATAATCCTGTCCGTATCGATATCGTTACCCCGTATGGCAATACCCTTACCTCTGAACTCTCTGATTCTGATACTCATGATGCTGCCCCTGTATTCCTGATATCAACAATTTCTCCGGCGAGGGCCGCAGCTGCAGCCATTGCCGGGCTCAGCAGAAGGGTGCGCCCTGTGGGAGATCCCTGCCTTCCGATGAAATTCCGGTTTGAAGTACTGGCGGAAATCTGTCGCCCCTTGAGTTTATCCGCATTCATGGCAAGGCACATGGAGCAGCCTGCAAGCCGCCATTGGAACCCGGCATCTCTGAATATTTTATCGAGTCCCTCTTCCTCTGCCGCCCGGGCAACTTCCTGACTTCCGGGCACCACCAATGCAGTAACCGTATCAGCAACCTTCTTACCCCTGGCAATGTTGGCAGCCTCTCTGAGATCTGTCAGTCTGCCGTTTGTACAGGAACCGATGAAAACAACATCTATTTTTTTCCCGAGCATTTTTTCATTTTCCGAAAAACCCATATATTCATAGGCTCTCAGCGCGGTTTCTTTCTCATCCTCAGGCAGGGAATCGACAGATGGAAGGCCTTCATCGACAGCAACCACCTGTCCGGGATTGATGCCCCAGGTAACCATGGGCTTCAGTTCTCCGGCTTCAAAGACAACTTCATCATCATAGTGGGCATCTGTATCGGATTTAATCTCTTCTGCGTATGCCACCATGGATTCGAAGTCTTTAATATAAGGCTTCCCTTTCAACCAGTCGTAGGTGGTTTTGTCAGGATTCACATAACCGGCCCTGGCTCCGCCTTCTATACTCATATTACACAGGGTCATGCGCTCTTCCATGGTCATGGATTCGATAGCCTCACCGGCGTATTCGTAAGCATAACCGAGACCGCCGTTCACCCCGAGACGGCCGATAATTGCGAGAATCAGGTCTTTGGCAGTCACGCCATCAGGCATTTTACCATTCACCAGGATTCTTCTTACCCCGGGCTTGGAGATAGCCATGGTCTGAGTGGCCAGAATATCACGTACCTGACTGGTTCCCACGCCGAAGGCGATTGCACCGAATGCACCGTGAGTTGCGGTGTGTGAATCACCGCAGGCAATGGTCATACCCGGCTGAGTGAGTCCTTTCTCCGGACCCACCACATGGATAACCCCCTGTTTACCTGATTCAGGGCCGAAATACTGAATACCGTATTCCCCGGTATTTGCTTCCAGGGCTTTGAGCATCTCTTCAGCAAGAGGATCCGAAAGAGGACGGCTTATGTCATCTGTGGGAATGATATGATCGGCGGTGGCAAAGGTTCTCCCTGGATATCTGACTGAAAGTTTCTTTTCACGAAGCATTCCGAAGGCCTGGGGAGATGTCACCTCATGGATGAGGTGTAAACCGATGAATAACTGATCCTGCCCCGAAGGGAGGGTCCGGACTTTGTGTTTTGCCCAGACTTTCTCAAAAAGATTTTTTCCGGCCATTGCGACCTCCTGACGATTCCCTGCAACTGAGCAGGATTATTTTAAATACTTTGAAATTCAAACACGGAAAACTGAGTATATACGCTCATACAGAATACCTTCAAGATGGAGTATCCGGGGAACAATCGACTGCCGGTTCCCGGGAAGAGTCTTCTGTTTTATTCCTTCCAGGGGAATATCATGCCCTTCAAACTGCGTTTCCCCACCCTTTCTCTTTCATCCACCAGAAGTTCATACCAGGGTATCTGTTTCCTGTTAAGTTCCGGATTTTCTTCTATCCAGTCGTATTTGAACAGCAGCAGTCTGAGTGCCCCATTCATATAAAGCTGTATACCCGCAGGTCCGAAAGCTCCGAAAGCCGTCATGGGCCATAACACAAGATTAACAGGAATCATTATAAATCCGAGAAATATTGTCAGACCGAGATTATCCAGCATAAGCAGAGCACTCTTTCTGAGGGATTTCTTCAAATCTCCCTTAAGCCTGTTTCTGACAGGAAAAAACCAGATAATTGTGAAATATACTCCGACAGTAATCCAGAACAACAGGGCGGAAGCGGCAAGTCCCAGTATGGATTTCATACTCGAATAGTAGATGATTCCGAAGATGGACATGGAAAAGAAGGCTGCTGAAACAAGTGAGACAGCCAGCCCGGCTTTCCATGTTTTTCTGAAAAAATCCGGGATGTCACTCCAGCTGCTTCTCCGGTAATCCGCTATTTCAGACATGAGGGCTGATAGAAGAGCATTGGCGACAAACAGAATCGGGATGCTTGCTCCAAGAAGTAAGAATCCCCAGGGATTTCCCTTTTCAAGAATCTTGAGTACGGGCCATAATCCCATGGCACCCACGGCGAAAATCCCGATATTACCGAGAATAACAGAGCCGAGATTGTCCCAGGCATCGAAGAAAGACTTCTTCAGTAAGAAAAAAAACATATATTCTATCCTTGTATTTCCCTGATTCTATTGTTTCTCTTCCAGTGAGCGGCCAGATATACAAGTGGTGTATCCGCTGCTGCAACCAGCCATTTCAGTACATAGGTGGATATGACAAGTTCCCAGAAATCGGCTGCCGGTATACTTCCGGCGAAAGCGATGGCTACGAATATCAATGAATCAATTGCCTGACTCACCATTGTTGAGAGATTGTTCCGTAGCCATATCCACCGACCATCCGGACGGCGTTCTTTCATAAAAGAATATGCCCAGACATCGTGAATCTGGCTGATACCATATGCGGTGAAACTCCCCAATGCGATTCTGGGCAGCAGGGAGTAAAGGGTTCGCATGCTCGGTTGTGCAAAATCCACAGACGAAGGTTCAAACATCAGTGCAAGATTCATAAAAACAGTCAGGGCAAGCAGAGAAAGAAAACCTATTCCCACCGCTTTTCCTGCATCTTTTTTCCCATAATTCTCCGAGAGGATATCCGTAGCCAGAAAACTTGTCGCATAAACAATATTGCCCAGGGATGAGGTTAAGCCGAAAAGCTGTACAGTTTTAACCACCTGAATATTGGCGATAATCACGGCAATAGGCACCCATGCGTAAAGACCTGTCTTACCGAAGAAGCGGTACATCACAAGGATTCCGGAGAAATTCAGCAGAAGCATAATCAGCCACAGTAATTCGTTGCCGGGGTGAAACATACTCATAATGATTTTTCCTCAACCTTGAGTACTGCACTCCATCGGCTGCTGGTTTCCCGGTTGAAAGCCCTTATTCTGAACCAGAGAACACTGCCATGTTCCAGTGGCAGTTCCAGGAAGCAGCCTCTGATGGTCCATTTCTTCAGGATATTGTTGAAACTCTCTGAATCCGCCATCTGTATCTCATATCCTTCGGCTGATTCGATGTTTTCCCAGCTTATCATAACCCGGCCGAGAGGTCTGGCCTGTGCTTTCCCGAATCGGGGTCTGGGAAGAAAATCCTCATCTGCAATTTCTTCTGCAACCTGAGTCTCTGCAACTGCTGCTGTGCTGCAGCCTGTAACAACCGATGCCAGACTCAGGGCAAGCATCAGAAGGTGTAATTTCTGTTTCATCATGGCTTCGGGGCATCATAGACTTAACTGAGAAAACTGTCGATAGAAAATCTCAATCCTATCGCTTCCCCTGATCGAAAGGTTCTCCTGCTGCTCTGGGGGCCTGTGATGACTTGGAAAACAGAATCAGGGCAAGAAGTGTAACGACATAGGGGAAAGCCTTGAGAATCAAACCCGGTACCCGATCAAGTGCCGGAACAACCTGTGACACATTGGCAATCGTACTGGCAAAACCGAAAAAGAATGTGGCACCAAGAATCCCCAGAGGCTTCCACTGCCCGAATATCAGAGCTGCCAGAGCCAGAAAGCCGAGTCCCGCAACAGAACCATT
>Ga0256913_10001558_pt1 | contig 11755 bp, 9 predicted proteins | sample Axial_MatmetaG_FD_185970 | JGI IMG/M metagenome (GOLD analysis project Ga0256913, IMG submission 185970) | Deep-sea worm associated microbial mat communities from Axial Seamount, Juan de Fuca Ridge, Pacific Ocean - Axial_Mat | ecosystem: Environmental > Aquatic > Marine > Oceanic > Microbial...
GTTTTGCAGATGTTAAGGGACAGAGTGTAGCCAAGGGAGCCTCTCTTGTAGCATCTGTAGGTATGTACAATTTGATGATGGAGGGCAATCTAGGATATGGTAAAAGTATGATAGCCAAGAGGATAAAAGATATACTGCCACCACTATATGAGAAAGTTTAAGAGTTTAAGGTAGCGACTGACCCTTGCTCCTGTGTATTGTTTTGGTGTGAATGTTAAGTTATACTATTTATAATCTAATTTCTTCTATTGATATAATAAAATTGTGCTAAAATATATTGATAAATATTTTGTTATCAGAGGAGATAGTAGTGGCTCTTATATTTATATCTTGTTCATCAAAAGATAAAGAGAAATCTATAGAGATCAAGAATTATATATCTGAGAGAGGTTTTGACTCTGTATTTTTAGATCATAATGTAGATAGAGGTATCTGTACTGGTGAAGAGTGGGAGCGTAGACTCTATGATGAGATGCGAATAGCTCATATCATGCTGATACTTCTATCTCCTGCTTGGATAGACTCCAAGTGGTGCTTTGCTGAATATACACATGCAAAAGCTTCAGGCAAGGAGATGATACCACTCATCATAGAGCAAGGAACCAAAGAGAGGATGGAGGAGTGGATAGGTGGATATCTGGAGTATAGTGATATAGATCAAGACCAAACAGCACTAGATCAGATAATAAAACGAATAGAGGAGATATCTATACGGACTCAAGTGGGTTTTGAGTTTGGCAAAGATTGTCTACCATATCCTGGGATGGTATCCTTTGAAGAGGAGGATGCTAGTGTATTTTTTGGTCGTGATATTGAGATAAGTGATATCATAAAAAAGCTAAATATGATCAATAGTGGTAGCGACTACAAAAGCTTGATGATACTTGGTGCATCAGGTATGGGCAAATCCTCACTTCTAAAAGCAGGAGTAATACCTAGACTGAAACGAACTTATGCAAAAAAGTGGACAGTTTTGCCTCTACTTAAGCCTAGTCAAGATCCTATAAGTGATTTTGCAAAGCTTATTACCAAATATTTGGGAAGGGATGGTGATTATTATAACTCTCTCTATGCTAAACTCAAAGGTGATAAATATAGAGAAGCCATAGATAGCATGATAACTGAGATAGAGCTAAAGCAAAATATATCTACATATAGCTCTTTTCTACTCCCCATTGATCAAGCAGAAAATCTATACACTACAGCAGAGCCATATTATCGAGATATATTTTTGAGATCTATTATATATATGTTAGATAACTATAGTAACTTTTTTGTAATATGGACTTTGAGATCTGATTTTCTAAAAGATTTTCAAGGCGATAGACTCATAGATAGAGTCATCGACTCTCTAGCTATAGTGCCATTGGCACATATCTCATCTGATAGCATAGTAGATATCATCTCTAAACCTGCTCAGATGGTTGGCTTGGAGATAGATAGTAGGCTAATAGATAGAATTAGAGAAGATATGCACACTACAGATGCTCTACCACTAATATCTCTTCTACTCAATGAACTATACCATAAGCATATCCAAAAGAGTAATGCACCTATAATCACACTAGATACTTATCAAAATTTGTCTATCAACTCTACCAATCCATTGGAGTCTATAGTCCAAATCAAAGCAGAAGAGGCTATCAAATATTTTGTAGGTGATGCAGATATAATCAAATCCATAAAAGAGGCTTTCATACCAAATTTAGTTCGTATCAATAGCCAAGGGATACATGTCAAGAGGGTGGCAGAGTGGAGTGAGCTACCAAAAGAGTCTCATATGGCGATAGAGAGTCTAGTAAATGCTAGGCTTCTCATCAAAAAGAGTGATGAGACTCATAGGGTCACTATAGAGGTATCGCATGAAGCTCTTATACGAAAGTGGTCAAGACTTCAGGAGTGGCTCATAGAGGAACAAGAGTTTCTTGTAGGAAAGTCTCAATTGGAGATATCGCTACAAGAGTATATAGATGAGCAGAGTGACAAGACCAAAACATTCTTGACTGGTATTAGACTTCAAAAAGCTACTATATGGCTAGAGGAGCATACCAAACAGCTCTCACTAGATGAGATAGATTATATCAAGAAGAGTATTGAGTATGACAAAGAGGTGAGAGACAACTGGAAACAGTTGGCAAAAGATGCTAAAAATGAATCAATAAAAGCAAATCACAATCTAGGTTTGGTATTGATGGAGAAAGCACAGATATCTCTCACCAAAAAAGATTTTGTTACTGCTAACTATTATGCCTATAGTGCTTTGCGAAAACTTAGTAATATATATGATGAGAGACAAAATAGAGCTATGGCTATTAGCTTTATAATGGAGTATAGATACACTGAGTTGCTCTCTTTGCTCAAAGGGCATGAGAGTGATGTCACAAGTGTAGCTATATCACCAAATGGCAGGATAGTAGTCTCAGGCTCTAGTGACAATACTATAAGAGTATGGGAGAAGAGAAGCGGAGAGTTGCTATCTATACTTAGAGGACATGAAGGCAATGTCACAAGTGTCGCTATCTCATCTGATGGTAGACAGATCATATCAGGCTCCAATGACAGTAGCATAAAGATATGGGATATGAAGAGTGGTAAGTTGATATCAACTCTCAATGGACATACAGGCTCTGTATATAGTATCGATATATCATTTTATGGGAAGACTATCATATCAGGCTCCAATGACAATAGTGTAAAGATATGGAGCATAGATAGCAAAAGAGCTATCTATACTCTTAGTGGACATATAGACTCTGTATATAGTGTAGCCATATCGCATGATGGTACTATGATAGTCTCAGGCTCAGATGATACTACTATAAAATTATGGGATAGAAGAAGTGGAGAGTTGTTGAGTACTCTTGATGGACACTCAAGCCTTGTTAGTAGCTTGGCTATCTCCTCTGATGGTAAAAGAGTAGTCTCAGGCTCTTGGGATAATAGCATAAAGATATGGGATGTAGAGAGTAGTAGATTGATATCTACGCTTATTGGTCATACAAGTCTTGTCAATAGTGTAGATATCACTCCTGATGGTAAAAGAGTAGTTTCAGGCTCTTGGGATAGGACTATCAAAGTGTGGGATGTAGAGAGTGGAGATCTGATCTATACACTCAATGGACATACAAGTTCAGTCAGAAGTGTAGCTATCTCACCTGATGGGAAGAGTATAGTCTCAGGCTCCAATGATAACAGCTCAAGAGTATGGAGTGGAGAGAGTGCAGAGATGATATCTACACTACAAGGACATACAAATTATGTAATCAGTGTAACTATCTCTAGTGATGATACTACTATAGTCTCAGGTTCAAATGACAAAAATATAATGGTATGGGATAGAGATAGCAGAGAGTTATTGGCTACACTAGAGGGACATATGGGCAATGTCAATAGTGTAGCCATCTCATCGGACAAGAGCAAGATAGTCTCAGGCTCAAATGATATGAGTATCAGAGTTTGGGATCTTGATAGTTGTAGATTGATATCTATACTTATAGGACATAGAGATTCTGTATATAGTGTAGCTATCACACCTGACAATAGGAGTATAGTCTCAGGATCTAGTGATAGTAGTATCAAGATATGGGATATAAGTAGTGGAGAGTTGTTATCTACGCTAAGAGGACACAAAGACTCTGTATATAGTGTAGTGATATCTCCAGATGGAGAGAGCATCATCTCAGCCTCCAATGACAATAGTATAAGGATATGGGATATCAGTAGTGGTAGATTGGTCAATATACTAAGAGGGCATGAGGACTCTGTATATAGTGTAGTGATATCAAGAGATGGCAAAAGTATAGTTTCAGGTTCTTGGGATAACACGATTAAGATATGGGATATGGAGAGTGGTGAGTTGCTCTCTACGCTAAGAGGTCATAGAGACTCTGTATATAGTGTAGCTATATCACCTGATGGCAAAACTATCATCTCAAGCTCATGGGACAATACTATAAAGGCTTGGGATATGGAGAGTGGTGAGTTGCTCTCTACCCTAAGAAGACATGTAAAGTATGTCACTAGTATAGCTATCTCGAATGATGAAAAAGTTATTATTGCTGATTCGTCAGATTATGATATAAAGGTATGGGATATATCTATGCTAAACAACTTGAGAAGTGAAGCGTATATAGATGAGCAGATCAAAAAGTTGGAAAATCAACTACAAGTAAAGCTAGATGGTGTGACTTTGGTACCGCTAAATGGTTGATATATTGAGGAGAGGATATATATGATAGAAGATAAAGATAGATGGAATAGAAGACATATCACAAGACCTATGAGAGATAGTGTTTCTGATATTGTAGAGAGGTATATAGATTTGGCATCTGTGGGTAATGCACTAGATATAGCTTGTGGCACAGGACGCAATACCCACTTCATAGAGTCCAAGGGATTTATAGTAGATGCTGTAGATTTTAGTGATTATGCTCTTGATAAGATAGATGATATAGATAGTATCAACAAGATAGAGGCGGATTTGGATAGCTATGATCTATCTGTAGATAGATATGATCTCATAGTCAATATCAACTACCTCAACCGTAGACTAATGCCTCAGATAAAAGAGTCACTTAGAGATGGTGGTCTACTGATATTTGAGACATTTATTATAGCCCATGGAGATTTTGAGGGACCATCAAATAGAGAATTTTTGTTGAGACAAAATGAGCTACTTCATAACTTTATAGGATTGGATATCATATATTATGAGGAGAGGGATGATCTCAATATTAGAGGCGAGAAGACAAGAGTAGCTTCGCTAGTAGCCAAAAATTAGAAAGCATCATCTATAGCTTGACATATAGTGTGACCTATAACTATATGCATCTCTTGTATCCGTGGTGTATCATCTGATGGTACTACTATGTTGATATCACATATACCACTCATCTCTCCACCATCTCTGCCACTTAGACCTATCACATAGCACTCTAGCTCTTTGGCTCTATTGATAGCATTTATGATATTGGTACTATTGCCACTAGTGGATATAGCGATCAGGAGATCACCTCTATTTGCCAAAGCTTCAACTTGTCGTTCAAAAACTCTATCAAACCCATAATCATTACCAATAGCAGTCAAAACAGAACTATCAGTAGTCAATGCTATACCAGCCAAACCCGCTCTCTCACTCTTATATCTACCAGATAGTTCAGCTGCTATATGTTGTGCATCAGCAGCTGAGCCGCCATTGCCACATAGTAGTATCTTATTGCCTCTTTTGAGCTTTTGGATGACAGCTTTTGATGCTCTCTCTATATCAGGAATCAATCCTAGTATCACTCTATCTATTGTATCTCTATGAGATATAAACTGCTCTCTTATCATATTTTGCATTATAAGCCTTTTGGATATATGCTACTCAGGTCGGTAGTTTGCTTTTCTTTTTCTCTCTCGCTCTCTTCTTTTGTCTTCTATCATTTTAGCATCTTGAAGATCCTCTTCATTATCATATCTAGCTCCATCTATGAATTTGGATTGATCATCAAATTGACCACTTTTGACACCCCACAGTAGAGCTATCAGACCCAATGCGCCTAAAAATGTGGAGACACCCAACATTAATATAATTATACTCTCACTCATCCATATCTTCCTATCTATTACCAAAATATATTGTAACCAAAATAATGCAGTAGAAGTGAGGGTTTGCAAAAATTTGAGTTTAACCAAAAGATTAATCAATTGCTAGTTTTATGATTCTACTGCACAATTCGGGTTTATCATATTATAACATATTTATTGTATAGTTCACAGAATATATATGTTATAATATCAATTATCTTAAAGGCTTGGTTTTTTGAAAGGAAACTTATGAGATTTAATAAATTTTTACCAATTTTACTACTAAATACAGGACTACTTTTTTCAGGGAATATCATCGGACTAAATATAAATAGCGAAGATTTTGAAGTAGAGGGATCTATAGATATCAATAGTTTTGCTGATTATACCAATGGAACAATCTTTGTGCTTGATGCTAACTATATAAATACAGAAGATTCCGATCTATTTGGATTTGGACTTAGTGCTAGTAACACATTCCAAGGGTTGGATGGATTGAGTTTGGGGTTGGGTGCTAGATTTGTCAACTATGAAGATTATAGTGCTATACCGTTGATGCTAGAGGCTATATACTCTATACCACTTATAGATTCTATCCCTAGTGCTAGTTTCTCTGGTGCTATATATTATGCTCCATCTGTACTCTCATTTGATGATGCTGAGGAATACTTCGAGTTTAGGGCAGAGGCAGCAATGGAGGTGATAAGTGCAGTCTCCATATATGTCGGCTATAGAGATATAGAGGCTGACAATACATACAAAAATTTCACAAATACATTCAATAGCAGCTTCTATGGCGGAATGAAGATGAGCTTCTAAAAGGGTTTTTATGTCCATACTTGTAACAGGCGGTGCAGGGTATATAGGTTCTCATACCTCTATTTTACTGATAGAGGCTGGGTATGATATCGTAATATTTGATAACTTTTGTAACTCATCTAAAGAGAGTATAGCTAGAGTAGAGAAGATCACTGGCAAATCTATAAAAGTCGTAGAGGGTGATATCCGAAATAGAGATGATCTCATTGGAGTCTTTGAAGAGTATGATATAGATAGTGTTATACACTTTGCAGGTCTCAAGGCAGTGGGCGAATCTGTAGAGATACCACTCAAATATTATGACTACAATGTATATGGTACTATAGTTTTGTGTGAAGTGATGCAGAAGTATAATTGCAAATCCATAGTCTTTAGCTCTTCTGCTACTGTATATGGTGATCCTCACACCACACCTATCAAAGAGGATTTTCCTACATCTGCTACCAATCCATACGGACGCACCAAACTATTCATAGAGGAGATACTCAGAGATATATATGTATCAGATAATGAGTGGAAGATAGTACTGCTTAGATACTTCAACCCTGTAGGTGCTCACATATCAGGTACTATAGGTGAAGATCCTCAAGGTATCCCAAACAACCTAATGCCATTTGTAGCACAGACAGCTGTAGGCAAGAGAGATCATCTAAGTATTTTTGGTGATGACTACGATACACCAGATGGTACAGGTGTGAGAGACTATATACATGTGATGGACTTAGCTCAAGGGCATGTAGATGCTATCGATAGGATTGATGATTTTGATGAAGTGATGACTATCAACTTAGGTACAGGTAATGGGTATTCAGTATTGGATATGGTTAAAGCCTTTGAAAAGGCTTCAGGTAGAGAAGTGCCATATAGAGTGGTACAGAGAAGAGATGGTGATATAGCTACATGTTTTGCAGACCCTTCATATGCCAAGGATATATTGGGGTGGGAAGCAAAGAGGAGTATCGAAGAGATGTGTGAAGATGGCTGGAGATGGCAATCAAATAATCCAAATGGATATGAAACCAATAGAGGGGATATATAGTGAGTAGTATAGTAAGATCGATATTTAGAGAGTATGATATCCGTGGGATATATAAAGAGGAGTTAAATGAGAAGAGTGTCAAGCTCATAGGGTATCACCTAGGGCAGAAGATAGGCGGAGATAAGGTAGTAGCTATAGGTTATGATGCACGATCACACTCTCCACAGCTACGGGACTATCTGACTAGTGGACTCAATAGAGCAGGATGCAAAGTGCTAGATATGGGTATGGTAGCTACACCTGTCAACTACTACTCCAACTATATAGAGTTTGATGGAGTCACTACAGATGCCTCTATCATGATCACAGGTTCGCACAATCCTAGTGAGTATAATGGCTTCAAGATCACTATGGATAGATCTCCATTTTTTGGTGATGATATATATAACTTAGGTGATGAGATAGTAGCCAATAGTGATATGGATATAGCTGATGATACTACCAAGACAGAGATAGATGTCAAGAGTCCATATATAGAGTATATGGTCAACTCATTTGCACATCTTGAAGGTATGAGTAGTAAGATAGTGATAGATGGTGGCAATGGTGTAGTCGATACAGTCATCACAGATATATTTGATGCTCTCAAACTCAACTATAGAGGGTTGTACCTAGAGCCAGATGGGACATTCCCAAACCACCATCCCGATCCATCAGTAGAGAAAAATCTAGTAGATATCAAAGAGGCTTTGGCAAAAGATGGTGATATAGCATTCGCATATGATGGAGATGCTGACCGTATAGCAGTTTTGACACACAAACACAATATCAAGGGTGATCAGATGGCTCTACTCTACGCTATGAAGATGCAAAACCCTACCATCATAGGTGAAGTCAAATGCTCTCAAGTGATGTATGATGAGCTAGAGAAGAGGGGTGCAAAGACTATCATGTACAAAACAGGTCACTCCAACCTAAAAGTCAAGATGAGAGAGACGGGGGCTGATTTGGCATGTGAAGTGAGTGGTCATATCTTCTTCAAGCATAGATACTTTGGGTATGATGATGCTATATATGCTACACTTCGTATGTTAGAGCTCATTCATGATGGTATCGATCTTGATAGAGAGATAGATAGCTTACCAGAAGTATTTTCTACTGAAGAGATCAAAGTAGAGACAACAGAGAGTGAAAAGTTTCTCATCATAGATAAGGTCAAAGAGATGCTCCAAAATCCTCCACCATATCTACACAAAATCATCTCTATCATAGATGTTGATGGTGTCCGTATAGAGTTTGAGCATGGTTGGGGATTGGTAAGGGCTAGTAATACCACCCCTGTGCTTGTCACTAGGTTTGAGTCCACAGATGAGAAGTTGGCTAAAGAGTATGAAGATAGTATAAATAGACTTATATTGGATGCAAAAGAGGAGATAGGTAAAATATAGTATAGCTTAACCCCAATCATGTAGTATAGTTATGAAAATAGCATAAAATAGTTCTGTTGAGGGTGTTGCTAAGAATTGAATTTAATCCCTGATCCTTGGATTTTGTAAATAAATTGGAAAAATAGGCTATTTTATTTTTTTTAAAGGTTTTTTTTGTATAATTGCGTCTCAAAACTATTTAATAGCATTTTGAGACTACAGTGTGGGTCTTTAGCTCAGCTGGTTAGAGCACTCGGCTCATAACCGAGTGGTCCGGGGTTCGAGTCCCCGAGGACCCACCACTTTAAATAATATTCTTAATACTTACCCAAAAATTATAATACCCACAACAGAAGCACTTGATACTATTTTATAATGTTGCTATATGATTTGGATTGTGAGTATCTCTCTATGACTCTACTCAATAGTGACAATATCTATCAACTCTATCCCATCGCAACCCTTCTTAAATCTCTTATGTTTTCTTGCATCCTCCTCTGCCAACTCTAAAAGATCAGCGAAATCATTTTTGCTTACAGTAAAGTCAAAAAGCTCTTTTTGTGTCTTGATAGTGATAGTTTCGCTCTCTTTGGATGATAGTTGAATATGTCTAAGACCCTTCGCAAACTCACTCTTGATAGCTTTGCTTATCTTCTCGTTTTCCAATAGATCATCTATCTTTATCTCTCTATATACATCACTCTCACACAATACTGTATATGTAACTTTTATCATACCATCCATACCTCACCTCCTATTTTGATATAGTATTATAGCAAAAATATAGTAATCAACTTTTTTTGGTATAATACACAATAAAAGAGAGTTTTTTATGAGATATATATTGTTCTTACTGATACCTATATCTATCTTGGCTAGAGTCCACTATGCAAAAGTAGAGCCATATGATAGAGTGATACTCAAATCAGCAGTAAGTGCTCAAGTGAGTAGGGTAAGCCTAGAGGCTGAAGGTAAAATGGTAACAAATGCAGAGGTGATACAACTTGATGATCATCTTGACAATATAGATCTCAATGACTCTATTAGGAGTATATCAATACTAAATAACATGTTAGATATAAATCAAGAGATCTTATCGAGTCTAGCAGATACACTTAAGCGACAAAAGGGGTACTTCGATAGGCTAAATAGATTGACAACAGCATCAAAAACACAAAAAGATACAGCATTCAACTCATATGTATCTGCCAAAAACCAATATCTATCAACAAAAGAGAAGATAGAGAGTCTCAAAAAGCAGATATTGGATATGGAGTATAAGGTAGCTAGACTCAAAGATATAATATCCAAGAAGAGTATACGCCTTAGAGATAGATATCTATATAAGTTGTCAGTAAGAGAGGGTGATTTTGTCAATCCAGGCTCTCCTTTGGCTACTGTAGAGGATCATAGTCGTGGTAAATTGACACTATTTTTAGATCTCTCAGAGTTGAAAGATATAGATCATAAAAGTATCTATATAGATGGCAACAAGAGTAGCTTTAGTATAGATAAAGTATGGAGTGTAGCAGATGAGAAATTTATCTCTTCATACCGTGTAGAGATATATATAGATAGACCTCAAGAGTACTTCTCTAAGTTGGTCAAGGTGGAACTCAGATGATCAAAACTGCTTGTGCTTTGGATTGTCCTGATGCTTGTACAATCTTGGTAGATCCTTTGAAGTTCCCTCAATTGGACTCAGAGACTAGCAATGGTACTCTATGCTCTCTGCTCAACAGAGATATATTTGATACTCCACGCATAGAGAAGCCTACTATAGATGGTATAGAGGTATCTATGGATGAAGCTTTGGACGCGGTATCTAAGCTACTTGGTAGTGACTCTCTGTTATGGCGAGGTTCTGGTAACTTTGCAGTGATGCAGGAGGTGACAAATCTGCTATTTGAAAAGATAGATGGTAGTATCACCAAGGGGACACTATGTGATGGTGCAGGTGATGCAGGTATATGTGAGGGTAGGGGGGTCAATCGTACTCTACCACCAGAGCAGATAGGTAGAGCAGAAGTCATTGTGGTATGGGGACGAAATCCATCTATCACCAATAGCCATATAGTACCATATCTGAAGGAGAAAAAGATAGTGGTGATAGATCCAGTAGCTACTCCTCTAGCTAAAAAAGCAGACCTTCATATACAGATCAAGCCTAGAAGCGATATCTATCTAGCACTCATGCTATCTCGTTTTATATTTATGGAGGATTCAGAAGATAGTGAGTGGATGGAGGAGTTTGCACCAGATTTTGAAGAGTTTTATGATTTTACTAGAGAGTTTCGTATCAAAGCTATATTGATGCATATGGGTATAGATCTTGATGATATGGGGCGACTTTTGAGTTATATGCAACATGAAAGAGTTGTATTTTTGGTAGGTAATGGTATCCAAAAGTACTCTATAGGACACTATACTATGTGGGCTATAGACTCTCTAGCATCTACACTAGGTCTATATGGCAAAGAGGGATCAGGTGTAAGCTATCTAGGCAACTCAAAATTGGGATTTGATAACCCATTTGAGGTGAACTGTAAACGAGTATCCAAGGTAGATACTAAGTTTGGTGATTTCGCTACAGTATTGATACAGGGTGGTAATCCTGCTGAGAGTATGCCAAATAGTAGTAGAGTGATAGAGGAGCTAGAGAGAGTAGAGAACCTCATATACTTTGGACTCTATGAGAATGAGAGTAGCAGAAGAGCCAAGATAGTAATACCAGCAAAAAACTTTTTTGAGAAAGATGATCTTCGTTTAAGTTATGGTGATCATAGTGTAAAGAGGCTAAATAGAGTTTTGGATAGTGATATAGGTATCAGTGAGTATGAGTTCGTGAAAGCTATCTATGATAAGCTAGGATTTGATGGTTTGAAGAGTCAAGATGAGTATATTGAGTATTGGCTAAATCAATGTGATAAGATAGATGATGAATATCGCTCAAAAGCATATG
>Ga0256913_10001559_pt1 | contig 11748 bp, 14 predicted proteins | sample Axial_MatmetaG_FD_185970 | JGI IMG/M metagenome (GOLD analysis project Ga0256913, IMG submission 185970) | Deep-sea worm associated microbial mat communities from Axial Seamount, Juan de Fuca Ridge, Pacific Ocean - Axial_Mat | ecosystem: Environmental > Aquatic > Marine > Oceanic > Microbial...
TTTGCTTTAGGATTATTTTTTTCTAATTCATTTATATTACTATATTCTGTAACAGGTATTGTATTAATGAACAAGTAATTATAAAAATTTATCGGATTTAAAGCAGTTTCGAAAACACTCATAGCAATTTTTTTTAGTATTTATATTAAATTATTAATTATGGATAAAGATACAACAAAAAGATGGTTTTTCAAAGATATTTTAAGAGATCGTAACTCAAAAAAATATAGTTTTACTAAATTTGCTAGTTTAATAATCATTAGTTTAATAATTTACGCTTCTATAATGAGTGTTAATATTATGATAGTAAATAAAGAAATTGATAATTTCTTTATTGGTGAATTAATTGCATTATTATTAACATTATTAGGTTATAAAAATTTAAAAAACCAAGACGGGAACGGTACTCATGACGATTAACGAAAAAAACATTTCAAAAAATTTAATCCACCATGATCTATTTTGATATTTTATATCATTAAAAATATCAACAATATCCCTATAATCATAATCGATCAAATCATCAACATCATATTTATTTTTTGAATGCTTAACAATATATAATATCATTTGATCTTTTTTAGATAAATTTTTTTTTCGTTTTTTTTCAATTTCTTTTAAAAAAAATTTACCATCTTCTTCCAGACGTTTAGCAAAATATATTTGATCTTTAATTAATTCTTCTTGAATTAATTTATTCTCATTTTCAAAACTAAATAATGAGTTTTCTTTATTCTCCATCATCAGGTAATTTCACTTTTTTTGGTTTACGACCTCTTTTTTTAGTGGGTACAATTTTACTATCAGTAGTATTATCTTTTTCTTCTATAATTTCGGATGTTTCAATATCATCTTTATTTTTTGTTGTTTCATTTAATTTTTCATCAAATTCATTAAATGAAATTTCTTTCATTTTATCTAATTCATCGTAAAAAATTTTAGTTTTTTCTTCAAGATCTTTTTTTACTTTATTAGTTTGTTCTTCAAGGTCTTTTTTTACTTGATTTATAGTTTCTTTAAATTCCATTTCTTTTTCAACTATTTTTTCATTTGTTTCAATAATTAAACGAACAAATTCAATTAAATCATCAATATATATGGAATCTTTTTTAGGGTATATTTTTAAAAGTACCCCATCTTTATTTTTCACTATTTCATCATAGGCTATTAATGCAGTATCTTTATAAACCCAATCTTTTGGTAAACCAACCTCTATTTCATACCAACCATTAATAGTATTTCTTTTTATTTGTGCTAAATAACCATCTAATGGTTTTAAAATATTTTCTACTATATTTTTATTCATAATTATATTTTATCATATAAATAAAACCAACTAATTATTATAGTTAAACTAACCCACCCTATAATTTTATCTGTTCTTGTTAAATCAAAAACAATATTTTCCATTTTTAGTTTAAAATGCATAATAATCTTTATAATTAATGAAAAAATTTCACTAATTATAAAGATCGAAGATGCAATCATTAAAATAAACAATATTATTTTAAAAATACTCATAATTATTCGGCATGTGTTTGACCTGGTTGAGGTTTATTCGTTATCGGTGCATTCATTTGCGGATCTTGAGTACTTTTTTGTTGGGGTTCTTGGAAATATTTACCTACTAATTGTAAAGATAAATCAATAGATGATATGTTTTTTAATAACTTAATCATAAGTTCAATTTTATCTTTATAAGTAATATTAGGATCTTGTGCGAGCCTAATCAATTCAATTTCATCGTAATATTTCTCATTACCCAAATTGTTTAATAAATCTTGTTTCAAATTTGCCATACTATTTTTTTTTATGGTATAATAATTATTTTTTGAGATTGTAAATATAATAATAATTAATAATAAAAACAAAATATTATTAAATAATTTCTAAAATATTTTTTTCTGTCATATTTGTTATTGAAATATCGAAGATTGTATATATTTCAACTAATAAATTTAAAGATTTTTTATTACGAAGTTTATCAACATTAAAAATTTCTTTCCAAAATTTAATAAAATATGTAATTGGTATATTTTCTTTATCTGATTTATAAAATTGATGGTAATAATACATATAAAAATATTGAATTAATCCATCGTTTTTTTTAAAATCAATATTTTCATTTAAAAAATCATCACATGTTTTATTATAACAAAACATAAAATGATTTTTAATATCTTTATCATCATTTAAAGTCTCCTTATCTAAATAATATTTATAGATATAATGTAATAAATTATATGAAAAATCATGATAAATTTCCACTCTATCTCTTATAATCATATATTTTTTTTCTGTATTCATTTTATTCTTTAAATGATTTTAATAAACCTATTAATCGTGGATCAGGATAACAATCAGATTTATCTTGTCTAAATGATGTGTGTGTCCATATTCCTGGTTTACCTGATAAAGCATCTTCATTTACATCCCACATATTTTCATTATATTTTAATGATATACCGTATCTATTATGCCAATATATTAATAATTTTTCAAGCGATATTAATTGTTCATTTGTATATTTTTCAAAACCATAAAAACCTCTATACCCTTCTGGTATTTCAAACACATTTTCTTTAGGAATTGGATGCATTGTAGTTATTGGTACATATTTTTTTACTTGACTACTCCATATAGCAGGATACCAATTTCTATTATATCTAACTAACCCACCCCATGAATCAATTTCAACACCAATTGATGTTTTATTTAATTCTCTATTATTTTGAGCATGTACACCTAAATGATGTGCCCAATATTTTGAAGAATAACATTGATATATTTCACCTTTCCAATCTATGATTATGTGTGTTGCTATTCTTGCTGTTGTTGTTAGCCACCAATTTATATCACCTTCAACTCCTTGACCTGAAACAGTATGATGTAGTACTATTTTATCTTTTTTTGTTTGTTTCCTATAATATTGATAATCAGGGAAATTTACCTGATGAATTTTTTTCAAATCTAATTGATGTAAATCCACTTTTTCTTTTAATGCTAAAAAATCCGCATATTTAATAGTATCATCTAATAAACCTAAAGATATTTTATTTCTACTAATCATAATAATGTTTTTATATAAATACATATAAGTAAAAAAACCGATAAAATTGATTTATCGGTTTAATTACTTATAAATAAAAATTTTTATTAAAATCTTTTATTTTTTTTAGTATTAACAAAATTTGATGGCTTATAATTCATTAAATGCTTCATTTCATTAAATCCTTTATTTTGTTTAGTTGTAACATCATTTTCATTTAACATTTTAGATTTTTTTACTGCAAATATTTTTTTATTATCAGTGTAAAATTGATAATTATTAATTGCTTTAACAGCCATTTCATTAATTTCAACTTTATTATTATAAGTATTACCTAACCCACTAAAATCAATTTTCTTTAAATTAGTATTATCAATTTCTTTTTCAAAATTAACCTCATTTAAATTAAAATCAATAAGTTGTTTATTACCAATATCATTAACAAATTTACCAGTTAACATCACATCTTCATTAATATCATCCACTTCTTTTTTATATTTTTTATCATCTTCAGTGGGATATGTATCTTTATCATACATTGGCATATTTTCAACAGCATTTAATCGTTTTTCACGTTTTTTCATAAATTCATCACCAATATCTTTTTTCATTCGATCTTCATATCTTTTATCCATATTTTTTATTCTTAAAGTATGTTGACCATCTCTATATGAATCAATTTCATCTTGTTCTTTATTAGTAACATTACGTTTAGGTGCTTCATCTCCCTTTTTATTTGAAGAATCACCAACATTTTTAAATGCTTCACCTTTAGTTTTCTTTAATTCTTCTTTTTCAAGATCTTCTGCATATTTATAAGGATTTTTAGGGGCATCTTCTTGTTGATCTTTCCACTCTAATTCTTTAGTGGTATCTATTATTTTTTTAGTATCACTTTGTTTAAAATCCTTTTTAAAATTTTTATCATTTTCTTTCCCCATTCTATCTTTTAAAACAAGAGATGAGGGTTTTCTTTCTTCATTCATAGCGTATTCGTTATTATTAATATATATTTTTATACCATTTGCATTAAAAAATTCTTGAGATCCATCATCTTCTAATTCTGCAACTCTGGGTGTATTATTATAAGGTGTGGTATATTTAACAAAACCACCAGTTCGGTCTATTTCATATTTAATATTATTTTTTTCATCTGTTGGTGTAAAAGTAGAATTATCAAACATAGGTCTTTCATTTAACACATTTTCGAAAATTTTATTTAATTTTTTATTATAATTTTCAAATAATTTTAAATCATTTTCAAATTCATCTAAAAGATTACCTTTACTTTTTTCGTTTTCACCCATACCGCCTTTTGCTATAGTAAATCCACGGGGTAATTCCCCACCACCACCATTATCACCAATACTTTGTGATTTATTAGCCATACTACCTTCTTGTGGTTCAATTATTGAAACTTCAGATACTTTATTATTAACCTTTTCAGGTAAACCTTTATGTTTTGTAGATGCAAAATCCTCAACATCCTTCGGGTTCATTTCTTTTGCTGCTTTAGTAATTTTTTCACCCGCTTTATTTTTACTTAATTTACCTTTTTGAACTGCATCAACCATTCCCATAAATCGTTGTTGTGATTTAGATTTAGATACTTCATCAATATTAGCAATAGCAGATGCAACATTATATGCTAAAGGATCATTTTGTAGTTTAATACCTTGATTATATAAATTTTGTAAATAATCATCACCCCATGAATATGTATTTTTATAAATTTTATTTAACATATCATCATCCATTTCATGAAATACTTCATCAGTAAAAAAATCATCCCATTTATTTTTCTTCACAATATCAGATAAATATCTTATTTTATCTTCACGTGAAGGTGGTGCTTTCCTAAAATCCATAGTAGGATCTATAACTTCATTAATTATATCTAAATCTTCATCTAAATCATTTACAAATTCTTCAAATTTATTTGGATTTAATAAATAGTTTTCTTCAACAACATTAGTATATCTATTTTTTTTAGTTGTTTTTTTAAAATCACCGCTTAAATCACCCTTTGTACTCCACATGGCAGGACCTGAATATTGTCCTGAACTACCAGCACTAGTAGTTTCATCTACATTATCTTCAGTTTCTTTTTTTGGTTCTACTTTAGATGGTGTTTGTTTGGTTTGTTTATTTTGAGTTAAATCAATAATTTTTTTATCAATTTTAGATTTTAATTCCATATCATTTTTTAATTGATTTATACCTGATTTATCACGTCTTTTTTTCTTTTTGGGTATAGCGGCTTTATATAGTGTTAACATTTGTGGGTTATTAAGAACATAATCATTAAATATCATATTCATAATAGTTTCATTATAATGATATCCATATTTTTCTTCACCAGTTTCAGCCATTTTTTCATATATAGATGTTAATTTTGGTTGTGAAAATACAAACGATTCCATTTTTGACAAATCAAAAATTTTCTTTTTTAATGATTGTTCTTTTTCAGTTAATAAACCATCAACTTCTGCTAAATATTTATTTTCTAAATCCATTATATTATATTTTATTTAATATCACTTTTCCAGAAATCTCTTTTTTGCCATAAAACTTTATATACAGATTCTATTGAATCTTTAATTAATTTTACTAATTCATCCCTGGTCTTAGTATTGCGAGTTTTTATTTTTTTTTGAAATTCTAAATCTAATTTATTATCTATAATTTTCTGAACCTCTTGTTTAACAATTTTTTGAACTTCTTGTTTATCTTGTAAATTCATACTCTTTCTTTTATATATAAATACTGTTCATTTTATGAAAAAAAATATTTTATTTTTCTTCAATATATTCACCCCATCTTTTAAAAAATTCATCGTAATATTTTTCAAGTTTATCAACAATTTCTTTATTATCGGGATCATCAGGTTGAAAATCTTTTAAATAATTAATAACTACATTATTTAAATCTTCATTAGGTGTTATTTTATACATAAATTGAATACTATTATTAATAGTACCACCCCATAAAATATAATCATCATATACTTTTAAGGGTTGAAATTCAGTGATCATTTTATATTCACTAAAAGCATTGTTAAATAATTCTTCCTCTCTTTTTTGATCGGCAGGGGTTGCTTTATTTATTTTTACTTCTGAATCTTCAACATTTTCATATAATTTACGAGTAATTTTTAATAAATCTCGCATGGAGGGTGTATATAATTTTTTTTTCTCTGTTTCATCAGTTCTATACCCCCCTTTACGCATTTTATCTATTGATATTTTCACATCATTATTATTCATATTTATATATTTTTATATAAATACTCTATTTCTCAATAATATTCAACCAATTATTAAATTTATCAATATTAAAGGTGGGATTTATATCTGTACTATTTTCAATATAATTACTTCTAAAAACAATACCATTAAATTTTACAGTATCTTCATGATAATTATGAAAATCCATAATTTTTTTTTCTATCTTTAATTTATCACACAATTCATTACAAAGATTTAAAGTGGTATAATATTGATTAGATGGTATTTTTTCCCAATATTTTTGACCCATCCATTTATAATTAATAACATCATCATTATTAAAAATTTCGTTTAACCAATTAATATATTCAGTTTCATTTATTTTTATTAAAGAACCCGCATTTTCTAATATAATTGAAATTGATTGTTTATCCCATTCTTTTTTCCCTAAAAAATCTGTATAATAATTTGGATTATAATGCTCATATATAATACCGTCACGAGTTATTGTATATGTATTCCATTTTTTTGTTTTACCAAATTCCTTTATTTGCATATGTTTTAGATAATTATCATTTTTTCTTAATGAAAACCCAATTACTATTTGTTTTTTTTTGGGTTTTGATTTATAATAATTATCTGATGATATTCTATATGTTTTTTTATCTATTTCTAACATAAAAATTTATTTAAAATTGTAGTTCATACCCCTTTTTGTTACCGATATTGAGGCTAATTTATTTGCATATGGTACACTTGTTTCAATATTTTTAGTTTTTATAAATTTTAGAGTAAATGCCGCTAAAAATATATCACCAGCCCCAGATACATCAAAAGCCTCTTGTTTATTCTCTATTTTAAAAGACCATTCTGATTTTCCTTGATAAACCATAGTACCTTTACTCCCATGTGTAACAACTAATATACCATCAAATTTTAAATAAGTATTTAATAACCATTCCTTATTTTCCTCAAATTCAATATGATTTATTTTTATAACATAAACATTAATAGCCCAATCACCTAACTTTTTTTTAGTATCTAATATGATATTATTATCATCACATAATAATTCAATATCACTTTCTGATAAATACCCTTTATTATAATCAGAAACAACAATACAATCAAAATTTTTCATATATGATGATGGATATCTGGATATATTAAACTTATCATTATCATTAATATAATCATTCTCATCCACTCTTAACAATTTCTGATTAGATTTCTCATCAACATATCTAATTTTATTGATGTTTATATAATCTTGTGTAATTATTTTAACATCATCATCTTTATCTTTTAATACACTAATCATATCATAAACATAATGAGCCATCCCCATTGTTTTTACCACTTTAATTTTTTGTAAAATTGGAACAGGGGCTTCAGGGGATAACCTTTCTACTTTACCATAATAAAAAATATCATTACAACTTTCCCCTATTACTAAAATTTTCATATATATTTATTTTAATTTAAAATAATAATTAATTTATCAATAATAATTATTATAACTAAACATATTAATAAAAAAGAATAGAATATTATAGACCCAGCAGCCCAAAATTTAAAAGGATTACCATTATCATATAAAATATGTTTACCTAAATAATACAACAAAATATTTATAAATATAAACCCTATAATTGATACTACAATCCACATAATTACACTATTTTTGCTGAACTTATACCATCATCTTTTCTTTCTACCTCAATTATATAATCAGGATTAACATCATGTACATGTTCAATTATTAACAATTTTTTATATTTTTCTTTCATTATATGAAGTATATCCACAAATTCTTCAACACTATTTTCAGTTAATTTACCCATTACCTCATCTAATAAAAAAATAGTTGGTTTTGATCTTACATTAATTTCATTTAAAGCCATTTTTAAAACAATACTTGCAAAAGTTCTTTCTTTACCCGAAGCACTAATAGCATCTATAATAGCATTAGGCGTTTTATAATAAGATAATTTAGGTCGTAAACTAACATCATCCAACCATACTTTAAAAGGTGCTATAGCCAATGTTTTTTCAAGTACAACATTTATTTTAGGTAAAATATATGTTGATAATAATTGACGTGGTATACCATCCCTATGAACACAATTTTTATAATATTTAATAATATTATCATGATATTCCTGTTCTTTAAATGTTTTTATTAATTCTTCAAAACCTTTTATAGTATTTTTTAAATTTTCAATTTCAAAAGTTAAATTATTATTTTGTAGTATTAATTGTTCTCTATCGTGTTCAATTAATTTTAATTTATTTTTCGCTTTCTCTATAATACCCTCAATTTTTTTATTTTCTTCAATAAATTGTAAATTATCATCATATGTTTTTATTTTCATTTCCAAATTTTCAATTTTACTTTTATATAATGCTAATTCAGTTGGGATTTTATCTAATTTAGTTTGAATTTCATTACGTTTTTCAACCTCTGCTTTTAAATTTTCTAATACCCCTATTTGTTCTAATACATTATTCATTTCTAAAGTAGCATCTTCAATTTCTTTATTAATTTTATCAATTTCAATAAATTTAATACCATCAATCAATTTATTAATTCTATTAATTTCAGTATTTTTTTCTTTTATTTTATCAGCAACATCATACATTTCAATTTCAATAACTTTTATTTCATTATTAATATGTATTTGATGTTCTTTACCTAATGGTTGACCACAAGTAGGGCAAGTTTTACTATTTTTTAATTCACCTATTCTTTCTTTCTTTTGTTTACCATCTTCTTTCAATCTAAAAATATCACCATTTAAAATTTCAATCTCATGTTGATAATCTCTAATTTTAGATTCTAATTCTTTTATCTTTATTTTCTTTTCATAAACAAAAGTTTTATGATGATCTTTCTTTTTTTTTAAATCAGTTAATTTTTCTTCATCATATGTTTTAGCTAAGGGTTTTAAGGATTCTTTTAACACCCCTTCCTCGTTCTTTAGAGCTTCAATTTCGTCTTTATATTCTTTAATAGTATCTTTGGTATCTTGAAGATTAAAACCCTCTAAAATTGGATTTATTTGATGTATTTTCTTTAATTGCGATTCAATATAATTATTAGCAACTTTTATTTTCTCATCTAATTGGGGGATATTAACATTTACATTATTTTTTATGATAGTTTCCTTTTCATCAATTTTTAATTGACAATCATTTATTAATGTTTCAGTTTGAGGTATATTACAAACAACCCTTGCTTTTTTATTTAATTCTTTTTGATATTCTTTTAATGCTTCTAATTTTTTATCAAAAATATCTAAACCACTATCAGCTAAAATAGAATCTATAAATTCCGACATATCACTTGATAATATTCTATTTAACGTATCTGATGTAGTCATAACTATACGCATAAAATTATTATAAGTACCTATAATATCATTTATACGTTTTTGTGTGAATTTTTTTTCTTCTTCAGTTAAATTATCAATAGATGTGTTTTCGTTAAACTCATCATCAGGAGTTTTTAATTTATAATAACTCACTTTAGTTGATGCACCATTTAATTCACCTTTTCTATTTTTAGATATTTTCGTATATCTTTTTATACCATAATATTCACCATTAACTTCTAAAACCAAATACCCACTACAATAATCAACACTTAATTTATTATTCACAAATCTAACATCCCCATATTTCATACGGGTTTCAGTTTCCAAAGTTTTAGAATATAAAATATATGATATTAATTTAAGTATAGTAGTTTTACCAGCAGTATTTTCACCAGTAATTTGAAATAATCCATTTTTATCTCTCCAATCAATATTAATAGATTTATAAGACATAAAATTTTCACCACCAAATTTTATTACATTCCATTCAATGTTGGTATTCTTTTCTATTTCTAATGACGCTGATATTTCATTATCTAATTTTAAAATATCGCTAATCATATCTTTTTCTAAACCAACCTCAGCTAAATAATTTATAAATATTTCTTGTTGTACACCTTCATCAGTTATATTATCAACGGTAGCATCTTCAGTTAAAACAATTTCATCCTCATCATAAATAAATTCATTTTTATGAGATATAATAGAATTAGGGTATAATGATAATAAATATTCTTTTATTTTTTGCTCATTTTCATTATTACGTGTAGATGGTAAAGTAGCCCATATCACCCTTATACGCATATATTTTGTTGGATTTTCTATTTCATAATCCAAATCGTCAAAATCAGTGAATGTAGTTAATTTTAAATGATGATAACTATAATCATTATGAATTGAACGTTCAATAACATTTTTATTTATAACATCCCATAACAAATACCCATGAAAATTATCATCACCTTCATTAAATTTTTGAGCAATTAATGACCCACAATATGCTTTAGTTTTATTTTCAAAATATTGTTGTTTATGTATATCACCAAAAAATGAAAAATCACCTTTAAAATCAGTAACTTTATAATATGATTTTTTCTTCATTTCAAAACCAGATTCTGATGTACAACCATTAATAGGGTTATGAAATAAATCAATAGTTATATTATCTGGATATTCTTTTTTCACGTTTTTATATGAAACTGTACGCCAAGGATTTACATTATCACCATGATGCCACACAATCCAAATTATATTATCATCAACATACGCACCTGTTTTATCATAATAAGTAACTCGTGGATTATCAAGCACTTTTACTAATGCCTTTATAGAATCTATTCTTTTTTTTGCTTTTTTTCTAAAATCGTGATTACCACGTGTAATAATCACAGGTGCTATTTCAGATAAATTATTTAAAAATTGTGATGCTAATATTAATTGTTCTCCTTGTAAATCAATATAATCATTAAAATAATCACCAACAATTACAATTCTATCTGGTTTATCTTTTTTTAATTGTTTTATTGTATTTTTAAACACCCCTTCATATTCTGAATTACGTGAAGGATTTTTTCTAATATGTATATCTGCTAAATGTGCTATTTTTTGTATCATTTCCTATTAATTTAATTATAAAAATTAATTGTTTTATCAAAATATCCACCATAATTTTCTAAATATGTAAAATATTCACTCAAACCATCTTCTAAGGATGTAAATTCTTTTGTATATTTACCATATTCCCTTAAATTAGTTAAATCAGCTTTAGTATAATACTGATATTTATTTTTCAAATCATTTGGTATACCAATAGTTTTATGTGTTGAATAATCAAAATCCATTAACTTATATAATATTTTCAATACATCAAGAAAAGTACGAGGTTTACCACTACCCACATTAAAAATACCATTTATATCGGTATTTTCAATAAAATGTTTCACCACATCAACTACATCTTTTATATATATAAAATCTCTATAAATTTCATCACTACCGTTGAATAAATATACGGGATCGTTATTTTTTAATCTTTTATATGTTTGATAAAAAAACGATGCCATATTATTTTTATGATTTTCTTGCATACCATACA
>Ga0256913_10001560_pt1 | contig 11745 bp, 8 predicted proteins | sample Axial_MatmetaG_FD_185970 | JGI IMG/M metagenome (GOLD analysis project Ga0256913, IMG submission 185970) | Deep-sea worm associated microbial mat communities from Axial Seamount, Juan de Fuca Ridge, Pacific Ocean - Axial_Mat | ecosystem: Environmental > Aquatic > Marine > Oceanic > Microbial...
TACTAACTACAGTCAGGTCAGTGATGCTGCCGTTGATCAAATTTCTTTCCAAGTTGGTGGTTACGAAGCAAAATATGGTCAAGCACAATCTGGTATCATAAATGTAACTACTAAATCGGGCTCACCAAAATACACAGTTTTTGGAAATGTTGTTAGTTCATCTTTTACAGATAATTATGGTTATAACCTTTATACATTAACAGTTGGCGGACCGATTCTTCCTGGTCTTAAAGGACAAACGTTCTTCTTATCAGCTGAAAGAGGTTGGTTCCGAGATGGTGAACCTTCTGCAGTTGGTATTAATTTCCCGTCAATTGATTATAAATCGGATTATAAACCAAATAACACAGATGCAGTTTGGAGATTTACTGCAAGAACTTATCATAATCTTGGTAAATCTTTTAACTTACAATTAAGCGGTAATTACAATTCGCGTGATGCACGTAACTTTGTTTATGCATATGCAAAAAGTAATTCGCAGCATAACCCCAAAATGTTACGTGATAATCTTTCAGTAAGTGCTAAACTTTCACAAAATATTGGATCGTCATCTTTCTGGAATTTAATTGTTGGTTATCAGCAATTTTCACAAGAACAAGGAGACGGTGTTTTCTTTGATGATCTCGAAGCTTATGGTGATACATTAAAGAATTCTTATCTTCGACGACAAGCAGATGATGCTTATAATGCGCAAGATGATGTTGGTATTTTTTCACGAACTGGTAGAGTTAATAACAACTACAGAAGATATGATAACAATAAATTCACTGGTAACTTTAACTTTACTTCACAGATAGGTAATCACTTATTCGAAGCTGGTATTGGTGGGTTTTATGGAACACTACGTTATTATAACATATACCCAATGTCCTTAGCAAAAAATATTAGAGAATATACAGCACCGAATGGTGATATTATTCATGCTAAATCAAAAGAAGCCAGATATGATAGAGCTAATCCTTATAGATATGGATATGATCTTTATGGACAAATTAATGAAACAAAAGATCCTAATTCAAAACCTAAAAACCCGATATTAGCTTATGCATATGTTCAAGATAGATTTGAGCTAGAAGACTTGGTTTTGAACTTGGGTTTAAGGGTTGACTATTTTGACCCACAAACTGATATTATTAAAGACCCTGCAAATCCGTATAATGGTGGAACTGATCCTACCGGCTTTGATCAGGGTGATTTTATTACAAAGGATCCTGAACTTCATTTTTCACCAAGAATTGGTTTAGGTTTTCCCGTTACCGAGTCAACAGTTTTCCATGCACAATATGGTAAATTTATTCAGGAACCAAGATTGATCGATCTTTACTCTTTCATGACTGGTCGATACAGTTTAGCTGGTGTAGGGAATGAATCTGACTTTACTTTGAATAACGGATATATTGAAAGTGAAATTACAACTCAATATGAAGTTGGGTTTAGACAAATTCTTGGTGATAATATGGCAGCAATTAATATTACTGCTTTTTATAAAAATACCGAAGGATTAACTAATACTGGTGTTCAGTATTTTTATCGTGAAGCTGGTGGACAAAGACTTCGCTATTTTACACCAACTAATCAGGATTTTGGTACTGTAAAGGGATTAGCTTTTTCTGTTGACGTATCAAGGTTAAGTTACTTCTCTCTTTCACTCGATTATACTTTCTCAATTGCAGAGGGAACAGGTTCTTCAACAAGTTCGTCATTTGTAGCTGCTTTCAGAAATACTGGCGATGAGGTTCCTAAAGTTATTGCTCCTCTTGATTTTGATCAGAGACATACTGGTATAGTCATTGTGGATTTCTTTATTCCTAGGGGTGATCTTGGTTGGTTAGAAATGTTGGATTTGAATTTCTTAGTTTCATTTGCAAGTGGAAGACCTTTTACTCCACTTGAAACTCAAAACCTTCTTGAAGGTTCAACAAACTGGGGTGATACTAAAGGTTATGTAAACTCAAGATTTGGACCTGGAACTTTTAAGGTTGATATGAAACTGCAAAAATCATTTCCTATAGGATCTTCTACAACTATTACTCCTTATTTATGGATTGAAAACTTATTCGGTGCAGAGAATGCCACAAGTGTTTGGCGTTCAACCGGTTCACCTTATACAACTGATTATCTTTCTACTGAAGAAGGACAAAAGTTGTCTAAACAAAATGGTGAAGATTGGGTTAATGATTATATGAGTTTAGAAAGAAATCCTAGTAATTTTGGTATTCCAAGATTAATTAAATTAGGTATCAAAGTTAATTTTGCTGCTTTATAAATCAATTAAATTGAGGAAAAATAGATGAAATTCAAGAAATTTATTTTTTACACTTTTTTAGCGCTATTATCGTTTCTTTTACTTGCTGCAACAACAAAAGATAAAGATAAGAAGACAACGAATAGCCTTCAAAAAGTTGAGAGTAAAGAGGGAGATTCTTATCGTCTTCATATAAACAATATTAATCTTCCTCTTAACAATAGAGGGGTTATAGCCGATGTTCAAGTTGGCGATCCTTATCCAGATGGAGATCCGAGTGCAGCAGGGCTTTTAGATGGAAAGAGTGTGATCTATTCGTCTGGTTTCTTTATGAGTGGTTATACTAATGGAGTTATGTGGACAAATGCGGTTGCTTCGGCATCTCGTGCTGAACATTATATTCCTGGTAATTTTGGTGGAAGCACAGTTTCAAGTATTTTTGTGTTAAAATCAGATGACCCTCAATTCGGAGATTCATGGCAAGAATGGAAAGAAGCCGTTGACCAAGGTGCCTATTTTTATGATGGTGACGGTGATGGTGTATATAATCCTGTTGACTTAAATGGCAATGGAATCTGGGACCCTACAGAAGATGCACCTGATATATTGGGTGACGAAACAGTATGGTGTGTTTATAATGATGGTAAACCATCAGGTGACAGAGGAGCTTTCTCCAATGTTGAACCGCAAGGTATTGAAATACGTCAGACTGTATTTGCATATGCACGTCAAGGTAACTTAGGAAATGTAGTATTTTTAAGATACTCAATTCTTAATACTGGTGCGGTAGCTGATTTATTAGATTCAGTTTATTTCGGTGTATGGGCAGATCCTGATCTAGGAGAGTATTCTGACGACTTAGTTGGTTGTGATACTACTTTAGATGCTGGGTTTGTTTATAATGATGGGGATGATAAGCAATTTGGTTCGAATCCTCCTTGTTTTATGATTGACTTCTTCCAAGGTCCTTGGGAATATACTGGAAATCCGGACGATGAAGCATACAATGTAAGAGGTCCGATTGCTGGTATCGATACAATTAAAGGTGCAAAAAATCTTCCATTAACATCTTTCGTACACTACATGCAGAGTCACCCAACACAAGGTGACCCAGACAATGAATATCAAGCTAGGAATTACCTACTTGGATTTAATCAACAAGGGCAAGTTATTGATGCTTGTAGTTGGGAATTTGGGGCAGTTAGTGGTGTAGCTTGTGAAGATGTTGATACAAGATTCATGTATTCTGGTGATCCTGTTACTGGGTTTGGATGGATAAATACAAATCCAACTGACCAAAGACAGATGTCAAATACTGGTCCTTTTAATTTGGAAAAAGGCAAACCAGTTGATATAGTTGTAGCATATGTTATTGGTAGAGGTGAATCAGCATTGAACTCTGTCGAAGTTGCGAAAGAAATTGATCGTTTGGCACAGATCATCTATTCGAGTAACTTTGCAAGTCCTAATCCTCCACCACCAGTTAATCCTGTTGTTGCTACTAACGATACAAGTATTACATTAACATGGGATACTGCTCCACAAGTCAATTACAGAGATAAAAATGATGATTTAAATTACGATATGTTCTTTGAATCATACGTAGTATATCAATATCAAGCACTTTCTACAAGTGGACTTGAAGATGGTAAAGTTAATAAAAAGATTATTGCTAAATATGATATCGATGACGAAATAAAAACACTTTATACTGAAGATTCACGGTCATATGAAGTATATAAACTTTATTCGGATGGTATTCAGTTAGATTCTACTATTTATGGTGATACTGAACGAGGTAAACTGCAACTTACAATAACAAAAGATGCATTTACCGGTGGTAATCTGATAAAAGGAAAACCATACTTCTTCTCAATTATTGGTATTGGTTTAGACAGAAACCATATAGTTAAGATGGATGATGAAGGAAATTGGTTCGTTCCAGTTAAAACAGTTGATGTTGGAGCTATATCGGTTTCCAAAGAAAAAATAATTAACGATTCAAAAGGTAATACTGGAATTGTTGTTGGGGCTGATGCTAACACACCTTATTATCAAGGTGTTGCTACTGAACATATTGAAGGGACCGCAGAAGCAACAGTTTCTTATACCGTTCAGGATAGAGAAGTAACTACTCCTGATGAATATGAAGTAGGATTTTTCAAAGATAGTCTTAGTCAACAGTATTCTCTATATTATTATATTAAGAATACAAGCTTAGATCAAATACTGAAAGATTCTCTTCAGATTTACAACAAAAATGATGTTACTAACATGACTGATGGTTTTACTGTTTATGTTCCATGGTTGGTTCCTGAAATTAAATCTACAGAATTAAGTGATAATTCTGGATTTTTACCTGTTAATGACAGTACAACTGGTGGATTTTATGTTGGTAATGACGTTCCAGAACCAGATAAAGTTCCTGCAGTTTCTACTAAACTAAGTAACGCAATTAAAGCTGATAGAATGAAGAGAGTTGAGTTACGATTTGGTCAGACAAGTAAAGCATTTAGGTATGTTAGAGATCCAAACAGATTTGTTTGGAATGGGAAGAAAAATTCTGACATTGATTCTGGTTTTGTTGAAGTTCCGTTCCAGGCTTGGGTTAAAACTGATACGGAAGAATATCAGTTAGCTGTTGGGTTTACTGAAACCGCTAATGCTAACGATACTTTAGGTATGCCTGATGGTAAGTACTATCCTGGTAGCGATGTTGGTCAAACTAAAGAGTATATTGTTATATTTGATGCTCCTTATTCATCGAATATCAATGACAATTTAATTTATACCAATAATCTTAAAATCGGGTCAGCGGACTTAACAAATGGCACAAGAAGACCAGATAATATTTTCAATGATTCGTTGAAAGTGATTGGAAAATCTCCTTGGTTCAATGCAATGTATGTTTGCGGATTTGAAACAGATCAACCAAGAGATAATTTTAACCCGACTGGTACATTTGTAATTACTCCAGCACCATTTATTACCCCGAGGGATAAATTCCAATTTACAGTTCAAACTGAACTAACTGCCAATGATGGACAAAAGCAATGGGATAAGGTTAATGTTTATCCAAATCCATTGTTTGGTACTTATGGTGGTGTAAGTTATTATCCAAACAGTAAATATGATGAACCATGGGTAACGTTTAATAATTTACCTAATGAGGTTACAATCAAAATATATAGCTTAAGTGGTATTCTCTTAAAAACGCTATCTAAGAATGATGAAACTTCAGAATTGAAATGGAATTTACAAAATGAGGACGGGTTACGAGTTGCATCCGGTATGTATATAGCTTTAGTGAGTAATCCCAAATATGGTGATAAAGTCTTAAAGTTAGCTGTTATAATGCCACAAAAACAAATACAGAGATATTAACAGTTTGATTTAATAAGAAATAATTTTGCATAAAAATTGGAGTTTATAGAATGAAAAAGCTATTAACATTGTTTCTAACATTGACCTTGATCACGTCTGTGTTTGCCGGAGACGCAGCTCGAAAAGGTACAGCTGGAGCTGAGCAGCTCCTGATACCTGTCGGTGCTCGTTCAATAGCAACTGGTGGAGCTTTTATTTCGCACTTCACCGGTGTTGAGTCAATCTATTATAATCCTGCAGGGTTAGATAGAATGCAAGGCACACAGGCTATGTTCAATTATATGAATTATATTGCAGATATTGATATATCCTACTTTGCTATTGGTACTCAACTTGGTGGTTTAGGGTCTTTCGGATTAACTTATAAAACAATTGGCTTTGGTGATATTCCTGTTACCACATTTGAAAATCCAGATGGTACTGGTCAGTTCTTTTCACCAAATTATTTTGTTTTGGGGTTAACATATTCTAAAATGATTACCGATCGTATATCTGCTGGTGTTAATTTTAACTTCATCAGTGAGAATATAATGAATACAACTGCAAATGGATTTGCTATGGATTTCGGTGTTCAATACAGATTTTCACCTAATTTTTCACTTGGTGTTTCTGTTAAAAACATTGGCGGTAATATGGAATATTCTGGTGAAGACCTAAAAACTAAAGCTGTTGTTCCAAACTCTGCTCTTGCCAGTGGTAAAGCAGTTTACGAAGTGGACACAGAACCATTCCAAATACCTAGTTACTTCGAATTGAGTTTAGGTTATGAATTCGAAATTAATGAAAGTAACGGTTTGGCAGTTGGTGGTGTTTTTAGAAATAACAATAATCTAGAAGATGAAATACGTGGTGGTTTAGAGTATGATTTCATGAATACTCTTTACTTACGCGGTGGATATATTTTCAGCTTAAAGAATGCTGATCTGGCAATCTACAATTGGTCGGTAGGTGCTGGAGTCAAATTTACATTATTAGGTTCTTTTGATGTGATTTTTGACTATGCATTCAGAAATGTTGAAGAATTCCCAACTGATAACCATGTGTTTACTTTAATGCTTGGTTTCCACTAAGCATTAGTAAAGCTTAAAAAAAGGTGTCCAGAAATGGACACCTTTTTTTTCAATTTGAATATGAAAATATCACTATAAATTGTTTATCGCTACAATTTTAAGATAACTTCCCGACTTATCAAAAACTGCATATAATAAAATATCTTAAGTATTCCTGAAACAAGTTTAACATTTTAAATGTACATATAACTATAAAGCAATAAGATTTTTAATAGAGAAAAATTGAGTACTTAAATCTTAAGTAAAAATTTCATAACTTTTGATATGTTTCAAAACTTTTTATTAGGGTGTTAAATTTATATGAAAAAGGTAATTCTTTTTTGGTTATTATCAATAACTACTCTCTTTGCTCAAAATAATATTCCGTTTGAATTTGATTATGCAAGATTCAAATATGATTCTACAAACACTTACTTAGAAATATACTATTCAATAGGACAAGGCAAGCTGAGTCCATATGAAGTAGATAATAAGTTTTATCTGGGAGCTTATCTTGATATTTCAATAAAAGATACTCTTATTGATAATACATTAATCTATAAGAGATATAAATCTGTGAGTGAGATTGATACTTCACAATTGTCTTTATACAAGGATAAAAATTTAATTGGCAATTTAGGTTATGTAATACCACCTGGAAAATACCTTTTAAGCATTAGTACAATGGATATTGCTGATACAACAAAGATTACTACTTATAAAGAACACATTACAATTACAAAGTTTCCTGTTAATAGATATTCAATCAGTGATATTCAATTAGCTTCAAGGATAATAACTGACAGTAAAAATAAGAATTCCATTTTTTATAAAAACACAATGGAGGTTTATCCTAATCCTCATGATATTTATACAGAATCGATGCCTGTGTTGTTCTTTTATTCGGAATTGTATGATGTTGACACTCATTTAACCCCAGGATCAGAACTTGTTCTGGTCCAGCAGCTATTGGATGGTTATGGCAATACTCTTGAATCAAAGCAGAAGCAAGTCGCTCAAAATAATAGTTCTATAGTAGAGGCTGGTGTTTTTAATTTGAAGAAATATCCAACCGGTTCTTATATGTTGCGGTTAAGTCTTTTTGAGGATTCACTAAATGTTGGGACGGCATCGTCTAAAAGGTTTTACTTAATTAATTCCTCAGTTAAACAAGCTAGTCAACAAACGTATTTAGGTAATACTGATGTGAAAAGTAGTGAGTTTGGTATTTATAGCGAAGAGGAATGTGATGAGATGTTTGAAGTCTGTGGGCCAATAGCAACCTCGCAAGATAAAGATACGTATAAGAGATTAAAAACTCTTGAGTCAAAGAGAGAGTTTCTATTTAAGTTTTGGAAAGCTAGGGATATGGAGCCTGATACTCCGAAGAATGAATTTAAGGAAGAGTATATGGACCGTGTTGCTTTTGTAGAAGCGAGGTATAAAGCTTTCAACAGGAGGGGAGTAAAAACTGACAGAGGTCGAATATACTTAATCTATGGTGAACCGGATGAAGTTGATTATTTCCCAAATGATTATAATACCAAACCGTATGAGATATGGAGATATAACAGTATTGAAGGCGGAGTAGAATTTGTGTTTGGTGACATTACTGGTTATAATGACTACGAACTTTTACACTCAACTAAACGTGGCGAATTACGTGATGATAATTGGCGCCGCAGAATTACCGTTAATTAATTGTGATGGATAAGAATAAATTAGAGTTTTTCTTCTGGAGACTTCTGGATAATCTCATTAATTTTTTTGGGATTAAAAGGGTTCCATTATTTGCGCGGGTTATATCCGGATTATTTTTCTATTTGATCCCAATTCGAAAAGGTATGGTTATAAAAAACTTGACCATCGCTTTCCCTGAAAAATCAGAAGATGAAATCAAAAAACTTGCTAGGAAAAATTACTACTGCATTACCGTTACTTTTATGGAATTGTTGATATTATCCAGAGCATCGCAAGATGATATCATGAATATGGTTGAAAGCGGGAGTTTGGAAGAATCAAGAAAGCGTATTAAAGAAAACAAAGGCTTAATATATGTAACTGGTCATTTTGGTAATTGGGAACTTGCTGCTCTTTATGCAGGTTTGTACTCCAACATATCTTTACATGTTCTTGTTAAGAAACAGAGGAATCCATATGTAGCTGAGTGGATGACAAAGCTTCGTGAAAGATTTGGAAATAAGGAAATTACACTTGGTGTTTCAGTTAAGGAGTTATATAAAACATTAGCCTCCGGTGGGACAATCGCGATAGTTGGCGATCAGCGTGGACCAAAAGATGGAATTCGAGTGAATTATTTCAATCAACCAACTATGACTTTCCAAGGATTTTCCGTATTATCTTTAAAGAGGAAAGTTCCGGTGTTTGTTGCATTCTTTATCAGAAATTCCGTAGGAAAATATAGAATTAAGATTACTGAAATGAGTTACGATAATCTTCCGGAAAATAATTCTGAAGCAATTCAAGAGCTAAATCAAAGATATATGACTCTACTTGAAGAAGCAGTTAGAGAAGCACCGGAACAATGGTTATGGATGCATAATATTTGGAAATATCATTAACGTAATCAAACTAATATTTATTATATTTGAGTCAAGAAAATTATAACACTAATTTCTGATTCAGTTGGGATATAAAAAACTAATATGGGTTTATTTAATTTAGATAACTTAAAAAAATCATCCTTCTATATTACTCCAAGTTTTCCAACATTGGATACTAAAAGGTATAAGGTTAGTTTTTTTGAAATTACTGCATACATACTTATTTTTATATTAGTGATTGCCATATTGGTCACATTGATTTTGACCTTTACACCGGCAAAGCAAATTGTTCTAACATTTGAACATGAGAAATTGCAACTTCAATCAGAAAAGATAAAAGAATTAGAAAGTAAAGTTATATTACTTACAAGAGAATTAGATAAGATTGCTAAAATAGATAAACGGTTGAACTATGCATTAACATTGGCTAAAACCGATTCCTTAGATTCAACCGCAGCAATATATGATTCATTGAGAAAATCAAAAGGTAATAGAATTCCGGCGGGCGGTTCTATACTATATGTTGTGGAAAAACTTTTGGGATTGTCAGATGAGCAAAAGAAAAGTGAGGTGTATTTTATCAAACCAATTGAAGGAATAATTGGCAAGAAATTTGCTCCCGATAAAGGACATATTGGGATAGATTTTTCTGTAAAGGATGGTACACCTGTAGTTGCTGCAGCAAGTGGTACAGTGATTTTCGCTGATTATACCACAAAAAACGGATATGTGATGATTATTCAGCATGCAAATAATTATCTAACATTTTATAAACACTGTGCAGCTTTATTAAAAACTGCCCGCGATCATGTAATTCAGGGTGAAACAATTGCCTTAAGCGGTAATACTGGGATAAATACTACCGGTGCTCATCTTCATTTTGAGATATGGAAAAACTCAAAGCCAATTGATCCGGAGAAATTAATAATTAATTAAATGGAGTAAAAATGGGAAAAAATTACGACCAAGAGATCAGTATTCTCAGTAACGGTTTAAAGTTTGAAGGAAAATTAACTAGTGAAGGTAATGTAAGAATTGATGGTGACTTCACCGGTGATATAATAATAAATGGCAACCTTACACTTGGTGATAAAAGCATAGTGAAAGGAAATATTAAAGCAACCAATATTACAATCAGCGGGAAAGTTGACGGTACTGTTGAGGCATCTGAGAAAATGATCTTAGAATCAACTTCAAGATTAATTGGAGATATTACAGCCAGGATACTTGTAGTTAGCGAAGGTGCAATCTTCGATGGAAAGAGCAAGATGAACAGTAACAACACATCTGTTGATTACAGCAGCAGTTATGCAAGCGAACCAGAACCAGCAGAAGAAGAAACTGAAACAGAAGAAGAAAGCTGATCTAACAAAAACGTATAGAGATATTGGTCCCTATCTTGGGTTAGGGACACAATTAGCTGCATCAATAGTTCTAATGTTTTTTTTTGGCAGATGGCTCGATCAGTATTTTGATACCGAGCCATGGCTAACAATATTCTTTTCGTTGTTCGGTGGGTTTGCCGGCATATACAATGTTATTAAAGCTACTTTACTCTTAAATAAAAAACAGCAAAGTGAAAAAGATAATTAGAACTATTCTTTTTGTTTATATTCCATTAATAGTAATTGCCTTTATTTTAAAATATTCTCATACCATTGAGCAGATTGTTTTTACTTCTGTTTTTACTGCTATCCTATTAAATTTACTTAATTTATCCGCCGCACTTTTATTTTATTATATTTCAATTAATCGTTCAAACCAAGTATTTATGCTATTAAATTTAGGCGGAATGGGAGTCCGAATCTTTTTTTTATTAATTGGTTTTGTTATAGCTCTAATTTTCTTGGAAATTGATAAATATGCTTTTATATTAGTATTCTTGATTTTATATAGTTTGAGTATTTTTATTGAAATCAAGTATTACCATAAAGAAGATCAAAGACTAAGAAAATAATTTGAATTTATGATTTTTTCTGTAAGCGAATCTGTACAAGATACACTTATTACTGCCGAAGCAAAAAGCGGGGGCGGATCGGACTGGATAATTCACCACGTCCTTGATTCACACGAATTGGATATTGCACCTTTCGGTTCAATTCCATTACCGCATTTATCACTTTTCGGATTGGATATTTCCATTACAAAGCATGTAGTGTTCTTATGGCTTGTTGCTATTTTGTTGTTAATAGCTTTTAAGATTGCTGCAAATGCATACAAGAAATCCTTGGTGCCGCATGGCTTTACAAACTTTATGGAAGTGATGATAATGTTTGTAAGAGATGATATTGCGAAACCTACAATCGGGAAAGGGTATGAAAAATTTTTGCCGTATTTACTTACGGTATTTTTCTTTATCCTTTTCAGTAATTTCATTGGACTTGTTCCGAACGGTTCAACTATTACAAGTAATATTTCGGTAACTTCCACACTCGCGGTAATTGCTTTTATCGTTATACAAGGCGGCGGTATGGTCAAAAACGGAGCGCTTGGATATTTCAAA
>Ga0256913_10001561_pt1 | contig 11743 bp, 7 predicted proteins | sample Axial_MatmetaG_FD_185970 | JGI IMG/M metagenome (GOLD analysis project Ga0256913, IMG submission 185970) | Deep-sea worm associated microbial mat communities from Axial Seamount, Juan de Fuca Ridge, Pacific Ocean - Axial_Mat | ecosystem: Environmental > Aquatic > Marine > Oceanic > Microbial...
TTTTCATATAGTAATTATATACAAATTATGGTAAAATGTCAATAGGGATTAATTTTTCAGCAGAGCTGAATGTTTTTTCCTCCCCATAGCTAAAGCTAGGGGTATCCAAAACAAGGTGAAGCGATGATATATCATTGCACACCACATTGTGTCCACCTTGGGCAAACCAAAGTGCCATCTGCCCCATACCGCACCCACTATCCCAGATATCAAGTCTATCTTGGTTATAGATTTGAGCCAAATCCTCTTTAAGTAACTTCAGCCTCCACTCCCCTTTGAGTGTGCCATAGATTGATTTTTCAAACTTATCTGCTAGTATGTCAAAATTATAATCATATTTACCGCGTTGTTTTACTTTTGCCATAATATTCTCCAAATATTGCCGTATTGTATATCATACTATTGACAAAATAACTTAAAAGTGTTATATTTGCATCCTCCATTGGGGGTGACTTGGTTTCGACTGGAGTAGTCGGGGCTATGTGCATGTCGGACTGAGCAATTCCGTTACACGGCTCACAACAAATAAACGCAAACAATACAAATTACCGCCCAGCTCTTGCTGTAGCGTAAGAGTTTAACAACCTTTTGGGCTGTCCCGCTGGCGAATGTCATCATAGCCAGATTTTGGGGCATCATCGCGTGATGACTATATCTATAAGTCGCCACACTTATAGATGAACTTTTGGCTGGTTAGGTGTAGTTTTGGGTGTTGAACAAAACCTAACGAGACACTATCAACACCGACTAAGCATGTAGAGTCATAGTCCTAGCTATTTCAGGACAGGGGTTCAATTCCCCTCACCTCCACCATTAGCTACTAAAAGTAACATTTCATAAACAGAGACTTATCGTCATGTCACATAATATCAACAAACATTATCTTATGTCATACCATATCATATTATTACTCCCCCAATGAATAAGTGATACAAACTTGGTATAATAACATTGCAAAAAGAGATAGAACAACTTAAGAAAAAAATAGATCATAACTTTTTAGGAGAAAAATAGTGAATCAAGCAGCACACAACAAAATAGTATCATTTATATGGAGCATCGCAGATGATTGTTTAAGAGATGTATATGTCCGTGGTAAATACAGGGATGTAATACTACCTATGGTGGTGCTTAGACGGCTTGATGCACTGCTAGAGCCTACAAAAGAAGCAGTACTCGAAGAGGTTAAGTTTCAAAGAGAAGAGGTAGGACTGACCGAGTATGAACCAGGTGGACTAAGAGATGCTAGTGGTTATCTCTTTTACAACACCTCTCCTTGGACGCTAAAGAGACTTTATGAAACCGCTACCAATTCTCAGCAGATGTTAGAGGCTAACTTTAATGAATATCTTGATGGATTTAGCCCAAATGTCAAAGAGATCATCGAGAAGTTTAAGCTCCGTTTGCAAATCAAGCATATGGCAGATAAAGATGTGTTGTTAGATGTATTAGAGAAATTCACTTCACCTACCATTAATCTTACTAATCATGAGGTGATAGATCCAGAAGGGCGAAAACTACCAGCACTTACAAATCTTGGAATGGGATATGTGTTTGAAGAGCTAATTCGTAAATTTAATGAGGACAACAACGAAGAGGCGGGTGAGCATTTCACACCTAGAGAGGTGATAAAGCTGATGACTCATATTATATTTGATCCTATCAAAGATAAACTGCCTCCTGTTATGAAGATATATGATCCTGCTTGTGGAAGTGGTGGGATGCTTACAGAATCAGAAAAGTTCATCAAAGATGAAGCAGGTGATATACGAGCCACTGGAGATGTCTATCTCTATGGTAAAGAGATCAACGATGAGACTTATGCTATCTGCAAATCAGATATGATGATCAAAGGGGATAACCCAGAGAACATCCGCAACGGCTCGACACTCTCTACCGATGAGTTTAGAGGTGAGCAGTTTGACTTTATGCTCTCTAATCCTCCGTATGGTAAGTCATGGGCAAGTGAACTTAAAAATATCAAAGATGGCAAAGATATTATAGACCCTCGTTTTGTAGTAAGACTCAAGGATTATTGGGGAGAAGAAGCTGAAGCAGATGCCACACCAAGGAGTTCAGATGGACAACTACTCTTTCTTATGGAGATGGTAAGTAAGATGAAGTCACTCTCCCAAAGCCCTTTGGGGAGTCGTATCGCTTCGGTACACAATGGGAGCAGTCTTTTTACGGGTGATGCAGGTGGTGGCGAGAGCAATATCCGTCGCTATATTATCGAAAATGATCTACTTGATTGCATCATTCAACTACCAAACAACCTTTTTTACAATACCGGTATTACAACTTATATCTGGATTCTCTCAAACAATAAAGCAGAACATAGAAAAGGTAAAGTACAACTTATAGATGCAAATGATCTCTACTCAAAACTTCGTAAAAATCTCGGAGATAAAAACTGTGAACTTAAATCTCAGCACATTTCAAAAATCATGGAAGTATATAAAAGGTTCCAAGAGATTGAAGAAGAAGTTGATGGAAGAAAAATAGCTTCTAAAATCTTTGACAATAGGGACTTTGGATACTACAAAGTAAACATCGAGCGACCCAAAAGGCTCAAGGCACAATTTACTCCTAAACGCATAGAGACCTTACGATATGACAAAGCACTCAAAGAACCTATGGAGTGGGCATATAGTGAGTATGGAGAGATACTGTATGATGATATAAAGAGTTATGAAAAAGAGATACTAGAGTGGTGTGAAAAACAAGAGCTAAATCTCAAAGCCAAACAAAAAAGCATACTCACTAGCCAAGCTATCTGGAGTAAACACAAAAAGCTCTTAGAGATAGCCAATCTTTTGGCTACCAAGATAGGCAATGAAGAGTTTGATGACTTTAATCTTTTTAAAAAAGAGGTAGATAAGGTACTCAAAGATCAAAAAATCAAACTCTCAGCTTCAGAAAAAAACATCATACTCTCTGCGGTAAGCTGGTATGATGAAACCGCTCAAAAGGTCATCAAAAAAGTGCACAAGCTCACAGGCAATAAGCTAGAGGAGAAACTAGAGCATCTAAGATGCAAAGAAGAAGATCTAGCAGACTTTGGACTCTATGCTACCGGCAAAGATGGAGAATACATAGAGTATGAGAGCGAGGGAGATCTGCGAGATAGCGAAAATATCCCACTATCAGATGATATTCATAGCTATTTCCTTAAAGAGGTCAAACCCTATGTAAGCGAGGCATGGATAAATCTTGATAGTGTCAAGATAGGCTATGAGATAAGCTTCAACCGATACTTCTACAAGCACAAACCCCTGCGAAGTATCGAAGAGGTGACAGCAGATATATTAGAACTTGAAAAGCAAAGCGAAGGGCTAATCCGTGAGATACTGGGGCTTGGTGATGAGTAAGTTAGAGAAGTATCCGAAGTATAAGGATAGTGGGGTTGAGTGGATTGGGGAGATTCCGGAGGAGTGGGAAGTGAAAAAGTTAAAATTTTTAGTTAAAGAACACTCTGGAAATGGATTTCCAATTACTGAACAAAACAATAAACAAGGAACAATTCCATTTTACAAAGTCAGTGATATTAATAGTAATGCGGATTATTTATACAATGCTAACAATTATGTTACTTTTGATTTAATAAAAAATATGAAATGGAATTTAGTACCTATTAATTCAATAGTAGCAGCTAAAATAGGAGAAGCATTAAGAAAAAATCACAGAAAAATCACTACAGAAAAATCGATAATCGATAATAATTGTATAGCCATTGAACCCTTGTCAATTGATGTGAAATATAATTTTTATCTACACAAAATTATAGATTTTGATTGGTTTTCAAACCCTGGTGCTGTTCCATCAATTTCTGTTTTTAAATATAAGAATTTTCATGTAATGTTACCTCCCAAACAAGAACAAATCAAAATTGCCAACTATCTCGACAAAAAAACAGCCCAGATAGACAAAGCCATCACCCTCAAAGAGCAACTCATAGAAAAACTAAAAGAGCGACGCCAAGTCCTCATCAATGATGCCATCACCAAAGGGCTAGATAAAAATGCCAAGATGAAAGATAGCGGGGTTGAGTGGATTGGGGAGATACCGGAGGGGTGGGAGGTTAAGAAGTTGAAGTACAGTCTTAAGTTACAAAATAAGAAAATTAGAATAGAAGAACAACAAGTTGTAGCTTTAGAAAATATTGAAAGCTTTACGGGAAAATATATAGAGACAACTTCTAAATATGATGGAGAAGATAATTTTTTTCAAAAGAATGATATTTTATTTGGAAAATTAAGACCTTATCTTGCAAAAGTTTTTTTATGTAAGACTGAAGGAGTTGCATTTGGTGATTTATTAGTATTTCGTCCTAAAAATAATTTTAATAGCAAATTTGCATTTTATCTATTAATTTCTGCTCAGTTTATTAAAACTGTTGATAGTTCTACTTATGGTTCAAAAATGCCAAGAGCAAGTTCTAGTTTTATAAACGAAATGCTAATTGGAGTACCACCAAAAGAAGAACAAATCCAAATAGCTGAATATATAGAAGCAAATACTCAAAAAATAGATAAAGCCATAGATTTACAACAAAAACAGATAGAAAAACTCAAAGAGTATAAAGCTACACTTATAGATAGTGTAGTTACTGGGAAAGTGAGGATTTGTGGTCAACTACCCCATAGCTAAAGCTAGGGGCTTGAAGATTTTTAAGCGACTAAGTCGTTTAATTTTAATCTTGGAGGGTGGTTGACGCACCCATATCTCTTGGCTACTACTCTTGGTAGGTGCTGAGAGTTACTTGTTAAGAATTTGACAAGGATATTTGCAGAACCATTAACATCTGCATTTATTAAATATCCTTGTGAGGTTCTAAACAGACCTCTTTTAACTCGTTTACCTTTATAGGTATCGTGTTTTTTTATAGGCTCATTATCGAGATAAGAACATTTAGAAGTATAGCTTTCTTCTTGAAGATAATAGTCTATACCTAATTGTTCACACTTACTTTGTAGTTTTCTCTTGAATATCCCATAAGGAATATTTACAAAGTTTTGATTATTTTTCTTACCAATATTTATATTTCGTTTAATATCTGAAAAATCCCCAATAACAATAGAGCCTATATTCTTTGAGATTGCATAATCAGTTATATGCTTAACAGCCAAATTAAAGTAGTTGTTGATTTTATTATATCTCTTACGAGATAGGTTTAACATTTTTTTAGAGACTTTGATGCTTTGTCTATCGAGAATGGATTGATAATATGCTTTTTGTTTATTGTAATGACGGTTGATGCTTTTGATATATCTTCCATCAATAATAAAAGAAGACCCATCATTAGAATTGAAGCAAGTTGCAAAATTATCTAAACCCATATCAATTGATAAGTAGTTATTTTTATCAACAGATATAGGCTCAAACTCTTTTTTATAAACAAATTCAATATCAAACTCCAAACCATTAAAAATAGGTAATATTCTAACCTCTTGAAGTTTATCTACTGTTATATTTTTTGGAAGTTTAAATTTGAGTTCATTAAAAGGTGGATTATGTTTTGCTTTAAAAGCTTTGGATAGACCTATAATAACATAACCTTTACGGATACGAGCAGAACGACCTTGAATAGTTATATTCATAAGTTCATCTTGTTTTTTATAGTGAGGTAGTTTTACTTTTTCAGTATATTTGCCCTGAGCTTTTAATTTCAAAAGACCAAAAAAGCTTTTAAAGTTTCTATCTACAATTCTAAGTATCTGTTGAGATGTATCACTCAAAAGAAGCTTATAGTTTTCGTTATCTTTGCACTCGTGATAATTTTTTGCATAGTTAAGATACTCATTGTTGTTAAAATAGTATTGTCTTACACTGTACAAACCTACATTATAAAGTCTTGCAGAGTAGTAAGATAACTGTTTAACAATTTCAAGTTTTTTGGAACTGAGTTTTAATCGGTTCTTTTGAGTTAATATTATTGTTTTCATATAGTAATTATATACAAATTATGGTAAAATGTCAATAGGGATTAATTTTTCAGCAGAGCTGAATGTTTTTTCCTCCCCATAGCTAAAGCTAGGGGTATCCAAAACAAGGTGAAGCGATGATAAAAAGCAAAACAAATGAAGAAGCATTAGAAAGCAGTATTGAAATATCGCTTTTAAATAATGGCTTTTATAAAGGTGAATCAAGTGATTTTGATAAAGAGTATGCTATTGACACCAAAAGATTTTGGCACTTTTTGGAAACCACACAACCGCAAGAGATAGATAAGCTCAAACGAGACCCTCAATACAAACTCAAAATCATCCAACGCCTTGATAGGATGATTAAGAAGTATGGCATACTAGATGTTTTGAAGAAAGGTCTATCTGTAGAAAATGCTCATTTTACTTTGATGTATGTCGCTCCATTGCCATCAAGTTCAGAAGAGATCAAAAAACGATTTGATAGCAATGAGTTTAGTGTTACTAGGCAACTTAGATACTCTGTAAGTAATCCTGGTGAAGAGATTGATATGGTGATATTTTTAAATGGATTGCCACTTATTACACTTGAACTTAAAAATGCATGGACTGGACAAAGTGCTAGAGTGCATGGACAAAAGCAATATAAAGAGGATAGAGATACCAAACAGACACTTTTGCAGTTTGCTCGCTGTATCGTCCATATGGCAGTAGATACGGATGAAGTCTATATGACGACAAGGTTGGCTGGCAGAAAAACATTCTTTTTACCATTTAACAAAGGTAACAATCTTGGTAAAGGCAATCCTACCAATGAAAATGGTCATAAGACGGCTTATCTTTGGGAAGAAGTATTTACCAAAGAATCATTAACAAATATTATTCAACACTTTGTAAGGCTTGATGGTACACGAAGTGATGCTTTGTCTAAGCGTACACTCTTTTTCCCTCGTTATCACCAAATGGATGTAGTTAGAAAAATAATAAAAGATGCCAGTGAACATGGTGTTGGTAGAACCTATCTTATACAACACAGTGCAGGAAGTGGAAAATCCAATTCCATTACTTGGGCAGCTTATCAACTTATAGAAACTTATCCATTAAAAGATGAGCTTCCTGGAAGCAAAGGAGTAAATACACCGCTATTTGACTCAGTAATCGTTGTAACCGATAGAAGGTTATTAGATAAACAGCTTAGAGATAATATCAAGGAGTTCAGTGAAGTTAAAAATATTGTTGCACCTGCAAAATCTGCAAAAGAGTTAAAAGCAAGTTTGGAGGGTGGGAAAAAGATTATTATTACTACTATTCAAAAGTTTCCATTCATTATGGATGGTATATCAGATTTGAGTGATAGAAGATTTGCTGTTATTATTGACGAAGCTCATAGTTCACAGAGTGGGTCTGCACATGATAGCATGAATAGTGCTTTTGGTGATGATATATCAGATGCTCAAGATGCTATAGTAGAGGTAATGAAAAGCAGAAAGATGAAGGGCAATGCCTCGTACTTGGCATTTACAGCCACACCTAAGCCTATCACCCTTGAAAAATTTGGTCAAAAACAAGAAGATGGAAGCTTTAAACCCTTTCATCTCTATTCTATGAAACAAGCGATAGAAGAGGGGTTCATCCTTGATGTATTGGCAAACTACACAACTTATAAAAGTTATTATGAAATAGAGAAGTCTATTGCAGATAATCCACTTTTTGATACAACAAAAGCACAAAAAAAGCTTAGAGCCTATGTAGAGCGAGATAAGCGAACTATTGATACAAAAGCCGATATTATGCTTGAACATTTTATTGATCATGTGGTAAACAGAAAGAAGCTCAAAGGCAAAGCAAAAGGGATGGTTGTAACACAGAGTATAGAGTCGGCTATTCTTTATTATCAATCTTTGCAAGAAAAGCTTAATAAAAAGGGAAATCCTTTCAAAATAGCTATTGCATTTTCTGGAAAAAAAGTAGTTGGTGGCATAGAATATACAGAAGATAGCATTAATGGATTTGCCAGTAAAGATATAGTAAAAAAATTTGATACAGATGAGTATAGGCTTTTAGTGGTAGCTAATAAATTTACCACAGGCTTTGATCAGCCTAAACTTACAGCAATGTATGTAGATAAAAAACTTCAAGGAGTTCAAGCCGTACAAACTCTCTCTAGGTTAAATCGTGCAGCCAACAGTTTAGGGAAAAAGACAGAAGATCTTTTTATTTTGGATTTTTTCAATACAGTAGATGATATAAAAGCCTCATTTGATCCTTTTTATACAGCAACAACACTTAGTTCTGCAACAGATGTTAATGTGCTACATGAACTCAAAGAACATCTTGATAGCGTGGGTGTTTATGAGTTGAATGAAGTGGAGCTATTTATAGAAAAATATTTCTCCGGGGAAGAGGCAAGTCAATTAAGTCCTATTATAGATACAGCTTCAAATCGTTTTAATAATAGTTTAGAACTAGAGGATACTCAAAAAGCTGATTATAAGATCAAAGCAAAACAATTTGTAAAAATTTACGGGCAGATGGCTTCGATATTACCTTATGAAATTGTGGAATGGGAGAAGCTTTTTTGGTTTTTGAAATTTTTAATCCCAAAATTAGTGGTTAAAGATAAAGATGCTGATATAATTGATGAGATTTTAGAATCTGTAGATATTTCAACTTATGGACTAGAGAGAACTAAACTCAATGCTGAAATAGGTTTAGACGATAGCGAAACAGAAGTAGATCCTCAAAACCCTAACCCTAGAGGTGCATACGGTAATGAATCTGAAAAAGATCCACTTGATGAGATTATACGAAGTTTTAATGAGAAATGGTTTCAAGGTTGGGATACCACACCAGAGGAACAAAAAGTACGCTTTGTAAACCTTGCAAAAAAGATAAAAGATCATCCAGATTATCAAAGTAAATATTTAGAAAATAAAGATACTCAAAATAGAGATCTTGCCTATACAAAGATTTTTAGTGAAGTAATGCAACAACAAAGACGCAATGAACTAGAGCTTTACAAAAAAATTGCACAAGATGATGCCTTTAAACAAGCTATGCAGGATACGATTAAGAGACTTTTAATGGTAAGTTAAGAATTAAAAAATGCAAAACTACTCTTAATCCACAAACCTAACAACATACCTTACACTCCTGCCCGCCGTACCATCTACCTGTGATATAAGGTTTTTTGAGACCAGATCAGCTATGTCTCTTTTAGCTGTAGCGGGGGAAGTTTTAGCTATGGAGATATATTTTTTGGTGCTTAGCCCACCCTCAAAGCCATCAACTCCTGCATCGAGTAGCCTGTTAAGCACTTTGATTTGACGCGTATTGAGTGGATATTTTCTTGCTCTATCCCAAAAATCGGCTTTTTGTATGGCTATTTGAACTTGTTGGAGCGATATCTCTATGGCTTTGTTTATCATTTGTGTATGCCAGAGTATCCATTGCGTTATCTCCAGATTTTTGTTATACATGAGCTTTTGGCTATGCTCCAAAAGGTCATAATATCTCTTTTTATCCTCCACAATAGCTGTAGATATAGAGTAGTAACCATCATTTAACCCAAGTTCTTTTGATAATATGTAGTTGGTGATTGCTCTTGCAATCCTGCCGTTTCCATCATCATAGGGGTGTATGGTCACAAACCAAAAGTGGGCTATTGCTGCTTTAGTATAGGGCTCTTCTTGACTTGTATTTACAAACTCCAAAAATGCATCCATCTCTTTTGTTAAAGTATCTGGAGGTGGTGCGATATAGTGCGTTTGTTCTCTTCCTTGCTTATAGGAGACTACAGACATCTCCTCTTCTCTAAACTTTGCAACATTTATTTTGTACAGTCCGCTATATCCATCAGGGAAAAGTGTATTGTGCCATCCATTTAGACGCTCAATCGTTAGAGGTGAGTGGTTTGTACTACTGTCCATAAACATAGCCACAAGTCCATCTGTATGTTTTGTAGAAGTGTCTTTTTTTATAGCTCTGCCATCTATCTTTTTTAAAATAGATGAACGAACACTCTGGCGATCTAAAACTTCTCCCTCTATTTGAGAGGAGGTTACTATTTCATTGATAGAAGATTCTACTTTAAGTGCATTGCTCTTTTGAACACCAAGCATAGTAAGTATGCCATCGAGTCTGCCACTATTTTGAGCAACACTTAACAAACTTGATGCTAGTGCATCTTTATCGTATTTAAAATTAGGATAATTATCGTCTTGCCATATCCATATTTTTTCAAATTCCATCTATGTTCTTACCTCGTGAGCTGATTATTTTAGATAATCGTATCATAATATGAGCCGATTGTCAAGTTTAAATAGCTCAAAGTATAGAATAATGCTTTAGCTACCTTAAAGATAAGATGACATATCTGAAGTGGTACACGATTTGGTACACCCAACGCAGGTGTTAGGCTCAAAGCTCGGTGTAGAGGCAAAGTTCAATTCCCCTCACCTCCACCATTAGCTACTAAAAGTAACATTTCATAAAAAATAATTAAACCAAAACTCTATATTAGAAATTCATAATTTTGGTTCAAAAAAATAACTACCATTTAGGAAGTGATGCTTTAGCTTCACCGTTATATATAGGCTAAAATATAGTTCCTATAGAGTATCCAACTATCGTTGTAATCGTCGATTACGACAAATATCTAATATTTCAGAAATGATATTGTTTTTATCCCCTAAACAATTTATCAAAAAATACAAAAACTGAACTTTTTAACTCAGAATATCTAAGTATTCTTTGCATGAATTAGTGTAGCCAGATCAAAGGTAGGTCAAGCCGACTTATCAGAAGAGATATGCCTGATATTAAGGGTAAAGCAGGTCTTTGGCATAGGTCTTACTTTGCAGGTAGTGTCATCATTTTCTATCAAAATATATAGTTATTATAAGCAAATTTTATGATATTTTTGGTTTTTGGAGTATTATAGAGGTGATATTTGTAGATGTAGTAATTTAGGAGAAAATATCCAAACCAAATGGTTTGGATAGGAAGTCCACTATCTTTTTGAGAATTGTGGAGATCTTCTTGCTTTTTTCTTACCTGGTTTCTTACGCTCAACAACTCTTGAGTCACGAGTAAGAAGTCCCATAGGTTTAAGGATAGCTCTAAAGCTTGGTTCGTAAGCTACTAGTGCTTTTGAGATACCATGTTTTACTGCATCTGCTTGTGCTGCTGTTCCACCACCTAGTGTTGTAGCTTTGATATTTACAGCTTCTAGTTGTTTTGTAGCCTCTAGTGGGAGTCTAACTTTCATTTTCAAAGTCTCTAGTCCACCTAGCCACTGATCTAGTGTCATACCATTGATTGAGATTTCACCATTACCTGGTGTTAGCCATACTTTTGCTATAGCTGTTTTTCTTTTACCTGTTGCATATACTGTTGCCATTATTTAGCCCCTTTGTTGATCTGTGCTGTGTGTGGATGCTCAGGACCAGCATACACTTTTAGTTTTTTAAGCATTGCTCTACCTAGTTTAGTCTTTGGAAGCATACCTCTTACAGCTAGTTTGTATAGCTTTTCAGTATGGTTTTCTAGCATATCGCTAAGTTTTTTAGACTTTGTAGAACCAAAGTATCCTGAGTGAGTAAAGTACTCTTTATCATCTAGTTTTACACCTGTAAATACTGCTTTTTCAGCGTTGATGATTACAACGAAATCTCCACAATCTACATTTGGCGTAAATGATGGCTTATGTTTACCTCTAAGCAAAGTAGCAACTTCTGTTAAGATACGACCAAAAGTTTTACCTTCTGCATCTATCAAAACCCACTCTCTTTGTACTTCATGAGGCTTTGTGACTTTTG
>Ga0256913_10001562_pt1 | contig 11742 bp, 10 predicted proteins | sample Axial_MatmetaG_FD_185970 | JGI IMG/M metagenome (GOLD analysis project Ga0256913, IMG submission 185970) | Deep-sea worm associated microbial mat communities from Axial Seamount, Juan de Fuca Ridge, Pacific Ocean - Axial_Mat | ecosystem: Environmental > Aquatic > Marine > Oceanic > Microbial...
GATGGCCAGCGTGCTTCCGATGTGCGCCGTTGGCGTGTTCTTCGCCGTTACCCTTCCCGATTCGTTAGCGGCCGTTTTGACGGCTCTGGTGGTTTTTCTGGGACATTCCACTTCGTTGGTCTTGAGGAAGGTTCCAGTTGTTTACGGAGGCGTGGTTCCCGACTTCAATCTCTTCAATTTGAATTTGGAGGCATCACGTGGAATACTCATAAATTGGGGATATATGGGATTGGTTCTCGCATGGGGCATTTCCTTTTCTGTTTTCTCCGTGGCGATCGCCAGTATGATTTTCGCCAAACGAGACTTGAAGTAATAGGGGAACGGAGGATAGCACGATGAAAAAAAGCGTTTTTATTCATTTCGTGACGATCTTTGCCTCTCTTGCCGTCAGTTCCTGGCTGGCGTTGTCGCTCCTCTCCAAACGCGAGGAGATCGCCCGGGCCGACGGTTCGCTCTCTAAAACCCCTCTTTGCGGTTTGAACAAGTTTGTTTCCGATGTGCAATGGATGTTGTTCATCCACTATTGCGGTTCCATATATTCCGTCACCCAAGACAACGCGGACGATGTCTACGCCCGTCTGGACTCTATTTTGAGAAACGATCCCGATTTCGAAAAGGCCTATTATCTAGGAGGCTTGATGCTTTCCGTCCAGGCTCCGCTCAAGTCCGCCGACATTCTAGTCAGGGGCGCTCGCAACAAGCGGTTGTCCAGCAGCTGGAGGATTCCGTTTTTGGCCGGCTACGTGCTCGCGCACAATGTCAAGGACAAGGATATGCCGGGCCGCCTGAAGAAGGCGGAGGAGATGTATCGTTTGGCGATCCGCCACTCCTCCGAGTCGTTGCCGCATATCGTATCCGCATGCCTCCGGACAAGGGCTAGAATGATCAAACGCGCGGGCGTTTGGCGGGACATCCCCGTCTCCACCGAACCCCAGGCGTTTCTTTGCGGATGCTTCGACGAGTGGCGCAAACTCAATCCGTCCTCCATTTTCGACACTTCCGGATCTCCTATCGATTGCATATGGCATTCCAGCGACGAGGCGGACGCTCTCCTGCTGAACGCGTTGCAGTGCGCCAAGGCCGACGCTCCCGCCGACAAAAACGTTTCCAAGACTATCCGATTCATCCTCAAAAGGGCGTTCGCCGGCAAACATCTCTGTCCGCGTTGCCTGACCCCATATTGTTCCGGAGACAAGTTCTGTTCCCATTGCGGAGCCAAGGTGGAAATCTATGGAGTGTGTCCCGATTGCGGAGCCGTTCTGAAAGGCGATTATTGTTCGAAATGCGGTCGTCGGGTGAAAAAGTGAGAAAGGCTTCCCGTTTGCGGGGGAAGTTCTCTTTTTTCAATGGAGGATGGCTCCTTTTCCTTGTGCTGGCCTCCTATTTTCTGTCGGATTCCCTGTTGAGGGAGGCGGCCGCCAAGGGGGCGATAGACAAGGGACTTCGGGTGTCCGATGTCGTTTCAAAGCTTCCGGAAGGGGTTCGCGACACCGTGGAGCGCCAAATAGATTTGGCGGCGACGCGCGACGCGTTGGCGACGGCCAAGACCGATCGGGATAAAATCAACGCCTTGCTATGTCTGGGCGTGATTCAAGGGCGGAAGGAGTTCGAGGAGGCGAACGCCAAGATTTTGGACGAGTTTCCCGATTCCCCGGAGGCGCGTTCCGCGTATTCGTTCTTCCTATTGGCGCGGGAAGGCGCTCCGCGGAGTGTCTCACCCGAGCGGTACCGCTCCTATGTGACGCGTCGTCTTCCGGAAATATCCAGGGTTGAAATGTGGAGACTGGCTTTGCGGCGTTTCGAAGAGGTGGAATATCCCCCCGAAAAAGTGTTCGACTTTTTCGCTCCCGTTTTCGAGCGCCCGCCCATATATAGGGAGTATGAGGTTTTCTTCATGGAGCTGGCCGAATTCGCGTTTCGCAACGATTCGCGGTATTGGGAGGGAGAGGCCAAAAGACTGGAAGACGCCTGCTCAAAGGGCCCGTCGTTGTCGGATATCCCAGGGGGCCCGCCGGAGAAGGCCGCCACGGGGCCTTGATTGGAATGTGATTGTCATGGAAAGGGTTTTTGCCATAGCGAAACTGACCTTCGTCAAGCTTAGGGAGCCGGCGTTCCTTATGCTGATGGCTGTCGGGGCGTGTCTTGGCTCCGTCTCCTCGGAGATGGGGACGTTGATGTTCAGAGAGGGGAATTCTCTGGTGGCGACCTTGATCGTCTACAAAATCGGGGAACCGGTCCTCTCCAATTTCTCGTTGATAGTGTTTGTCGTTTTCATCGTGTCCGTTTTCAGCGGCGCCACGGAGATACCGCGCGACGTGAAATCCAGGATGATAATGCTGATTTTGGCCAAACCTGTCAGCCGTTGGGAGTATTTGCTGGGGAAGTTCCTTGGCGTGCTGACGATGGGGTTGGCCTTCTTGGCCGTCTCCTTTTCCGCCGTCGTGGCGGCGCATTTTTTGAAAACCGGTTCTTTTTATCCACCAGGCGTGCTTATGCGCCAAATCCTTTTGGCGCTCGTCGTTTTGCCTTGCGTGGCCATATCCGTGGCGGTTTCTACGTTCCTTCCCGAAATCGCCTCCATGGTGCTGGCCGTCCTTTATATGATAGCCGCGGTGGCCGTGGCCTCGATCGGGATATTGGTGGAAATGCTTCCCCACAGCCTGAACGCCGGAGGCGCGGTGTACTCTGTGTACTATCTGTTTCCCAATTTCATATTCTACTTCAACTCGTTCCACCCGTTCGGACTCGTTTCATTCGCCTTGTTGGTGTACACCTTGTCCGTGACGGCGATTCTACTATGGATCGCCTGGTGCCGGTTGAGTTTCAGAGATATGGTTTGAGTTTGAACCTGAATCCGCGCGCGCCGCGCTGACCACCATTCCCAGGCATAAGGCCGTGGATATCATCGAACTGCCGCCGTAACTCAGCATCGGGAGCGTTATTCCCGTCGGTGGAATCAATCCTACGTTCACGCTGATATGTATGAGCCCTTGAACGGCTATGAGCATCGACACCGCTCGTATGAACACTCCTCTCGGTTGCTTTTCGAAGCCGCGCGAGATGCGATATCCGGCATAGGCCAGCGCGCAAAATCCGGCGATCACCGGCAAAGCTCCGGCGAATCCGACCGTTTCCACCAGCGCCGCGAAGGATGAGTCGCTGTGGGCTAGGGGAAGATAGTTGTTCGACCATACGGTCCGCCCCCAGTCGCTGCCCGAAAAACCGCCTCCGGCCAGCGCACGCGCGAACTGGGTCGAATGCCAGTTTCCCGCCATGTGGTGCTGCGAGGAGGCGAAAAACGCGTTTATCCTCTCCGCCACATAGGGCTCTTTGAAGTACACGGCCGCCATTCCAATCGCCATGAGGGGGATCGCCAAGGCCAGGTGCGCGAAGCTTCCATTGGAGAGGAGATAGACGAGGACGAATCCGCAGAGATATACCGTCATGGTGCCGAAATCGGGTTGCGCGGCCAACGGGAGAATCCATAGCAAAGTGAAGGCCGCCAGCACGGGAAACAGGTTCTTTGGCGAGTTCCAGCGTTTGGCCAGTACCGACAGGGCCAATATGAATATGGGTTTAGCGAGCTCCGACGGTTGCGCGAAGCAGTATTTCAAGTGGAACCATCCCCGCATTCCGTGCTGCTCGACTCCGAAACGGAGAACCAGCAGCAGAGAGGCGTAGGCCGCCAGCGCTGTCGGAACCGTCAATCGCTCATACCAATGGAATGGAACCTGGGCGCTGGCGATCGCCACTCCCAGTCCGAGGGCAAGCCAGAGAAGCTGTTTCGACGCGAATGGAATCTGATTCTCCGCGTAAGGCGCGGAATTGTATATCGACAGGCATCCCCACAATCCCATCAGGAAAAACACCGCGTAGATCGCCAAAGTGGCGGCGGGAGCGGCGGAAGGCGCTCCGCGTGGCGCGTCATGCGAACGGGGATGCCGGATAGCGTTCATTTGTAGTCGCGCGGGTTCATTCCCAAGTTCGATATCTTGTAGTGGAGCACCCTCTTGGTCAGCCCCAGATTCCTCGCGGCGGCCGCCACGTTTCCGTGGGTGTTTTTCAACGCGTCGACTATGAGTTCTTTCTCGAAGGAGTTGACCAACGTCGTGAAGTCCGCTCCTTTCCCGTCGGGGGTGAGCGTGGTCCCGCTCGTCTTTGCCGTCTGTAGCGAGGGCGGTAGCGAATACGCCGTTATCACGTCGTTGGAGCTGACCAGCACCGCCCTCTCTATGCAGCTCTCCAACTCCCTCACGTTGCCAGGCCAGTGGTAGGACATCATCATGTTTATGGCCGGCGTCGATATGCGCCTGATGTTTTTCCCGTATATCTCGTTGTATTTCTCGAGGAAATGGTCGGCGAGGAGCATCATGTCCGATTTGCGTTCCCTAAGGGCGGGGAGGTGTATTGGAAACACGTTCAGCCTGTAATAGAGATCCTCGCGGAAGGTTCCCTCGGCGATGGAGTTTTCCATGTCCCTGCTGGTGGCGGCTATGATCCTCGCTCCGGTCTGGATGGATTCGTGCCCGCCGACCCTTTCGAAAGACCTCTCCTGAAGCACCCTGAGGAGCTTCACCTGCACGGACAGGGGGATGTCGCCTATCTCGTCCAGAAACAACGTGCCGCCACCGACTATCTCGAAACGCCCCTTTCGGCGCTCGTGCGCTCCGGTGAAGGCGCCCTTCTCGTGTCCGAACAACTCGCTTTCCACCAAGGTTTCGGGCAGAGCCGCGCAGTTGACCGCCACGAACGGAAGATCCTTTCTAGGGCTGGCGTGGTGTATCGCCTTGGCCACCAATTCTTTTCCCGTGCCGGACTCCCCGCGTATCAGGACGGTGGCCGGACCGCTCGCCACTTGCGCGATTTGCGCGTAGACGGTTTTCATGGCTCCGCAGTTGCCCACTATGTTGGGGGGGTGGAAATGTTCCCCAAGCTCGCGTTTCAAACGCTCGTTCTCCGCCTTGAGAAGCTCCTTCTCCTCCACTTCCGCGCGGAACGTGGCCACGGCGTCGGCCAGAATGTTCGCCAGCGTCTCCAAAAAACCCATAAGGCTTTTGAGACGTTTCTCGGGCAGCGTGGGATGGTCTATAGAGAGGGTTCCTATGACCTCGCCCTCGTGGCGCACCGGGACGCAGACGAAAGCCAGTCCGGGAGTCTTCCCGAATCCAGTCTTGTTGAGAAAGGCCGGCTCGGTCGATATGTCGGGGATGACTATGGAGCGTCCCGTTCCCGCCACCTTGCCCGTGATCCCTTCCCCGATGTTGTAACGGCCGCGTTTCCTCTCTCCATCCGAGAGCCCGGTAGAGGCCTCCATGTAAAGTTTCTCTCCGCGGCGCAGCGTCAACGCCGCGCGCCTCACGCCCATCTCGTCTTTCAACGCCTCCAACGCGTCGGAGAGGAGGGAGGACACGTCCCTCTGGTGCAACAGGGAGTGGCTGACATGGTATAGCACTTTAAGCTCGGCGCTTGTCGATTCCATTGACATGGCACTCCATTTCCGCGTTGTTAGGTCTTCGACGCCGTTCGGAACGGATTATTCGGAGGAGTAGTTCGGCGCGTCTTTCGTCATCTTGACGTCGTGTGGATGCGCCTCTCTCAGACCCGCTCCCGTTATCCTTATGAACCTGGCGTTTTTCCATAGCCGTTCGATGTTTTTGGAGCCGCAGTATCCCAGCGAGTATTTCAAGCCGCCAACATACTGGTGTATCACGTCCTGGACGCCGCCACGGAAAAGGACCATCCCCTCGATACCCTGGGGGACGAGTTTTTTCTCAGAATCGACTTCCTCTTGGCCGTAACGCTCGCGGCTACCCTTGCCGGATTTCATCGCGGCCACGCTTCCCATGCCACGGTAGATCACATACATCTTGCCTTGGTGGAGAATCTTCTCCCCGGGACTCTCGTGGGTGCCCGCCAAGGCGGATCCCATCATGACCGAGGACGCGCCGACCGCGAGGGCCTTCGCGACGTCGCCGGACTGCTTTATCCCTCCGTCGGCGATCAGCGGAACCGCGTCGCCGACGCCTTTTTTCGTCTCGTATATGGCGGTCAGTTGCGGAATGCCCACTCCCGCCACCACGCGGGTCGTGCAGATAGAACCGGGGCCTATCCCGACTTTAACGGCGTCCGCCCCAGCCTTGACCAACGCCTTTCCAGCCTCCTCCGTGGCGACGTTGCCCGCGACCACGTCCACCTTGTCCCCGTAGCTCTTCTTCAGTTTCGCCACGGTTTCGATTACGCCTTTGCTGTGCCCGTGGGCGGTGTCGATAACCAACGCGTCGACTTCGGCATCCATAAGCGCCGCCGCCCGCTCGTAGTCGTATGGGCCGATGGCCGCGGCGACCCGGAGCTGGTGCTCCTCGTCCCGGTTGTAGTCCGGTTCGATGTTTTCTATCAATGTCCGGACATCATGGAAACTGTACAAGCCCAAAAGACGCTTCTCGCGGTCGACTATCGGAAGTTTCCCGATCTTGCGCTTCGCCATTATTTGGAACGCCTTGAGAAGCTGCGTCGACGCCGGAGCCGTCACCAAATCCGACGTCATTATCTCCTTGAGCTTGACGCTGTAGTCTGTCAGAAACTTGACGTCCCTGGCCGTTACTATTCCCACGAGCTCTCCATTGGAGTCGACGATCGGGAAACCGGAGAAGGAGTATCCCCGGGACTCTTTCTCCTCGAGCATCTCGGCGACCGTCTGCTCCGGATGGAACGTGACCGGATTCTTGATCAGGCCGTTCAGATAGTGTTTCACGTTCCTGGCCTCCGAAGCCTGCCTCTCCACGCTCATGTTTTTATGGATGACTCCGATTCCGCCGAGGCGCGCCATCGCTATCGCCATCGCGCTTTCAGTCACCGTGTCCATCGCCGCGCTGACCAACGGGATGTTGAGGGCGATGTTCCGCGAGAAACGCGACGATAGCTCCGTCTCCGCCGGAAGGTGTTCCGAATAGATCGTCACGAGGGAAACGTCGTCGAAAGTAAGTCCCTCGTGCTTAAAGGTTTTCATGAAATCATCAAGATGTTTGCTGGCCATGTTCGTCTTTCTCCAAAGAGTAGGGTCGGGACGGCGCGTTTTCATGTGTGTCGCCGCCATGCCATTGAAGATAACGGGGAGCGCGGAAAAATCAAACCCCGCCTTACCGTTCGGAGCGTTCGCGTCCCTCTTTCCCGGTCTTCAGGAGAAACACCATCTCGCCGTCCCGTCCCTCGACCTCCAGCTCCGCGTCTGGATCCATCAGCAAAGAGCCAGCCAACGCTTTAGCTCCCGGGGGCAGGAACACCACCCTGGAACCGAATTCCATGGCGATCGTTTCGGCGGGTTTGTCGAGACGCCCCTCCGACAACCTCCACCATATCAGGTGTTTCCTCTTGGAACGCGCCCTCATGAAATATGGGTCGAGCATCACGAGATACCGCCTATTCGGAAGTTGGTAGAAGAGTACCGAGTTGGCCCCCCAGTCGGAGGAGAACACCACTTCTCCGGGACGCGTGTTCGTGCGTATCCATTCCGCCGCGTCTTGAAAGGGAACATTGGAACGGTGTTTGTGGATATCCATTCTTAGCGCCGCCGCGGAAACCGCGAGCGACGCCAGCATCAGGACGGTGGCGGCGACGGATAGCGATCTCCGGCCACGCGCCGACAGACGCTTCCACCACGCCGCCGGATGCCGTTCCCAATACGCGAACGCGGCCACCGCGCACGCCGGAGCCGAGTATTCGACGAAACGCCGGGAGAATATGGCCATCGCCGCGTATCCCGCGGCCAGAAACAGGAGCAATATCGTCGTCGATGGGGAAACCAGTTTCCGGCGCTTTTTGAGCGCCGACGCGATCGAAACCCCTAGAGCAGCGAAAGGAAGCGCGTGGAGCCAGAAACGGTCGAAGGGGATCGGAGCCAGCTCCTTGACCGCCAGTCCGGGGGAGGGGCCCGGAGAGAACCATTTCTCTTTCAGTATCAGAATCGTTTGCACGAAGGTTCCCCGTATGTTGTTCGGGAAATACGGAGACAACGCGAACCCCGCCGCGATTCCCGCGAGCGCCCAGGGGGAAACGAGCGCGGGGCGCTTCTCCGCGCCTTCCGCGCCGGAGCGCCTCCATTCCCAAAAACGGAGAATGTCGAAAAACACCAGTATGGGAACCACATGCCACGCCGCGACATAGGATAAGGAATAGAGGCAGACCGATAGCGCCACCCCCCAGCGCCACCCGCGGACCGCCATGGCCAGCGTCAGTGGAAGGAATATCAGAGACGCCAAATGCGGGCGGCAGAGATCTATCCGCGCCAGAAACACATAGCCCGTCGCGGACAACGCGAAAAGGAGGCACTGGAATATCCTGCGGCAGCCAAGAGTCGCTAACAGAAAGCCCCAGGCCGCCGCCGCGAACGCCGCCAGAGCCACCGTCGCCGCTTTAGCTCCGAAAATGCCTCCCGCCGAGACGAACGGCAGTAGAAACACATGGAACAGCCATTCCTTGTCGAAAAACGGCTCGGACCATATCGAGCAGGTGGTCCAGGGGAAGTCGACTATTATCCAGCGTCCCGACTCCAGCATTTTGCGGACCAGAGCCACGTGGTAGTATGGATCGTTGCCGGGGAGCGCCGACGCGGAAAGCGCGAACGCCACGGCCGACGCCCAAAGCGCCGAGCCTAGGAATATCCGCGCCGCGGGAGCGGAGAGACGACGCCGGAGGGAGGGCGCGCTCCCGTTTTCATCCGTTCCCGTTAGGGTGTTGTTTTCCATTGGCCGCCCCGAATGTGTCGAGTCAGGATCGTTTGTCCGGCAGCGCCTCTTCCCAGGGCCTTTTGAACGAATCTTTGGCCGAACGCAGAAGATTGAACTTGAATATGTGCCAAAAGGCGGCGATGCCATCCTTCCATGTGATCTTCTTTCCTTCGCCGTACGTCCTGCCGTTGTAATTGATGGGAACCTCGAACATCGTCAACTCGCGGGCCTTCGCCAGTTTCGCCGTGATCTCCACCTCTATCCCGAAACGGTTCGTCTCCAGAACCAGATTCTGGATAACCTCCTTCTTGAACACCTTGTAGCAGCTCTCGACGTCGGTGAGCGCGAGATTCGTGAATATGTTCGACGCCAACGTTATGAAACGGTTCCCCATCATATGGCGGTAGTCCAGAACCTTTCCGGGGCCCTCCTGGAACCGGGATCCGTACACGACGTCGGCCTTGCCGGATACAATCGGCTCCAACACAACCGGATAATCATCGGGCGTGTATTCCTTGTCCGCGTCCTGGATTATCACTATAGGGGCCGCAGCCTCGTCGAAACCGCGCCTTATCGCCGCGCCCTTGCCCATGTTTCTCGACTGGCGCAACAGTTTGACCGACGGTTTGCCCCGTTTCCTCGACTTGACGTAATCCTCCGCGACCTCCACCGATTTGTCGGTCGACGCGTCGTCTATGATTATTATCTCCGCCGTCTCCGGACGCGCCGACACTATGTCCAGTATCTCGCGCAACGTCTTCTCCTCGTTGTATACCGGAATTATGACGCATAGTTTTCTTTTCGCGCTAGCGCTAGCCATGAAATCCTCCTATGAAAACGGAAAATATAGCCGACGAAACATCGAAATCAAAGTTGCCGGAGGACTATGCGCCGCGTTGTTCCATAATGGGGCCGTCCACAACCGCTCCCGTCCTCTCTTTTCGGATGACGCCCCTTTTTCACGGATTCCCCGTGGATGCGGGCTTGCATCTTCGGAGCCTTGGCGTTATAGTCCGAACGTAGCTAGCTCGGAAAAAGAGGGATAGTCGTCTGTCTAAACGGCGTCCGTTCGGGAAGAGGGCGTTTAATGGAGGTAGTGTTGTGCCACCCAAAGGAAAAAAACTTACTATAGCCCCTAAGAAAGGCAAGGCTGGGAAAAAACGTCCGCCCGCTAAAATTCCCGTAGCGGGAGCCAAGTCTTCTTCGAAAAAGGGCAAGGCTCCGGCCGCCGCTCCCCAGCGGCTACAGGCCGCTCCACCTCCAGCCACTCCAGCGGCGGCTCAGCAACCGGTTCAGCAACCGGCGCCGCAGTCAATTCCGCAACCGGTTCAACAGCCCGTCCCGCCACAGCCGGTCCAACAGCCGGTCCAACAGCCGGTCCAACAGCCGGTGGTTCAGCAACCGGTGCCTCAAATCGTTCAACCGCCAGCCTCCTCTCCGGCTCCGGTCGTGCCGCCACAGGCGTCTCAAACCGCTGCCGGCTCCGGCATTTTTCCCGCCGTACGCCCGGCGACGGTTCAAGGACGTCGCACAAGCGCCTTGAAGGAGAAAACCAGGCAGGCCGCCGCCCCGGAAGGATCTTCCGAAATGGAGGATTTGAAAGACCAGGTCGCGGTTTATCTCGAAGTCTGCGACTCCCTCATGGGGGAATGGGACGCCGAAACCATTATCGACTTGTTGCACCTATTGGCGCGTTCGCTCAATTTCGACGTGGTCTCCTTGGTGCTCGTCGACCCGGAAAACTCGGGGAAGCTCGCGAAACCCGCGAACCGAGGTTACAAGACACCGCCGAACGCTTCGGTCGTGGAATGCTGGGAGCGCGCCATCGTGGACGGCTCCATCGACTGGAAAAAATTGATGAAGGGGGCCGAGGACAAAAACTCCGATCTGGCCTATTGGATCGTTTACGAGGACCTCCATTCTATAGGTTACGTTCCCATACGGGACTCCTCCAGAATCTACGGGTTTCTCCTCGTCGGAGCGCATGACAAGGACCAGACCCCGTCTCCGCTGGCGTCGCCGCTTCTGGACGCGTGCGGTGGGAGGATCGGCCTCTCCATAGCCTTGAAGATGTCGGGAGACGGTGGCGCATGGCCAAAAACAGTTTTGGAGATGGGACGCGGAATACGCGACCAGTTCACCCTGCTTATGGGGTATATGGAGCTATTGAAGGACGCGTCCTCGATTTCACCCGGGGAATTGTCCGAAACGGTGGAGAAATGCGACCAAGTGCTCCTTGATTGCGCCCGCATCCTCGATTCCATGACGACCGCGGCCACAGGGGAAGGGGGAGCGGGGTGATTTGTAGCCGCCGCCTGGCGCCCGGCGCGCGGAACATGGATATCCCTCTTCCTGGAGGTTGGCGGTATTATGGATGACGCGCTTCTTAAATGCTCCGGAATCCACAAGTCTTTCAAGCCGGGGAAAACCGTCGTTTCCGTATTGCGCGGAGTCGATATGGAGGTCCGGCGCGACGAGTGGGTCGCCGTCCAAGGCGCCTCGGGAAGCGGCAAAACGACACTCCTCAACATACTCGGGACCCTCGAGAAGCCGGACGAGGGCGAAGTCCTCTGCGGTGGCGTCTCATACGCCTCCATGAACAGGGCCGCCAAGGCCGCCTTCCGAAACGAGAAGCTCGGTTTCGTCTTTCAAGCATACCATATGCTCCCGGAACTCTCGGTGATAGAGAACGCGCGGTTGCCCGCCATGATCAAAGGAGTCTCGGCCAAGGACGCCACCAAACGGGCGGAGGAGCTTCTCGAACGCGTCGGACTGGGGGAACGGAAAACCCATATGCCGATGGAGCTTTCCGGAGGCGAGAGGCAGCGCGCCGCGATCGCCAGGGCCTTGATTAACGACCCGGAGCTAATCCTGGCGGACGAGCCGACGGGAAACCTGGACTCCCAGGCCGGACGGAAAATCCTCGAGATATTCGACGAGCTGAAAAAGAGCAAGATCACAAAATCGATCGTGATGATAACACATGACGCGGATGTCGCGAAATGGGCCGATAGAACCA
>Ga0256913_10001563_pt1 | contig 11741 bp, 17 predicted proteins | sample Axial_MatmetaG_FD_185970 | JGI IMG/M metagenome (GOLD analysis project Ga0256913, IMG submission 185970) | Deep-sea worm associated microbial mat communities from Axial Seamount, Juan de Fuca Ridge, Pacific Ocean - Axial_Mat | ecosystem: Environmental > Aquatic > Marine > Oceanic > Microbial...
AACCGTAGGTCGTAATCGTTGATTACGACACTCTCATACAATTCATAATCAACTTACAATCATGTCGCATTCAACGAATGCGACCTACATAATGATCTTCCTCATTCATTATAGATGGGAATATAGAGAAATGATTTTCTTTACATATAACGATATATGTGATATACTCCTGATATGATCAAAACATTCAAGTGCAAAGAGACGCAGAAAATATATTATAGAACGTTTTCTAAAAAAGTGCCGCAGAATATACAGCGGACTGCCTATAGAAAACTTCTGATGATAGAATCTTCCATAGATATAGATGACTTGAAAATCCCGCCTGCAAACAGATTGGAAAAGTTATCGGGTGACACAGAGGGACAGTATAGTATACGGGTCAATAAACAGTGCCGTATCTGTTTCAAATGGGAAAAAGGTTTTGCATTCGATGTGGAGATGGTAGATTATCATTAGTTCAACATGTATAACAGGGAGCGAGAATGAATAAAATAGCACCAGTACATGCAGGGGAGATACTCCTGGAAGAGTTCATGCAACCGTATGGACTAAGTCAAAACGCTTTAGCGAAGGCTTTACATGTTACACCAAGACGTATCAACGAGATCGTCAACTGCAAAAGAGCCATTACTGCCGATACCGCTTTAAGACTGGCAAAATTTTTTGGAAACAGTGCAGAGTTCTGGATGAACCTGCAGAACAAATATGACTTAGAGAGAGCACGTGATATTTCTGAAAGCAGAATCAATGATGAAGTTGAGCTTTATCATGCATCCTAATAGATGATGAAGTACCTATAAGCTATGATACAGATAATAAAATCAAATAAGGAATAGTAATGCATGAACAGACTATAGCCATCCATGCCGGATATGAGAAAGATGCGATGGGGACGATGGCCGTGCCTATTTACCAGACAACGGCGTATGAGTTTCGTGATACCCAGCATGCAGCGGACCTTTTCGAGCTGAAAGAACTGGGTAACATCTATACCCGTCTGATGAATCCAACCACCGATGTCTTTGAAAAACGCTTTGCCGCGCTTGAGGGCGGAGCGGCTGCCATAGGGACGGCTTCGGGGATGGCAGCGATCTTCTATGCCATCGCCAATGTGGCTGAAGCGGGAGACAACATCCTTGTCGCAAAGCAGGTATATGGCGGGACCACGACACTGACAGGACATACCATCAAACGTTTTGGCATACAGACACGCTACTTCGATGTGCAAAATCCTTCTGAACTGGAAGAGCTGATCGACGAGAAGACAAAACTGATCCTCTTTGAGAGCATTACCAATCCCAGTATCGACGTTGCTGACTTTGATGCCATTACAGCCATTGCCAAGAAACATCACATTTTAACATGTGTGGACAATACGGTAGCAACGCCCATTCTCTGTAAGCCGCTTGAACTCGGATGTGATCTGGTCGTACACAGTACCAGCAAATATACGACAGGGCAGGGGCTGGCGCTTGGCGGGATCATTGTAGAGCGGCAGGACCTGGTCGGGAAGATCAAAGGCAACAGCCGATATAGCCACTTTAACGAACCGGATGAGAGTTACCATGGCCTGGTCTACAGTGACCTGCCGCTTCCTCTCTTTACCTTGAGAGTAAGGCTTGCACTGCTTCGTGATCTTGGGGGAGCGCCGAGTCCGTTCAATTCATGGCTGCATATCCAGGGGCTTGAGACACTGCCGCTCCGTATGAAACAGCACTCTGCTTCGGCGCTTGCCATCGCTGAGTTTTTGGAGGCACACCCCAAAGTGAAGCGTGTGAACTACCCGGGCTTAAAGTCGGACAGCAACTATGCATTGGGGCAGAAATATTTCAGGGGAGGGCACTCGGGACTTCTCTCCTTTGAGGTGGAGAGCAAAGCCCTGGCACAAAAAATTGCCGACAGTACGGAGATATTCTCTCTGGTTGTCAATATTGGTGACAGCAAATCCATCATCACGCACCCCGCCAGTACAACACACCAGCAGCTTTCCCCACAGGAGCTTATCGATGCGGGAGTACCCGGAGGGCTCATCCGTTTGAGCGTGGGGCTTGAAGATACCCAGGATCTGATAGCGGATCTGGAAAAAGCATTGGAAAATGCGTAGGGCGGCCTCTCCTGAGAGCACCCTAGGGAATAAAAGCCCAAATTGGATAAAATACCGGAATATTATCCCACTATAAAAGCAGTTTATGAAAATAGAAACCAAAATCGCACATTTCAGCTCTCCGCTTTATCTCGAAAGCGGCCGTATTTTAGAGCCGTATGAGATTGCGTATGAGACATATGGTGAACTGAATGCCGATAAATCCAATGTCGTTCTTGTCTGTCATGCCCTCAGTGGATCACATCATGCGGCAGGTACATACGAAGGTGACAGAAAACCCGGTTGGTGGGACGGGCTGATTGGTGACGGGAAAGCCATAGATACCACCAAATATTTCGTTATCTGTACAAATGTCGTCGGGTCGTGCTTCGGAAGTACAGGGCCGATGAGCGAGAATTACCCCAGTGAAGAGCTTTACCGCCTGAAATTTCCCGTGATCACGGTGAAAGATATGGTACGTGCCCAGATGCAGATGCTCTCCTCTTTGGGTATCTATCATGTACGTGCGGTCGTAGGAGGATCGATGGGCGGTATGCAGGCGCTTCAGTTCGCTGTAGACTACCCGAACTTCGCAGATGACATTATCTCTCTTGCGGCAACCTATGCGACAAGGCCGTGGACGATCTCTTTTAATAAAGTCGCCATAGAAGCCATACGCAGGGATCCGCGCTTTAAACATGGGAACTATGCCAAAGATGCTTTTAAAGAGGAGGGGCTGGATGGTTTGGCCATCGGACGTATAGCCGGACATATCTCCTATCTTTCCCCGCACTCCATGGATGACAAGTTCGGGCGTAACTATGTGAACAATGACGGACTTTTTGAACTCTTCGGGCGTTATGAAGTGGAGCGCTATATGGAGTACAATACAAGTAATTTCTCCCGTATCTTCGATCCACTCTCCTACCTTTATATCGTCAAGGCGATCAATACTTTTAATTTAAGTAGAGGGTACGACTCTTTGCATGATGCGATCTCACGTATCAAGGCGACTGTCCACCTGATCAGTTTTTCGTCCGATTATCTCTTTTTCCCATCGGAGATGGAGCATATCGCCAAAATGCTTGAACGCAACGGGCAGTCCTATACCTATCTCGAAGTAGAGAGTCAGTACGGGCATGATGCATTTCTGGTTGAACTGGATAAATTTGAAGAGAATATCAAAAAGGTATTGAACTGATGCAGAATAAAACATTTGAAGAGAAACTGGAATATTCCAAAACGCTGCTTGAAAAGCTTATGAATCCTGAAATCACACTGGAAGAGTCTGTCAAGCTGTATGAAGAGGGGCTTAAGAATATCAAAGAGGCCCAGAAGCTGATAGAAGACGCCAAAGCCAAAATCACGATTATCGAACAAGCTAATCAGAATACGGGTGAGGATCTATAGATGCCCGGCAGCAGCAGAGAGCTGGTGGTCGCGGCACTTCAGCTGCCTACCCTGGGAATGAATGCTACACGGCTGGAGTTTTACCTTAAACAGGCACAGGCAAGAGGTGCGGATGTCATGCTTCTTGGAGAGTATGTACTGAACCACTTTTTCAAAGAGTTCGCCACCATGGCTCCCAATATGGTGAAAGAGCAGAGCCGCAAACATATAGAACTTCTTAAAAGCCTTGCCAAAAAATATGATATTGTCTTTATCGCTCCGATTATTGTAACGAAAAAGGACGGCTACCATAAAACGATCGTCAAGATCACACCCCGGAGCAGCAGTTACTATGAACAGCAGATCCTTCTTCCGTATGAGCACTGGAATGAAAAGAGATTCTTTTCCAATCCCATAGCCCCGCTGAAAGATCCCATGACATTCTCAATCAAGGGTTTCAAGATTATGGTGATGGCAGGTTTTGAACTCCACTTTGACCCTTTCTGGCAGAAAGTAACGCAAAAAAAGATCGATCTTGTACTGCTTCCTACTGCCTCTACCTTCGGTTCTCACAACCGATGGAGAGAGATCATCAAGACCAAAGCGTTTCTGCACGGCTGTTTTATTCTCAGGGCCAACCGGCTGGGTGAATACAGTGATGATGAGGTCAAATGGAAATTCTATGGCGATACGATGCTGGTCTCTCCCGAAGGTGAAGTGGAGATGATGCTGGAAGACAAAGAATCGATGCTGATCGAAGTCATCGACAAAGCGGAAGTCCTGGAGCACAGGAAGGTATGGGCATTTGAAAAAGAGTTGAAAATACGGGAAAAGCAGAAATGATACCGGAGGAGTATTTCAACAGGCAGATCCGGCTTTGGGGGGAGATAACACAAAAGTCCTTGCAGAATAAAAAGATAGCGATTATCGGTGCGGGGGGTTTGGGCTCTACACTGGCGATGGCGCTGGGAACCTCAGGGATTGGTGAAGTGCATATGGTTGATTTTGATACGGTTGCCCATCACAATATTCACCGGCAGATAGCATTTACCCTTGCCGATGAAGGGCTTAATAAGGCCGAAACGGCAGCGGCGCTGGTGAAAAAAAAGAACCCTTTTGTCAAAACAGTTGCATTTCCCATGGACTTTCAGGCATTTAAAAAGATGGAAAATCGTTATGACCTTATTCTGGATGCGACCGATAACCTGGCAGTGCGTTCAGAGATAGATAGTTATGCAAAATCAACCGGTACGCCATGGATCTATGCCAGCGTAGAGGCTTTCAATGGGCAGGTTTGTCTCTTTGACGAAGCCAATTTTCAGGTTTTCAACAGTTCAGACCATACGCCCGGAGGGGTGGCTGCCCCTATGGTGATGCATGTCGGTGCGCTGCAGGCAAACCTTGCCCTGCGTTATCTTGCAGGGCTCCCTGTGGTGAAGGATCAACTCTATTATCTCTATTTTACAGAAGAGGGGGAGTTGGTCACGCAAAAATTTGGTATGCCCAAAAAAGAGGGGTAATATATGGGTAGAACGTGGGTAGAAGTAGCGTGAAAGAGAGAGTTTTTCTCTTTGATTTCTTTCATTCTATAGGCAATTAAATTTTTTTGGGGTATAATTTTTGAAAAAGAAGGAGAAAGGAATGAAGCTTTCACTCTTTGTCATACTTGTGGCAAGTATGTTTTTTTCCGGATGTACACAGGAGACACAAAACTCTTTAAGCCGTTCTCTGCAGAACTGGACAGGAACCAATGGGGTACTTGATATTTATGCAGGGAACAAACTGGTACACAAATTCATTAAAATCGATAAACTCTCCACTGCATATGGTACAAATGATAACAAATTGAGACCTTACCGTTATGGGTATGGAATAGATGATCTCAATTTCAACGGTAAACAGGATGCAGGGGAGAAGAAAGTCTATTTTGAATTTTCCGACTATGCCACTTCGTATATTTTTTATGAAAGAAATACAAAATAAAGGATAAGATTTGAGAAAGATAGCAACAAAAGAAGCACCTGAAGCGATAGGACCGTATTCCCAGGCGATTATAGCGAACGGACTGGTTTATACTTCCGGTCAGATCGCATTGATGCCTGACGGAACCATGGAAACCAGAGGGATAGAGTATCAGACCAAACAGGTACTGAAAAACCTCTATTATGTATTGAAAGAGGCGGGAGCAAGCCTGAACGATGTCATTAAGACAACGATCTACCTGGCAGATATGGATGATTTCAACAAGGTAAACGAGATCTATGAACATTTTTTCGGTAATCACAAACCTGCACGCAGTACTGTAGCGGTAAAGACGCTTCCCAAAAATGCCCTGGTGGAGATAGAGTGTATTGCCTTTGCGGACCAACATGTGGATTTCGGATAATATCGGCTACTTTAAAAAAATATTAAACATTGTTTGGATATAATCACGAACTTTTTTAAAATACACAGATAGTAAAGGGTTTGCAATGTACGCAATCATTAAAGCAAGTGGTCAACAATTCAAAGTTCAAGAGGGTGATATCATCTGTTTTGACAATATGGGTCTTGAACCGAAATCAGCAGTAGAATTCAAAGAAGTTCTTGCACTGGACAATGGTGAATTAACTGTCGGAACTCCATTCGTAGAGGGTGCCGTAGTTAAAGGTGAAGTTATCAATGAAGGTAGAGATAAAAAAGTTATCATCTACAAAAAAAGAAGAAGAAAAGATTCAAAGCTCAAAAGAGGTTTCAGAAGAGATTTCACTAGAGTAAGAATTACTAAAATAGCATAAAGAAGGAGCTAGAATGGCACACAAGAAAGGTCAAGGGTCTACCCAGAATAACCGTGATTCAGCAGGACGTCGTTTAGGTGTTAAAAAGTTTGGTGGTGAGAAAGTAATCCCAGGCAATATCATTATCAGACAAAGAGGAACAAAAGTTCACCCGGGTAATGGTGTAGGTATGGGAAAAGACCATACACTTTTTGCACTGGTAGAAGGCGTAGTCAAGTTCGAGAACAGAACTTCAAGCCAGAAAAAAGTTTCAGTAGTACCTGCATAATTTTCAGTCTGTCCGGGTACTCCCGGACAGATCTCTTTTCTTTTAATCTTCCTCTATTACAAGTAAATCTTTACATCGGTTACGGCCTAAAAACCAACCATCGTTATAGTCGTCATCATTGTTGAACAGTCTATGATTTTTTACATAGTCGCCTTTGGCTGTAGTACATCCGTCTTTAATTCCACGTTTATAGTTGTCTGAAAAGTTTTGACCGAAATAGATACCGCTGTGATAGTAACCGCCTTTACTGACAGGTGCTCTATTTGGTGTACATCCGTTGTGAAGTAGACCGAACAGGAGAATCAGAGATAGATATCCAGCATGTTTCATCGAAGATCCTTAAAAGAGTTTAGTCTGGAAAATTATAGCGATAATTTTCCTAATTTGGATATAATTCCATAGTTTATTTACTGTTATCCTGTCAGATAACGGTTCCTTACAAGAGATAAAGGTTTATATATGTTCGTAGATAGTGTAGAACTTATGGTAAGTTCAGGAAAAGGAGGGGCGGGCGCCATCTCATTCTGGACGGAAAAATTCGTCGTCAATGGTGGTCCTGACGGTGGAGACGGAGGCCGTGGAGGCTCAGTCTTCTTTAAAGTGGACAATAATACCGATACCCTTTCAGGGTTGCGGGGAAGACATCATATCAAAGCGGAGAACGGACGTCCCGGAGAGGGGCGGAAACGTTACGGAAGAAAAGGTGAAGATATAACCATTACAGTGCCTCCGGGAACGACAGTGATCGACATGGAAACAGGGGAAGAACTGTTGGATCTGGTTGAAGAAGGTACAGTCGTGAAATTCCTTGAAGGCGGCAAGGGCGGCCTGGGGAACATGCACTTCAAGAGTTCTACCAACCAGCGGCCTACCTATGCGCAGCCGGGACTACCAGGGATTACAAAGCAGATACGTCTGGAGATGAAACTCATTGCGGATGTGGGTCTTGTCGGGTATCCGAATGTGGGAAAATCTACACTGATCTCGACACTCTCCAATGCCAGACCGCAGGTTGCCAATTATGAATTTACGACATTAACCCCCAAACTGGGTGTGGTGCACATTGGTGACTATGACTCTTTTATGATGGCAGATATTCCCGGTATTATTGAAGGGGCAAGTGACGGAAGAGGGCTTGGACTGGAATTTCTGAAGCATATTGAAAGAACTAAAACCCTTTTGCTGCTGATCGATGCGGCAAACTACAGGGAGATGAAATATCAGTATGAAACACTTCTTGTGGAGCTGCAGCGCTACTCTGAAACATTGGCAACGAGAAGACATGCCGTCGCCATTACCAAGATCGATTCGCTTTCCCCGGATGAAGTGAATGCATTGACGGAAACGTTTCTGTCGGATATCGGGTTGGAGGCCAATGATACGTTAAATCAATATAAAGCGGACAGCAAGTATGCCAGTTATGGATTTAAAACGGATTTTGGACTTGAGTTGCCGAAGAGGGAACCGCTCTTTGTGCTTCCTATCTCTTCGGTCGCCCACCTCAATACGGAAGCGTTGCGCTATGCACTGAATGATTTTATACAAAATGTCAAAGAAGAAGAGGCACAGGAGTAAAACATGCAGCGTATCGTGATCAAAGTAGGCTCTCATGTATTGACGGAGAATGGTACTATTGCAAAAGAGAGGATGTTGGCGCTTGTGGAGCTGATCGCAGTGTTAAAGGAAAATGCATATGAAGTGGTTCTTGTAAGTTCCGGAGCGGTTGCGGCAGGATTTACACAGCTTCCTCTGGATCGCAGTTCTGTCGCGAACAAACAGGCGCTTGCTGCCATAGGCCAGCCGTTTCTACTGAAGATGTACCAGGAGAAGTTTGCCAAATTCAACCTTCTGTGTTCCCAGATTCTTTTGAGTGCGGAAGTATTTGATTCCAGAAAAGCGACTGCCCATGCAAAAGTAGCCATCGATACACTGCTTGCCAACAATGTCGTTCCTATTATTAATGAAAACGATACTGTCAGCGTGGATGAACTGGTTTTCGGAGACAACGATAGGCTCTCTGCCCATGTTACCCACTATTTTGATGCCGGGATGCTGGTGATCCTCTCCGATATCGATGCCTTTTACGACAAAGACCCGAACTGTTATGAAGATGCGAAAAGAAGGGCGGTCGTCAAAGAGATCCTGGAAGAGGAGCTGACGGCGGAACACACGCCGAACAATGAATTCGCCACAGGTGGCATCGTGACAAAGCTGCAGTCTGCAGATTTCCTTATGAAGCATGGCAGAAAAATGTTTCTGGCTTCAGGATTTGACCTGAATGATGTGAGATCACTGCTCGTGGAGGGCAAACATACAGGCGGAACACTGTTTGAAGCCTAAAAGAGGGAATGGATGAAAACGAAAATTGTTTATATGGGTACACCCCATTATGCCAAAGAGATTTTGCAGACACTGATAGAAGCGGATGATATGGATGTACGACTTGTGCTGACGCAGCCGGACAGACCGGTGGGACGGAAAAAGGTGCTTACCCCTCCTCCTGTAAAAGTTTTGGCACAGGCACATCAGATTGAGGTGTTGCAGCCGAACCGATTGAGCGAAGAGGGAATTGAAGCAGCGATTCGAGATGCCGATCCGGACTTCATCATTGTCGCGGCATTTGGACAGTTGCTGCCCAAAAATATTTTACAGATCGCGCCGTGTATCAACCTGCACGCTTCACTGCTGCCCCAGTACAGAGGCGCCTCTCCCGTACAGCAGTCGCTGCTCAACGGAGATGAAAAAACCGGCGTCACCTCCATGCTGATGGAAGAGGGGCTTGATACCGGCGATATCCTTGAGACAAAAGAGTTTCTCATTCCAAAAGAGATGCGGCTTCATGCATTGATGCAGCAGCTAACAAAAGATGCCTGTGAACTTACCCTCAGTACGATCCGGAACTTTGACAAAATCACACCTCAAAAACAGGATGAGCGTCAGGCAACACTCTGCAAAAAGATCAAAAAGAGTGATGGAGAGATAGATTTCGAGGATGCCGAGGCCATTTACAACAAATACAGAGCGTTTGAAGGATGGCCCGGAATATTCGCTTCAAACGGTACAAAATTCGATGATCTCTCCCTTGTCGATACCGACAGCCGGAACATACCCTATACGATTCTTTCCTTTGAAGGGGAGAGTGTCATTGTCGGGTGTCGCAAAGGGGCATTGAAAATAGGCACACTGCAGCCAGCATCGAAAAAAGCGATGCATGCAAAGGCATACTGCGTAGGAAGGGGGCTTAAGGTTGGAGATCGTATCGTTTGATGAACTTCCTTCCACACAGACCTATCTGATAGAACAGCTGCAAAGAGGTCGCTACAAGGCGCCTGTGGCAGTGATCGCTCTGGAGCAGAGCCGGGGGATAGGCAGCCGTAACAACTCCTGGAAGGGAGGGAGAGGAAATTTTTTTGCCTCAGTCGCCATTTCACTGAATGTGCTTCCCTCCGATCTTCCCCTTTCATCCGCTTCGATCTACTTCTCTTTCATCATGAAACAGACATTGGCATCCCTGGGTGAAAATGTCTGGCTGAAATGGCCGAACGACTTTTATAAAAATGATGCAAAAGTAGGTGGAACGATCACAAAAAAAATAAACGATATTCTTGTGTGCGGTATGGGAATCAATTTGAAAAACAGCCAAAACGGCTACAGTGCCTTACAGTGCGATATTTCACCCGAAACAGTACTGGAAAATTACCTTTTTGCCCTGCAGAAATTTCCTGAATGGAAGCAGGTTTTTAGTGAGTATCGGGTAGAATTTGAACGAAGCAGAAAGTTTTCAGTTCATATTGAAAACTATCAAAAGAGCCTCTCTGATGCGACGTTGTGCGATGACGGTTCACTAATAATCGATGGAAAGAAGGTGTATAGTTTACGATGAGCGAAGTAATAAGTATAGCCAACCAAAAAGGCGGCGTAGGAAAGACGACAACAGCGGTAAACCTGGCAGCTTCTCTGGCTGAAAAAGGTAAAAAAGTCCTGCTTTTGGACATCGATCCGCAGTCGAATGCCACTACCAGTCTGGGGTTCAGCAGAAGTGATTATGAGTTCAATATCTATCATGTGCTCATCGGCAGTAAAAAACTGTCAGAAGTGATCCTTAAAACGTCTATCGAGAACCTTAAACTGGTCCCTTCCAACATCGGGCTTGTCGGTATCGAGAAAGAATTTTACAATCCGAAAAAGAAGAACAGGGAGCTGATCCTTAAAGAGAAGATCAAGGAGATTTCGAAAAAATTCGATTTCATTATTATCGATTCCCCTCCGGCACTTGGTCCTATTACGATCAATGCACTGAGCGCTTCGGATTCGGTGATCATTCCCATCCAGTGTGAGTTTTTTGCCCTCGAAGGGCTGGCGCAGCTGCTCAATACTGTAAGCCTGTTGAAAAAAACGATCAATCCGAAACTGAAGATCAAAGGTTTTCTCCCTACCATGTACTCCGGGCAGAATAACCTTTCAAAACAGGTGCTCGCAGACCTGAGCCACCACTTTAAAGATAAACTCTTCCATCTAAAAAAAGCCAAAGAGTGTATCGTCGTGCCGCGTAACGTCAAAATAGCCGAAAGCCCCAGTTTTGGCAAACCGGTTACCCATTATGCAACGAACTCCAAAGGTTCTCTGGCATACAGGGACCTGGCAACCGTAATAGCGAGAGGTTGATATGGCACTTGGCAGAGGGCTGGGAGATATTCTCTCGGAAGTGGAAGAGGCGTATGAGAAAGATCTGAGCCAGATCGACAACTTCGAACTTGAAGCACAGGGAGCAAGAGTAGAAGAACTCCCCGTGGGCAAAATCTCCCCAAACCCATTTCAACCCAGAAAACATTTTGATGAAAAAGCGCTGGAGGAGTTGAGCCTCTCCATCAAGCAACACGGGCTTCTGCAGCCGATTGTGGTCATGGAGAAGGAGGATGGTTACCTTCTTATTGCCGGAGAGCGCCGATTTAGAGCACACAAGCTTGCAGAGATACCGACGATCAAAGCGGTCATAGCAGAGGTGCAGATCGATGAAGCGAGACTGCGTGAACTGGCCCTGATTGAAAATATTCAACGGGAGAACCTCAATGCGATCGAGCTTGCCAACTCCTATGCGGAATTGATAGAGGTGCATAAGATCACCCATGAGGAACTCTCCTCCCTTGTACATAAAAGCCGTTCCCAGATCACCAATACGATCAGGCTTTTGACGCTCTCCCCCTATGCGCAGCAGCAGATCGCT
>Ga0256913_10001564_pt1 | contig 11739 bp, 10 predicted proteins | sample Axial_MatmetaG_FD_185970 | JGI IMG/M metagenome (GOLD analysis project Ga0256913, IMG submission 185970) | Deep-sea worm associated microbial mat communities from Axial Seamount, Juan de Fuca Ridge, Pacific Ocean - Axial_Mat | ecosystem: Environmental > Aquatic > Marine > Oceanic > Microbial...
TCGCCAAAGCTCAGACCCTTTCCAGCAGCCATAACCACGCACCTCATCTTTTGTTTAAGGCTTGCAGTGCACTCGGTCATCAATTTGGCTTTATCGGAAAGCACAGCAAACGCTCCCATCACGTCTATCCAGCGATAAACCATTTACCCAGCCAAAGACCCCGGGACCTCTGTTAATTTCAAGGCCGCAGTGGGCCCCGTACACATGAGACATTAAAAACTTGCAATCAACCGGTAAAATATGGCATTGAACAATAATTTTAACTCACGAACCACCATGCAGTCAGTACATATTCTATCGGCGATATGAATACAAAAGTGAAGCAGCAATTGAGGTTCCTGGCCCCTACTCCCGGAAAGAGAAAGATTTTTTTTCTCTGCGGGGACCTGCTGATTTTCACTTTTGCCCTGTTGCTGGCTTTCAACCTGCGCTTCGATTTCAGCTTCCCCCAACCCTACCGCCAGCAATTCCCCAGGTTTCTGACCATTTTTGTAGCCGTCAAGTTTTTCACCTTTTCTTTATTCAAGCTTTATGACATCACTTGGCGTTTTGTCAGTTTAAACGAAATATGGAACATCTGCAAGGCAACATTTCTGGCTTTTATCGCCTGCGGAACGATTCTCTACTTCGGACATCAACAACAATTTTTTGTCCCCATGCCCCGCAGCGTCCTGTTAATTGATTTTTTCCTTACCTTGATTTTTTCGGTGTTGGTCCGGGGCAGCAAAAGAATATATCTGGAAAAGATTATTCATCGCAATGGAAATTCCTCGGCCAGCAAAGCCGTCATTATCGGTGCCGGAAGGGCGGGAGAGCAGCTGGCCAGGGATTTGAACCGGCGCACCCGCGAACTTCCTTACCATCCGGTTGCCTTTCTTGATGATGACCAGCGAAAAATCGGCAGCCTGATCCATGGAATCCGGGTGGAAGGCAATTTAAACAGCATTTTCAAGCTTGCCCCGCAAAAAAATATCACCTCGGCAATCATCGCCATCCCTTCGGCAACCGCCAGCACCCTGCGCAAGATTGTCAGGCTGATCAATAATGCGGGAATCAAGGACATCAGGGTATTGTCCAGCATTATCGACAGTTCACAAGCCATTGAACTGACCCTGGGTGATCTGCGGAATCTGCAGATAGAAGATTTGCTGGGGCGCGACGTCGTCGAGATCGACTGCCAGATGATCGGTTCTTACTTGCAAAACAAAAAAGTGTTGATCACCGGAGCAGCGGGGTCCATCGGCAGCGAAATAACCCATCAAGCCCTCAATTTCCAGCCTTCCCAGTTAATTCTGCTGGAGATCGATGAAACCGAATTATACAACCTTGAAAATAAGCTTGGAGACAATCGGCCGACTCGCATAACTTCCGTGGTTGGCGATATTCGCGACCAGGCAAAAATGCAACGGCTTTTCGCACGCTATCAACCGGAAGTCATTTTTCATGCCGCCGCCTGCAAGCAGGTGCCGATTATGGAAAGCAATGCCGATGAAGCGCTCCACACCAACATTCTCGGCACTTATAATATTGCTCTTCAGGCCCGCAAACACGGAGCGGAAAAATTTATTCTCATATCCAGCGACAAAGCGGTTAATCCCACCTCCGTCATGGGTGCTACCAAAAGAATTACCGAATATCTCTGCACCAGCTTTAACCAGGAAACGGACAAGACGCAGTTTCTGACGGTTCGGTTTGGCAATGTCATGGGCAGCCGGGGAGGGGTTCTGGAACTGTTCACGGAACAATTGAAAAATGGTGGACCATTAACCGTTACCCACCCGGAGATGAAGCGCTATTTCATGACTATTCCGGAAGCAGTTTCCCTGGTTTTACAGGCTGTTACTTTGGCAAAGGGAGGGGAGGTGTTTGTTCTCGATATGGGAGATCCCTTATCTATTGTCACCCTGGCGGAAGAGGTTATCCGCCTGAATGGCATGGAACCTTACACTGACGTAGATATCGAGTTTATCGGGGTGCGTCCGGGAGAAAAATTATTTGAGGAACTGCTGACTGCCGAGGAAGGGACCAGAGCGACATGTCATCGCAAAATTTTCACTGCTAACATCAAGACCATTTACAACTACCGCCAAATACATGAGATGGCAAAGCGCTGCCGCCGCCTGATCCAACAGACAACCCTGGACAATCAGGAAGTGAAAAATTTTCTGCACCAGTATGTCAAAACCTATTCCGGAGTTGAAACCTTTAACTTTGTCAAAGCCCAGCGCCGCATCCTGAACCAGAAAATTAATAATGTCACCGCGTAAAGGATAATGGCAAGACAACCAAGCATTGCCGGACTATGACGATAAAACTCAGCAGTTAAAAAACCCGCAAACATCACGCCTGACTCACCAACGCTGATCCGCCGGTGACTAAAGCCTGCCGAGGCCAGAAGTTGATAAAGATGCTGGCGATGTGGAAGATACCATGGTTCACCGCGCCATATCCGTACTGCCAGGGTCATAACGCCATCAATGATGAAGTTGGCAAAAATGAGCAGGAAAACGAGCCACGCCGACCAGATTCCCGCTGACGTCAACACCAGGAGGGCGGAAAAAGCGAAGCCAAGGGCCGTGCTGCCAACATCCCCCATAAAAATTTTTGCCCGTCCCCGCCAGGGGAAATTCCACAACAGAAAACCAAGACAACATCCGGCTGGAATGTAGAAAAAAGCGGCCTGTTTCCCGGCCAATATCCATGCCAGGCAAACCCCTCCCACTAAACCTTCCATACCAGCCAACGCATCTATCCCATCCATGAAATTATAGAGATTAATCATACCAACCATGATCGCAAAAGACAGGAGATAAAAAAGAAACGATCCGCCACCGGTAAGCAGCCCGCCGGCAACTGCCAGTGATGCCGCCAGCAGATGGACAAGGAAGCGCACGGCAATCGACATTCCATGCCAGTCATCCAATAAACCGACAACCGCTATCGATACCAGGCCGAGGGAAAAAAAGACCGTGGCCGGTGAGAAACTATTTTTCAGGATAAAAAACAACAAAACCAAAACAATAGCTATTCCGCCGCCGGTGGGAATTGGTTGATCATGGCTGCTTCGTTCATTGGGGATATCAAACCATTGACGCCTCGTGGCAATCCACCGGGTTAACCCTACACCTAAAGCGGTGCAAAAAGCTGCAGCAAGGAAACTCAGCACCGAAACTTCCCGGGCTGATAGAAAAAATCACGAGCCGCCGCTTTAAAATCAAATGATAAATCTTCATTCATTCGCCGTACCATTGCCGGAGATACCCCAAAATGTGGTCTGCAGAAACTGAGCAGCTTTATTAACAATATAAAAAGACCTGGCGGAAGAGAAATAATTTTTTCCCGTTTTTCGAGACCCTGAAAAATTCTGGCAACCATCTGCCGATAAGTCAACGTTTCGCCGCCGCCCAGGTTGTATGTGCGATTATGCGTTCGCTGGTTATCAAGCACGGCCATAACGGCCGCCGCCAGGTCGGCCGCATGAACCGGCTGCCTCAGGCCGGCAGCGGAACCGGCTACGGGGAAAAAACCAAAGCGGCAAATAAAAGACCGAATAAAGGCAACATTTTTATCATGGCGTCCGTCATACGTCAGGGTAGGTCGAAAAATCGTCCAGGGAATCCTGTCTCCGCACAGAGCCTTTACTTTTTCTTCCCCGGTGGACAAGCAGGCAGCCAGTTTCCGTTCAGCACTGTCTTGCGAGTATTGCTTGACCAAAAGGCTGGTTGAACTGAAGGCTATCAGTCGACTCAAAAACACTCCCGCGGACAACAACTCCTGGAGAAAATCAGGCAACAGCCAAACCGGTGCCAAATGAATGAAAGTAATGGGTTGGTCTTCCCGTACCAATTTTTTGGCCGCCATCACCCTCTCAGCCGGCTGTTCCAGATCAAGCCGTAGAAAGACAGGCGTGGATTGTTTGGGGTGGCGGCAATGCCTGCCCAGAAGAATCAAAGGGGACGAATTTTCCAACAATTCCGGCACCAGGTACCGTGCCACCAGGCTGTTGGCACCGGTGAGTACAATTTTCGGTTTTTGGCCCATAAAAGAGGTCATCAGGTTGCTTTTTCAATCTCTACCACAGCAGTTCACGAACGATCCACCAGCAGCTTTTGGGGAATTTCCAGGACAAAATGAAACCAGATAGCCGCCGTTACTAAAAGGGAGAGGGGAAAACCGTAATGTTTACGATAAAATTTATGAAAAAATCTCCTCATGCCGCAATGTTTATGCCAAGAAACCTTCAGTGGCCTGGCCTGGCTGCAGACTCCCTGATGATGAACAATCCTGACATCGGGAACAAACATTATTTTCCAACCCGCCAAACCAATACGTTTACATAAATCCAGGTCCTCGCAGTGAAGAAAGTAGCCTTCGTCAAAACCACCAATTGCTTCTATAACCGTCCGTCGAACAAACATAAATGAACCTGAAATTGCCTCCACTTCCACGGGAGCGCTCGGCAGAGGGGTCTCCGACAAATTGAAGTCATGGCGGCAAGCAGTCTTTGACCAGGGAAACAAGGCAGCCAAGGTATTGCCAAGGTCAGGAATATGGCGGCGACAGCCACGCTGTTCACTGCCATCCGGATTGGCAACCAGGCAGGTAGACATGCCAACATCCTCATTGTTTTCCATAAAATCCAACAACCGCCCGGCTACACCTTCGCTCATTTCACAATCTGGATTCAGAAAAAGAATGTATCGGCTTTCAGTTCGAAGCTTTTCCATGGCCATATTGTTTGCCCTGGAAAAGCCCAGATTCTTTTGGTTTTCAATGAGCTGCAGGCGCTGATCACCGGCAAGCCGCCGCACCCTTTTAAAGCTGTCGTCACGGGAAGCATTGTCGACAACAATGACCTGCTTTACCTTTGAAGAGGCGAGGACCATCTCCACACATCCAAACAGCAGGTCGCCGGCATTATAATTCACAATAATTACAGACAGCAAAGACCTATCCTCTTTTTCGGAAAAACAAAGGGCTTTTTACCTTGCATCAGGATAAAATCTCATATCATTCCCCGGGCAAATTCTCCTATACAAAATTTGCCCAGGCTGCAGAAAACCATGGTCAATGTCAACCCATGCCCGGCATCCCGGATGAACCTGATCGATTTCAATGCCATTTTCAGCAACGATTCTGGTAATGGAAACCGCAAAATCGCCGTACGCCGGGTCCATCACCATACAATGATCACCAACCGAAACTTGATCTTTGATTGCCAACGGTATTGCTGTCGACAGCTGTCCATTCCGCTTCGAACCTTCCAGTACCAGCGCCACATACTGGTAATCCCTGACATAAGCACTATCCATGACATTTTGAAGGCGAACATCAGGACAACCATCAATAAAGCCGTGAGTATAGCCACGATGACTGACCCGGGTCAATTCATTTTTCATTTGTTCCATTACATCTTTGCCTATCTCCTCATCTCCACGGGCCAGGAGATCCAGCATCCGGCGGTAAACCCGGGTCACCACCGCCACATAGTAGGAACTTTTCATCCTTCCTTCTATTTTCATCGAAGTCGCACCCACCTTTTTCAAAGCAGGCAGCCATTCCAGCAGGCAGAGATCCCGGGAATTGAATACGTAGCTGCCTCGCTGATCTTCTTCCAGGGGAAAGTATTCCCCCGGCCGGGTTTCTTCCACCAGAGCATAACCCCAGCGGCAGGGCTGGGCACAGTCCCCCCGGTTGGCGGAGCGGCCGGTCAGTACGCTGCTCAACAGGCAGCGGCCTGAGTAGGCCATGCACATGGCCCCGTGCACAAAAACCTCCAGTTCCAGGTTTGGATTTTCCCGGTGGATGACTGCAATGTCCTCAAGAGAAAGCTCACGGGCCAGGTTCACCCGCCGGATTCCCTGGCGCTGCCAGAATTTGGCCGTTTGCTGGTTGGTAGTGTTGGCCTGGGTACTGAGATGCAGGGAGATATCGGGCAACAGCTCCCGGCAAAGACTGACCGCCCCGGGATCGCTGACAATCAGGGCATCAGGTGGATGATTACGCAGGGAAAGCAGAAAAGAGGAGAAGTATTCCAGTTGGCGGGGATGAAGGTAACAGTTGACGGCCAGATACGCTTTAACCTGGCGGTTTCGGCAATAAGAAATGACTTCCGGCAATTGCGCCGAGTTGAAATTGCCGGCATGGCGCCGCAGACTGAAGTCAGGACCACCGAAATAAACCGCATCGGCACCGTAAGCAATAGCAACTTTGAGTTTTTCCCAGTTGCCGGCCGGTGCCAGCAGCTCAATATCAGCCATTCTCCTTCAAATTCTCTCCATAGTTCTTGATCTGGCTGGCAATACGGAGAATATTCTCTTCCACCAGCTGGCGCACCCGGGGACCTTCATGCCGGCTGAAAGCGTCAATAATATCTTTATGGGTTTCAGCACAGGTGGAAAAAATCTCCGGCCGCTGGAGGAAAAAACTTTGCAGCCGTTTAATGTGAACCATCATCTGGTTATTGAGCTTCAGGAGCTTTTCATTACCGCTTTTAGAAAGAAAAGTATGGTGGAACTCCTCATGAATGCGCATGAACTTGGCAAAATCATGACTGACAATGGCACTTTTTTCCTCTTCATTCAAACGCTGCAGCCGGTTGATGTCCCGCTCCGTCATCCGCGGTTCCGCCAGAAAGGCGGAAAAAGATTCCAGACAGGCCTTAACCTGGAAGTATTCATACAAATCTTCAAAGGAAAAATCACTGACCACCGTTCCCCGGCGGGGGATGATGGAAACAAAACCTTCACTTTCCAGCATCCTGATCGCTTCCCGGATCGGCGTGCGACTGATGCGCAGTTCCTCGGCCAATTTGGCCTCAGAGATTTTCTCTCCCGGCTGCAATTTTCCGACAATAATTGCTTCCCGGATAAAATCCGCAATTTTGTCCGGCAACGGCTGATGATCGGCAATGCTGCTTTCCAGAACATCTATTTTCATACTCTACCTCTCTTCTATCCGGAAACCTGCGGTTTCCGGAGGAGCAGTCAGCTTTCTGTTTTATGGTCAGCCTCACCAGCTTTTGGGTATCTTCAATGAAACCTGACGGCTGACTACCGAAAGCGTTCACCGGAATACAAACGTTTCCTGATGAACAAAACTTCACCCCAGCAGGCAAATGTTTTCGGCTTATCCCTTTTTTCCGCCGTCCTGAGACGACAAAAATTCCTTAAGGAGTACCTCTTCTCCCAGTTTTGCATTAGCTATTACATATTTTTCCGCCATCTCTCCATCACGGGCTTTGAAAGCGGCAATAATATGATCATGGTCGGCATGCATTTGATTTAAGCTGGAACTGGATGAAACAAAAAAACGAAAACGCAGAAATTGCTGCACCAGATTACTGACCACCATGGTGATCTTTTGGTTGCCGCAGATTTCCAGGATTAAATGGTGAAATTCGTTATGATCCTTCGTCAAACCTGCCATATCCATTTTGGCGGCATGATCTTTCATTTTCTGGTTCAATCGTTCCAGTTGGTTTATCTCCACGTCGGTAATTCTCTCCGCCGCGATGCGGGCGGCATACCCTTCCAGTACCGCTTTAATTTCGTAAAAATCCTTGATATCCTTGGCATCCAGTTCGGCAACCACAGCCCCTTTGCGCGGAATGATATTCAAAAAGCCTTCCGATTCCAGTTGCCTGAAAGCCTCCCGAATCGGCGTGCGGCTCAAACCGTAACGGGAAGCTATTTCCAGTTCGGTAACCCGTTCTCCCGGCTTGATCTTTTGCTGAATGATCGCTTCCCGGAGCAACTCAGCCACCTTTTCCCGCAACGTCCGGTGGCTGGCGATAATTTCTGATATATTTTTATGCACGCTCAACAAAACTCCATTACAATTAATAGTCATGTTTTTTGAAAAAACACCGATTCTACGTATATAGTATACAATTAAAAGTCAAGTGTTTTCTGCCGAAAGAATACTTATCACGGAGTATAATCAGGAGAAGATTGTTCACTAACAATGGCTCCCGAAGATAAGCAGCCCCTGCTTTCCCCTGCAAACGGGTTAACATTATAATTTTTTACTAAAAAGTGAACGGCATGAACTATCAAGTTACTTTATATTCCCAGAATGCCCACCCAAGCCTTGAACAAGATGCACAACAGAGAGATTACCACGAACAGCACCTGGTTGAAAATGTTGTCGACCGGCAGGTTCTGGCCCGCATCAAACCATTGTCCGAGGATGACTTTCCGAAAGCCGTAGATACGGAAACCCAGCAGTTTTTCGTGGTCGAGGATCCCAGCGAACTCCTGGGAGAAAACGTTACTATCCCGCAGGAAGATCCGCATATTATCGTCAGCACCACCAACGGTTATGTCAAGGTGGAAAACAACCGCATTGAAGTTCACGATACGCTGATTATTGACGGGGACGTCAATTTCAAAACCGGCAATCTCACTTTTATCGGAAAAATTATTGTCAGGGGCTCTGTTTTTTCCGGTTTCAGCGTCAAAGCCAAACAATTGATTGTTGAAGGCAGCATTGAAAACGCCCGCATTGATATTGATGAAGACCTGATAGTTCGTGGCGGTATCATTGCCTGTCAAAATCAGGGTGTCTACTGTGGCGGGACCGTACTTACCAAATATATCGAGAACTCTAAAATTGAAGCCCGGGGCAATATTTTTATTGAAAAATCCTCGCTCCATAGTCAACTGACCACCAACGGCAGCATCATTTTTCTTCATGAACCCGGAGTGATAGTCGGCGGCAGCTGCCAGGTGAAAAACAGCATTTACGCCAAGATCATCGGCGCTAAATGGGCAACACCGACCAAAATTTCCCTCGGTGTCGATCCTTTTCTGGTCCAGAAAAGTCTGAAACTGGAAGAAGCCATCAGCGCCAAGCAGGAAGAGTTGAAAGCACACCAGGATCGCCTGGAAGAAATTCATCTTTTTTTTGAGCAGGAGCAGGTCAGCAAGGAGGCAGCGGCAGAACTACGGGAAGAACAGGAGTTGCTGCAGGCCAAGCTCGTCTATCTCAACGAACAACTGCTGCAGGAACAGGAAAGCTTGAATTCACTGAAAGAAAAAATAAAGCTGGACCAGGAGGTCAACACCAACTGCCGGCTCTATGCCTTCGACACTTTATTCCCCGGGGTTGAAATTACCATTAAAGAATCAAGCCTAAAAAGCGATGCAGTACATAAGCATATTTTTTATTATGAAGAAAACCAGGAAATAAGAACGGGTAAAACGTAAGTTATGGATATTGCAACCATAATAGGAATTGTAGCCGGGGTAGCCCTGATCATTGCCTCTATCCTGATGGGCAGTGGCCTGGGGGCTTTCATTGACATTCCCTCGGTTCTGGTGGTTATCGGCGGCTCGGTCGCCGCCCTGTTGATTTCTTTCCCTCTTGGACAAGTCATTGGTTCCATTAAAATTGCCTTGAAAGCCTTTTTCAGTCCCAAGCAGACGCCGGAAGAGGTTATTGAAAAAGTCGTGGACCTGGCGGTCAAGGCCCGGAAGGAAAGCATCATCGCCCTGGAAAAGGAAGAAATCGAGGAGCCGTTCCTGGCCAAGGGCATTCGCCTGGTGGTTGACGGCACCGCCCCCAACCTGGTGCGGGCCATTTTAAAAACCGAAATCGGCTTCATGAAACAGCGGCACCAGAGCGGGCAGAAAGTTTTTAAAACCCTCGGAGCCATGGGCCCGGCTTTCGGGATGATCGGCACGCTCATCGGTCTGGTGCAGATGTTGCAAAACCTCAGCGACCCCGGTTCCATCGGCCCGTCCATGGCCGTGGCCCTGCTGACTACCTTTTACGGTGCCATCCTGGCCAACCTGATCGCCCTTCCCATCGCCGAAAAACTGGGCGGCAAGTCAGCGGAGGAAGTTCTGATGATGGAAGTGGTCATCGAAGGCGTACTGTCAATCCTTGAAGGAGACAACCCCATTATCGTCAGGAGCAAACTGGAAGCTTTCTTGAGTCCCAATCTGCGCCAGGCGCAGCAGGAAGAGGCTTAAATGGCGGAAGAACAGCAGGAATGCGTCTGCGAGGAATGCGAGTGCGAGGAGTGTGAAGAGGGAGCACCGGCATGGATGGCCACCTTTGCCGACATGGCCACTCTGCTGATGACCTTTTTCGTTCTTCTGCTCTCCTTTTCCAACATGGACGTGGTGAAGTTCAGGAGCATGCTCGGTTCCGTCAAGGATGCCTTCGGTACGGTCACCGAAAATCCCGGCGATTTCGAGGAACGTTCCAGCACCCCGGTTTCCATCCAGCTGTCGGAAAAGGAAAGCAGCATGATTGACATGCTGGAGATGGGCGACAAAGTCAAACAGGCCATTGAAGATCATGATCTGGAAGGTGAAGCGGAAGTTTCCACGGATGAAAACGGGGTTACCCTGAAAATTACCGGAAAATTAATGTTTGACGCCGGCTCCGCTCAAATAAAGGAAGAATTTAAGCCTTTTCTTGATTCCATCAGCAAAATCATCGACGAAAACAACTACCCGGTCGCCATTGAAGGGCATACGGACAACATTCCCATGACGTCTTCCCCACTTTATCCTTCCAACTGGGAACTTTCCTCAGCCCGGGCTACCGCCGTCCTGCGCTACCTGGTTGAGGAAAAGGGCATCCCGGCAAAGCGGCTGATGGCCGTCGGTTACGCCGACACGCGGCCGCTGGTTCCCAACGACACCCCGGAAAACCGGGCTAAAAACCGCCGGGTGGAGTTTCATTTCATGAAGGAATCAGCCAACAATTAACGAGCGCCCCGGCTATCAGTGTTTGCCGGCATTAAAAGTATTTCGGTTATCATGACTGAATTTAGGCCACCCCGACGAGGCAAGGGCGGCGTCACCCTGCAGGGCATACACCTTTTTGCCGTTGGCTACATAGATTACTTTATCGGAAGAAATAGCAACTGTTTTGCCGTAAAAATCATCTATTTTACTTTCCCAGACAAGAGATCCGGAAGAATCATTGACACTCAAATGTGAATCTGATGCCATAACGCCGCATAACCGCCCCAGGCCGTCAATAGCAGGCTCACTGGCAACATTAATCCGCGTGTCCTTTTTGCTACCGGTTTGTGAATCAAATACCGCCGTTCCCACCCACTGATCATAGAGATAGATATATCCATGGGTATCAAGGACCTTGTTGAAATGGTTCGACAACGCCTCCGTCTGCCAGATCAGGTGCCCGTCAACAGAACTACTTCTTACCAGTTTATCATTATCGCGCCAGATCAAATCACCATTATCAGCCACGACAATGTTATTATAGCCTGAACCTGGAGTCGCGGGAATCTTCCACTTTTCATTGCCCGTATCCGGATCATAGGCATACAGATATATTCCCGCTGATTCATGGCCGAAATCATAAATAACGCCCTGGTAACCAATGGTGATCGGTGTCACTTCAGCACCAATAAAATGGTGCCATTTGGTTTGGCCATTACTGCCAACGCTATATAATGCCCGGTAATAGCTGCCGCTGCCATTGGTTTTGAAAATCAGGTCGCCATTGCTGGCCAGTGCCAATCCACCCACTTCGCCATAAGTGTAATTGGCCCCAATCTTCTCCGGAACTTCCCACACCCAGTTAAAAGCGCCGGTATTGGGATTAATGGAATAGAGTTTCGTGTAGGAAAGGACATAAACCGTACCATCATCACCCACCACGATGTTGCTGTTGACATGCCAGGTAGCAAGAGGTTCGGTTTTCCATTTCAGGCTGCCATCCGCCTTATTGATCGCGTATATCCGGCTGGACTCC
>Ga0256913_10001565_pt1 | contig 11737 bp, 9 predicted proteins | sample Axial_MatmetaG_FD_185970 | JGI IMG/M metagenome (GOLD analysis project Ga0256913, IMG submission 185970) | Deep-sea worm associated microbial mat communities from Axial Seamount, Juan de Fuca Ridge, Pacific Ocean - Axial_Mat | ecosystem: Environmental > Aquatic > Marine > Oceanic > Microbial...
TTCAGTATATTTAAAAAAAGTGTTACAACGGCACCAATAATGATACCGACGACAGAGGATAAAAATACCCATTTGCTAACACTGAAGAATATGGCTGTCTGTTCTGTAATATGTTTTCGCATCAATTATATACATCCGGAATCAAATATGTTTTTCTAATTATAGTACTTCTCTTCTGTCTTCTACTTGAGATTGAATGCCGCTGCAGCCAGTAACAAGTTGACCATGAGCACATAGGCGAGGAAATGCCCTTATGGTGCAAAGTTTATGAACCAATACATCCACATTTTGTCATTGAATAGGAAAGGTTCTGGTAGTTTAAATATCAGTATGTTTTGATTGAAAATGTATGGGTACCTGTAGGGGCAATCCCTTGTGGTTGCCCTTTGGAAGTGGAGCGTGTTTTTGTTATGGGAACTTGGTTGGTGTTGTCACCTCTAAATTTTGGGGTTTTATAAAACATAAAGTCTTTTTATCCTAAGATATATCATCTACATCATACAAAATAAAAGGATAACCCATGATCGAAAAAAAGAAAATCAAAAAGTATATCAAGAAACAGATGGACAGCATGCTCAAAAAAGAGTTGAAACAGGAGATCAAAAAACACATTAAAGAGTACAAGAAAAAAGAGAAAGCCGAAAAGAAAAGCAAAAAGAGCAAAAAGAAATAGCCTGGGGCTATCTCCGCTTCTCCTCTTCAAGACGGCTGATGGAATAGATGGTTTCCAGCACCCTGTCAGGGGTAAGGCTGATGGAGTCTATACCCAAGTTGACAAGTGCGTTTGCCATCTCTGGATAGTCTGAAGGCCCCTGGCCGCAGATACCGCTGTGGCGGTGGTTGCGTTTGGCACCCTCAACTGCCATCTCTATCATCTTCATTACTCCCGGATCACGCTCGTCATAATCGAAAGCTACGATCTGCGAATCCCTGTCAACCCCCAGTGTCAACTGCGTCAAGTCGTTCGAACCGATACTGAAACCATCGAAAATGCGGCTGAACGCATCGATCTGGATGACATTGTTCGGAATTTCACACATCACATAAACCTCCAACCCTTTCTCGCCTCTCTTCAGGCCGTATTTTTCCATCACTTCGAGTACTTTCTCCCCTTCGCTGACACGGCGGCAGAACGGGATCATCAGAATCACATTTTCAAACCCCATCTCCTCTCTCACCCGCTTCATCGCGGCGCACTCCATGGCAAAACCCGACTTATAGTCAGGGTGGGCATAGCGTGACGCGCCCCGGAAACCAATCATCGGATTGGCCTCCTTGGGTTCAAAAAAGGTACCGCCAAGCAGTGCGGCATACTCGTTGCTCTTAAAGTCACTCATACGCACGACACAGGGTTTCGGATAGACGGAAGAGGCGATCGTCGCTACCCCTTCGGAGAGTGTTTTAATGAAAAAATCCTCATAGCCCCCATAGGCCTGTGTCAAATGCTTCAACGCTTTTTGGGTTGCATCATCTGTCTTTTCCGGATATTTCAGTGCCATAGGATGCGCTTTGATGGAAGTGTTGATAATGAACTCCATTCTCGCCAGCCCGATACCGTCCACAGGCAGAGAGGCAAAAGAGAAAGCAAGATCAGGATTCCCAAGGTTCATCATGATCCTGGTCTCTGTCTTCGGAAGGGTGGAAAGATCGCTTTTTTTCACTTCATAATCCAAAATCCCCTCATAGACAAACCCCGTCTCTCCCTCCGCGCAGCTGACCGTCACCTCCTCTCCATCCGTCAAAACCTCAAATGCATTCTCCGCCCCTACAATGGCGGGAATACCAAGTTCTCTGGAGACAATGGCTGCATGGCAGGTACGCCCTCCACTGTCGGTAATGACCGCAGATGCGATCTTCATCACCGGTTCCCAGTCTGGACTTGTCGTCCTGGCTACCAGCACCTCCCCCTCCTCAAAAGCTTTCAGCTGGGAGATATCGGTGATCTTCCTCACTCTGCCCGTACCTATTTTCGTCCCTACCGCTCGGCCTGTCACGAGTACCCTGGCATGCTCTTTCAGCAGGTACATCTCCACCATGTGCGCCTCTCTTCTCGACGATACCGTCTCCGGTCGTGCCTGTACCATGTAGAGATGCCCGTCCAGCCCGTCTTTTGCCCACTCCATATCCATCGGACGGTATGTTCCTGTTTTGCGGGAGTAGTGCGATTCCACTTTTACCGCATACTCTGCCAGCGTCATCACCTCTTCATCGCTGATACAGAACGCTTTACGCTTCCCGGGCGGCGTAGGCACTGTTCTGGTATATTCCTGGGCAATGCTCTGCATGTTCATCTCATCTGCAAAGACCATCTGTACGGCTTTCTCTCCAAGTTTGCGCCGGAGCACACTGCGGTACCCTTTTTCAAAGGTGGGTTTATGCACATAAAAGCTGTCCGGAGCGACACTCCCCTGCACCACTGTCTCTCCCAGTCCATAGGCGGCATTGATAAAAACGACATCTTTGAATCCTGTCTCCGTATCGATAGAGAACATCACCCCGCTTGCGGCAAGATCGCTCCGTACCATTTTCATCACCACAACACTCAGATAGACTTTCAGGTAGTCAAACCCGTTCACATATTTGTAGTGTATCGACCTGTCCGTAAAGTTGGAAGCAAGACAGCGTTTGTAGGCATCCAGCAGGGCATCGGGTGTACCGATATTCAGGTAGGTGTCGTTCTGCCCGGCAAAAGAGGCTTCCGGAGAGTCCTCTGCGGTCGCCGAACTTCGTACCGCAAGCGTCACATCCTCCCCATACTCCGCCTTCAGTCTCTCATACCCCTGCACGATCTCCTCTTTCAGCACATCGGGCAGTTCAACGGAATGAATGATCTCCCTGCAGCGCCTGCCCCGTTCCTGAAGCGCCTCCACATCATCGGGCACAAAACCGTCCAGCAGGTCATGCAGTCCCTTCCAGGCATCGTTACTCTCCAGTACAAAACGGTAGGCTTCTGCCGTCACGGCAAAACCGTTCGGCACACGCACCCCCTCTTCTGTCAGTCTCTGGTACATCTCTCCAAGCGAAGCGTTCTTCCCTCCTACCCGTTCGACATCTTCCATACCAAGCTCACTGAACCATTTGATATATTCGGACATACCCTCCTCCTTTTATCATGGCTTTTTTTATTGTACCCCTAAAAAGTTAATGCGTTTGAAACATGCCGTTTGTATAAAATTAAGGCAGATCTCTAAAGTTTTAATATAAATAAATATGATATAATCAATTAAAAATAAATTTTGGAGATTTCCCCCCTATGAACGATCACAATCTAGATGACCTGATTATAGATAATATTGAGCCCAAGAACGGCAAAGCAAAGAGTATTCTAACGATCATAGCGCTACTGATCGTTGTGCTGATCATCGCTATCATACTGACGAAGATCATACTGAAGGACCCCGCTACCGATGGGCTTACACTCGAAGAGAACCTTACAGAGATGGTCAGCCCGGAACTGACGCTGCAGAGCGCCGCCAAACCCGAACCGGCAAAAAAAGAGCCGGAACTCTCCAGCATCATTGAGCATGCGCTAAAGGCACCTAAAGTGGAAGAGACACCGAAGAAAACCGTAGAAACGCCAAAAGCTCCAGAGGAACTCCCCATCAGGGAAGAGCCTGTAAAAACACCTGAGAAAAAACCGGAACCTGTAAAAGCCGAGCCTAAAAAAGCACCGGTAAAACCTGCCGAAGAGATCAAAAAAGAGAAAAAACCCGTTCCGCCTGCCGTAATAGAAAAGGCAAAAGAGCGGCCGGCTGCAAGACCGGTGAACGTTCCCAAGCCCAAGCCTGTATCTGCTCAGACCTATTACATTCAGGTAGGGTCATTCACCCAGTCGCCAAGTTCACAATTCCTCAGTATCATCAAGAACAGCGGCTTCAACTACAAGATCACGCCGGCAACAAGCAACGGGACCAAAAAACTGCTTATTGGGCCGTACAAGGACAGAAAATCTGTCGATGCTGCCCTTGTCAGGGTACGCGACCGCATCAACAAGGGTGCCTTCGTGGTCAAGAAGTAGGCCTGTTCCATGCATAAAACAGTTCTATTCGACCAGCTGACACCCGTTGCGCTCTACGGAAAGATCAAGGCGCTTTTCCCCAACGAGATCACCATGCTCTTCGAGAGTGTGGTCAACACCAGCGACGGGAACTTCTCTTTCATTACCATCGGCGCAAAAGAGCGTCTCGTCTATAGAGACAAGACAACGACCTACACCGATGCTTCCGGCAAAACCAACAGACTGAACGAAAACCCTTTCCACTTTCTGAAAACCTACTATCACGCCGTGGACAAAGCGCATTACAAAGAGAAAGCGCTGGAGGTAGGCTTCTCTTTTGTGGACGGGTTCATCGGTTTCATCGCCTATGACATGGTCAAGGTTTTCGAGCCTGTTCTTGAAGAGAGCATGGACCCCCTGCTCGATACGCTCAACACCCCCGACCTTGACCTGGTACGTCCGAAGATCATCATCGCCTACTCCCACAAAAGTGCCAAACTCACCCTCATTCTCAATGATGACTCCATGAAAGAGGGGTTTGAAGCTGTTGAAAAGATGCTGCACAACACCTTTACACCTATGCCGCTTAAAGCCGTAGAGCTTGAAGGAGAGGGGACGTTCAGCATTGAAGAGGAGCGCTTCAAGGAGATGGTCGACGAATCCAAAGAGAATATCCGTTCAGGCGATATCTTTCAGATACTCCTCTCCAACAGATACACGCAGAAAGGCAAGATAGACCCTCTGAGCTTCTACAGGGTCCTGCGGTCCAAAAACCCCTCCCCCTACCTTTTCCTGCTCAATTATGAAGATTTTTCCATTTGCGGTTCGAGTCCGGAAGTAATGGTCAGGCTGACCGAAGGGGAGATACTCCTGCGCCCTATCGCCGGTACGCGTAAGCGCGGCAAGAACGCCAAACGAGACAAAGAGCTCGAGATCGAGATGCTCAACGACCCCAAGGAGTGTGCCGAGCACCTGATGCTCATAGACCTCGGGCGCAACGATGTCGGACGTGTGGCACAGACCGGTACAGTCAAAGTGACCGATATGATGCGTGTAGAGAAGTACTCCCACGTCATGCACATGGTCTCGGATGTGGAAGCCCTGCTTGAAGAGGACAAAGATATGTTCGACCTTTTTGCCGCAACCTTTACCGCAGGTACCATGACCGGTGCCCCGAAAATAGAAGCGATGAAACTCATCGCCCAGTATGAGGGGCTCAAACGCGGTTTCTACTCCGGTTCGGTAGGCTACTTCTCCTTTAACGGAAATATGGACTCCGCCATTGCCATCAGAACCTCCCTGATCAACAGCGAAGGTATTACGCTTCAGGCAGGCGCAGGTGTCGTCGCCGACTCCATACCAGAACTGGAATACCTGGAAGTGAAAAATAAACTCGGCGCCCTCCTCTCTACACTGAAAGAGATGGAGAACCTGAAGTAGGAAGTAGGAAGTAGGAAGTAGGAAGTAGGAAGTAGGAAGTAGGAATGATAACAATAGAAACACTTAACCATATCTTGAAAAATAAAAGCTTTTCGAAGAAAAGCATACCCACCCTACCCGCTACCCGCTACCCGCTACCCGCTAAAAAGGTTCACCCATGAGCCTTCTTTTCGCTATCTTCGGAAACCCTGTCTCCCACTCCAAGTCACCACTCATGCACAACCTCGCTTTCAAGGGCTTGGGCTTCAAAGGGTGCTACAACCGTTACAGGCTTGAGAACGGTACGAAGCTCAAAGAGACTTTCTTCAACCTTGGACTTAAAGGGATCAACATCACCGTACCGCATAAAGAGGCGGCATTTGAAGCGTGTGATCTGCTCGACCCTTTTGCCCAAAAGGTCGGCGCGGTCAATACCATCGTTGAAAAAGAGGGTAAGCTCTACGGCTACAATACCGATGCACCCGGTTTTCTCAAAGCCATTTCCGAATTTGAAGGGGTAAAGCGTGTGCTTTTCCTCGGTGCGGGCGGTACGGCACAGTCCACCTCTATCATCCTCAAAGAGGCGGGTTATGAGGTGACTATCCTCAACCGCAGTGCCGGACGTCTGGAGAAGTTCACACAGGAGGGGTTCAAGACAGCAACCTTCGACACCTTTGAAGCAGACACCTACGACCTTGTCATCAATATGACCTCCGCCGGTCTGGAGGATGAGAGCCTCCCTGCACCACAGGAGATACTCGATACGGTCATTCCCTCTGCCAAAGCCTGCGTCGATGTCATCTACGGCAAAGAGACCCCCTTTCTGAAACTGGCGAAACAATACGGCAAACCAACCAAAGACGGCAGTGACATGCTGCTTTATCAGGGGATTATCGCCTTTGAACACTTTACCGATCACCAACACACATTTGAAGAGATCAAGCCCTACATGCAAAAGGCATTCTCATTATGAAGAAACTCATATTCTGGCTGGGACTTATCCTGCTGCTGACCGCCGCTTTCATCTGGGGTAATCTACCCAAGATCACTCCCTATTATAAGCAATTGACACAAGAACGTCTTCCCAAAACAGAAGATCTTCAGCCTGGTATACAAAAAGAGGCACACTTTACAGGTTCTGCCAAGTGCAGGGAGTGTCATAAGGAGCAGTACCATGACTGGCACGCTTCCATGCACGCCAAGATGATACAGGATATCCGCAAAGATGCGAGTGTGGTCGTCGCCGACTTCTCCACACTGCCTGAAGATGCGGACTTCACCCTCAAAGAGGCGGTCTATACCATCGGAAGCAAGTTCAAACAGCGCTATATGATCCCCGCAACCATCAACGGCAAAGAGGACTTCAGGCTGGGGAACTACCAGTGGAACACCCAGACAGGCAAATGGCAGCACTTCAAACCCTACAAATACTGGTACAAACACGCCTATCCGCATGATAACAAGCAGTTTCCCACCTCGACCACCTGCGACGGATGCCACTTTACCGGTTTCATGTCCACAGGTAGACGGGTAGAGCCTGCCATCGCCTGTGAGAGCTGTCACGGGCCGGGAAGCCTCCATGCAGACGATCCCCGTTCACCCATCTTCAAAGCGGATCTTCTTGATCCCATCCGCACCAATGAAGTCTGCCTGCAGTGCCACATGCGTAACCGGGACAAACGTCTGAAGGATGCCAATACCACCCAAAAGCAGCTCTGGATGCAGGCAGTCGACTACCCCAAAGGGTATGAAGCGGGCAAAGCACTGGTAGCGTACAAACTCCCCGCACCGTTCACTCCCGGCAAAGAGAGCAAAGAGTTCTGGCCCAACGGGGCAGCCAAGAAGAACCGTACACAGGGTAACGAGTATATCCACGATGCAATGTATGCCCACGGTATCACCTGTATCAACTGCCACGACCCGCACAGACTGACCAATACCGCCAAAAAACCCGAAGGCAACCGTGCCTGCATAAAGTGTCACAGCTTTGGCTCCCTCATCGGCCCGCATCAGGAGACACTCGAACAGCACACCCATCATAAGGCCAGCTCCAAAGGTTCTCTCTGTATTGAGTGTCATATGCCAAAAACCGGCAGACATACCGGCAAATCTCCTCTGACGGTACGTTCACACCGCTTTGCCTTCACCTCCCCCAAAGAGACCCTCTTTTACGGTATGCCACCGCAGACGAACGCCTGCTACAGCTGCCACAGCGATAAAAGTCTCCAAACCCTCCAGAGGGAGATCGACGGTTGGGGCATGCAGACATGGAGAGGGGTGGAGTCCTACCGAGAAAAGTGATTTGACTTTAATTAACCTTTTGTGTCTATAATCAATAAAAATGATGGCAAGGAAGAAAGATGATAAATATTTTAATGATCGAAGACGATCCGGAATTTGCAGAGCTTCTAAGCGAATACCTTTCCCAGTTCGACATAAAAGTCACCAATTTCGAAGACCCTTTTTTAGGGCTCAGCGCAGGGGTGAAGAAGTATGACCTGATGATACTCGACCTGACACTACCCGGTATGGACGGACTGGAAGTGTGTGAGGAGGTCGTACGCAAATATGACATTCCCATAATCATCTCCTCCGCACGCAGTGACATTAATGACAAAGTTGCCAGTTTCGAACTGGGTGCCTATGACTACCTGCCCAAGCCCTACGACCCCAAAGAGATGTATGCGCGTATCATGGCGATCCTCAACCGTGTCAACAAGGGTGAGGGGAAGAACGGTACGGCTGCACCCAAAAGTGATTTCGAGATCAGGGGTGATACCATCTACTTCAAAGGGGAAGCGCTCTCTCTGACCCCTGCGGAGTTCGAAGTCCTCTCTCTGCTGGTCAAACATCAGGGAATTACACAGTCGCGTGAACAGATCATCAACTCTTCCGCCACGATGAGCATCGACTCACAGGGGAAAAGCCTGGATGTGATTATCTCCAAGATCCGTTCCAAACTCGGAGACAATAAACGCATTCAGGCAGTACGCGGGGTAGGATACAAACTTGTTTAACGGTTTCAAATCCCTCAAGAGCAAGATCAAACTGATCTTCTCACTCACACTTTTACTGCTTGCTATCCTTTTTATCGGTTCGATCAAATACGACTACCTCAAATATGAAGAGGACAACGAGATGCATGAACGGCTGGTCTCCCACTATCTGTACAACTACTACCTGGTCTATGGCAAGATCGATGAAGCCTACCTTGAATCCCAAAACTTTTCACTCATCAAGGACAAAGCCAAAATCATTCAGATAGAACACTTTTTCAAAGAGAAAAATAAGTACAAGAAGTATGCGGTCGATACCTATAAGCTGCAGCGTATTATGCTGATCAACAATGACCGTTTCAAACTCTTTTTGCAGAATAAGAACAAGCCCAAATACCCCCTCAAGCGTATCATCGTTTTTACAATCGTATTTTTGCTGATCATCATGCTCTACTTCTGGGTCATCAAAAGCCTCAGGCCACTCTCCGAGCTGAAGAACAAGATCAAGACCTTCTCCGAAGGAAATCTTGACATACGCTGCTCCAGCGACAGGCAGGACGAGATCGCAGAGGTCGCAAACGAGTTCGACCATGCCGTCACAATGATACGGGAACTGCTTCAGTCAAGACAGCTCTTCCTGCGTGCCATCATGCATGAGCTCAAAACCCCCATTGCCAAAGGCCGTCTAGTCAGCGAAATGCTTCCCGACGAAAAGAACAAAGCCAGAATGCACAGTATTTTCGAGCGGCTCAACCTGCTCATAGACGAATTTGCAAAAATAGAGAAGATCACATCGAAGAACTTTGAACTGACCATCAAACCCTACAGGATGAGCGACCTTGTCGAAGCAAGTATCGACCTTTTGATGGTAGACGACCCCAAACAGCTGATAGACCTGAAAGTACTTGAAGATTATCAGAGGGAGGTCGATTTCGAGCTCTTTACGCTGGTGGTGAAAAACCTGCTGGACAATGGTATCAAATACAGCAGAGACCGGCATATTCATGTCCTGATCCGTCAGGAGAAACTGGAGATCATCAATGAGGGAGAAGCACTTAAAGAGCCTCTGGAAAACTATTTCAAACCGTTCCACACTTCAAAAAAAGGGTTGGGGCTCGGACTCTATATTGTCAAAAGTATTTTGGATATTCACCATATGAAACTGGAGTACCGTTATGAAGAGGGGAAAAATATATTTACTGTAAGATAGATTTTGAGGATTGGTGCTGTGGGGACACAGCACCCTACGAGTGTTATTTATCTGAATCCGAGATCGTATCGGAAAGCATGAATGCGAGTTCAAGCGCCTGATTGGCATTGAGTCTTGGATCGCACTGGGTATGGTAACGGCTGGCAAGCCCTTCATCGGTAATGGCGCAAGAGGTACTTCCGGTACACTCCGTTACATCATTCCCTGTCATTTCGAGGTGGATACCGGCAGCTATCGTACCATGCGCTTTATGGATCTCAAAGAACTGTTTCACTTCAGAAAGTATGTTGTCGAAGTCTCGTGTTTTGTACCCTGTAGAGCTCTTCTCCACATTGCCATGCATCGGGTCGATGGTCCATACTACATTTTTCCCTGCATCTCTTACTTTTTTCAGAAGCGGCGGATAGTACTCAGAAATCTTGTCTGCACCCATACGGACGATCAGGTTCAGTCTTCCCTCTTCGTTTTCAGGGTTGAGCGCATCGATCAGTTCGATCAGCTCATCCTCTCCCATGCTCTGTCCGACCTTACAGCCGATAGGGTTCTTGATGCCTCTGAAGTACTCGATATGCGCTTCATTGAGATCTCTTGTTCTGTCACCGATCCAAAGCATATGCGCCGAACAGTCATACCATTCGCCACTCTCCGTATCTTTTCTTGTCAATGCCTCTTCGTAGTTCAGCAGAAGCGCTTCATGCGAGGTATAGACCGTTGTCTGGTGCAGCTGAGGCATCGTCGCACTGTTAATGCCGCACGCCGCCATGAACTTCATGGAGTAGTCGATCTTGGTACTGAGCTCGTCATAGCGTTTGCCCAGCGGATTATCTTTGATGAAGTCAAGATTCCACTGATGCACTTTGTTCAAGTCTGCCAGGCCGCCTCTTGAGAAGGCACGCAGGAGGTTCAGTGTCGCTGCGGACTGGTTGTAGGCTTTGATCATATGGGAAGGGTTTGGCACCCTTGCCTCTTCCGTGAATTCGATACTGTTGATGATATCACCGCGGTAACTTGGAAGTTTGACACCGCCAACCTCTTCAAAATCGGAAGATCTCGGTTTGGCGAACTGCCCGGCGATACGGCCGACCTTCACAATCGGTTTTCCTGTGCTGTACATCAGTATCATATTCATTTGCAGCATCAGTTTGAAAAGGTTTTTGATCGTTTGTGCGTTAAAATCGGAAAAACTCTCCGCACAGTCTCCGCCTTGAAGCAAAAATGCCTCTCCGCGTCCCGCCTTTGCCAGTTTCACTTTGAGGTCATTCGCTTCCCCCGCAAAAATAAGCGGCGGATACGACTTCAGTTCATTTTCCACTTTTTCAAGAAGAATCTTGTCCTGATAGGTTGGCTGCTGCTTTATGGGAAACTCTCTCCAGCTGTCTGGTGTCCAGTTCATGGTACATCCTTCATGGGCTTTACTGCCCGAAAATTAATGGAAAGATTATAGCTTAAAAGGGATGAAAAAACTATGGATAATCCCAAGATAATAAAAATATTTCACATTTTTCACATTTTTTAGAAAAATTTAAGCCTCATGGTCCACTTTCACATGGTGAATAAGCCGTGAATAACTCATATTAAATAATGCAACCCGTGTTTATGGGCTTTGGATAAGATCAAATTTATTCACTACTGTTTCTTTGCCAGGAAGGTCACAAAATTCGCCCACTGAAAAATCGTATCTACCTGTTTGAATCCTGCCTCTTTGCACATACGGATATTCTCTTCGATGGTGAAGGGGATAAGCACATTTTCCAGCGCTTCACGCTTCTGCGCGATCTCATATTCGCTGTACCCCTGTCTCTTCTTGTAGTCATAGTAGATGTCGATCATCTGCTTGTCGAGTCTCTTGTTTTCAAATACGACCTTTTCGGAAAAGATGAACATCCCCTCTTCATGCAAGCCCTCATAGAGCTTTTTGACAAGTTCCAGACGCTGCATGGGACGGATGAACTGCAAGGTATAGTTGGCAACGACCACATCCTCGTCACGGTACGGGTACGTAAGCATATCTGCCAGCTCCAGTTCAATCTCCGCACCGAAAGCCTGACACTTCTGGACGGCACGGTCAAGCATCGCCTGTGAATTATCCAGGCCTTTCAGTGCCATTTTCACATC
>Ga0256913_10001566_pt1 | contig 11735 bp, 8 predicted proteins | sample Axial_MatmetaG_FD_185970 | JGI IMG/M metagenome (GOLD analysis project Ga0256913, IMG submission 185970) | Deep-sea worm associated microbial mat communities from Axial Seamount, Juan de Fuca Ridge, Pacific Ocean - Axial_Mat | ecosystem: Environmental > Aquatic > Marine > Oceanic > Microbial...
ATCAACAGTGTATGGTGGTTTAATAGGATATTTGTTTACATTTCCATCCAAGAAAAAAAAGAAGGAGGAAGTAAATGGAAATAACTAAAGATATTGAAATTGAAGATTTAGTAAATGCTTTGCCAGAAGCAGTAGGTTACTTGCGTGAAGAAGGAATTAGATGTTTGCGATGCGGTGAACCGATTTGGGGTTCGCTTGAAGATGCAGCAAAAGAGAAAGGATATGATGATAAAGATATTGAGCGGTTTGTAAAAGATTTAAATAAAATGGCAAAAAAATAACTGCATTTATCACTATTATTCAAAATAAAATTTAGATTTTTGGAGTAAAAAATGAGCAACAAAGTACAAAATAAAACAACACATAATGAAGATGAAGATATCAAAATGGGGTTAACTAAAAAGCAAAGAAGCTGGCTTTATACAGGAATCTTTTTTGTGGTTGTTTTGATTCTATTTATTGTGAATAATACTAACGGTGTTCCAGAGCAAGGTCCTTACCCACCAAATTATCAACAGTCACAAGCAGACTTATTAAAATTATCTGACCTTAAAGGTAAGGTAGTTGTTTTGGATTTTTGGGCTACTTGGTGTCCTCCTTGTAGAAAAGGAATTCCTGATCTTATTGAGATAAAAAAGGAATATAAAGATAAAGGTGTTGAAATTATTGGAATATCGCTTGATGCTATTACTCGAGGAGGAGCAACAGTTGGTGAAGTTGTGCCGTTTATGAAATCTTACAAAATCAATTATCCAATTGTCCGTGGCGATCAAAATATAGTTTATTCTTTTGGAAATATTAATTCGATACCAACAACATTTGTTTTGGATAAAGAAGGTAAGGTTATATCTAAATATTCGGGGTTAGTTCCAAAGGAAACATTGATCAATGATATTAAGTCGGTACTGGATAATACTTATGATAAAAATAGGGCAACACCGGCACCAGACTTTAATTTACCAATCATTTCTGCTGAGAAATAATAGAAAAAGTTTTTTATTTAATAATAGAAGTTGATGTTTATCAACTGAAGATTTTTTTTAAATTCTTTATAAACAACATTTAACTATTCAAGTAAAAAATCTATTATGTTTTTTCTAATTATTCCATCATTGTTTGATGGCGGGAGGTTATCCATACTCAAAATATATTTTGGATAGTTGTCTTTTATTTTTTTTAAAACTCTTATTTCTCTTTCTCTTGTATGTTCTGTTTCTAATAGATAAGCTACTTGAATATAGAGCTTCTCTCCAGATTTTTCCGCGATAAAATCTATTTCTAAATCATCGAATTTTCCAATTGATACATTATAATTATCCTGTTTAAGTTTTAGAAAGACAATGTTTTCCAGCAATCCTGAAATATCATTATCTTTATACCCAAGTAAGGCATTTTTTAGCCCGATATCTCCAAGATAGTATTTTTCATATAGTTCCAAGAATTTTTTCCCTCGCAAATCATAACGTTGTACTTTGTGAATCATATAGCTTGATTCTAGAAAAACCAAATAATTCTGGATTGTATCAACGCCGACAGATTTTTTCTGATTCTTTAAATATTTATTAATAGAATTACTTGAAAAAATTTGGCCTAAATTGCTAAAAATAAATTTTACAATATCTTGAAAAAGTCTAACATTACGAATATTATGTCTGCTAATAACGTCCTTGAGAATAATCGTATTGTATAAAGAATTTATGTATTGAAAGATTGCTTCCTCATTTAGATCAAAATTATGAATTACGGGAAAACCACCAAATCTGAGATAATTTTGAAATTCTTTATCCTTGCTTGATGTATCTTTTTTCCTGAATTTTAAAAACTCATTAAAATTTAATGAATAAACATTAATTTCAACATATCTACCTGAAATCAAAGTAGTTAATTCAGAAGATAATAAATTTGAATTTGATCCAGATATATAAATATCATATTTCTCTTTGGCGAATAATGAACTAATTGTTTTTTCCCACTTATCAATTTCTTGAACTTCATCAATAAATAAAAACAGGTTCTTTTCGTTTTCCGTAAAATAATTTTTTACGAAATTGTGCAAATCTTTATAATTTTCTATGAAATCAAATTCAAAAAATTCTTTATTTATATATAAAATTTGTTTGTTATCAACTCCAGATTCTTTCAAATATTCAATTATTTGCTTAATCAAATAACTTTTGCCAACTCGCCGCATCCCAGTAATTACTTTAATTACGGGTTTGTTTATATAATTTTTTACTTTGTGTAAGTAATCATCACGTATTATCATGTATTTTCTCGGGTATATCCTAATTTCTTATTTAAAATACAAAAAGGTTGGGGTATATCCAAATCTTTTCTTAATTATGGTATAAGATTAGGATATATCAGATGCTAAAATATTTGGTAAATGATTTTAGAATTACATAATTCCTTGAGGATCCATATCGATTGTGAGACGAATATCGCTGAATTTTGATCTCTGGTTATATTCAATCCACGTTTCTGTAATAGCATCGCGCAGTAATTTGCCACCGGGGTCTGTTTTTTTAGGACTTTTAACCAGAAGATGAAATCTGTACTGTCCTTTTATTCTGGCAATGAGCGCTGGAGTTGGAGGGTTTATGATTAATCCAGCTTTCTTTTTGATCAGAATATTGTAAAAATCGGTTATTGCACCACGAGCGTTCTTTTCTTTTTCGTTTTTACTTTCGATGAGACAAAGTCGGGTAAAAGGAGGATAATTGTTCTTTTTCCGTAAGGCAATTTCGTTTGAGTAAAAACCCTCGTAGTCATTAAGCAGAACTTTTTGCAAAACGAAGTGGTTTTTATTCTGTGTTTGAATAATTACCTCGCCTTCAATTTTACTTCTGCCCGCTCTGCCGGATACTTGAGTTAGAAGCTGAAACGTTCTTTCATCCGCTCTGAAATCCGGGAGCCACAAAGTCGTTTCGGCTGCGATAACACCGACAAGCGTTACATTTGCGAAATCCAACCCTTTTGCAACTATTTGCGTGCCGACAAGGATGTTGGTTTCTCCTTTACGGAATCTATTTAAAATTTCTCCCAGCACTCCTTTTCTATTCAATGAATCCGAATCGACCCGCTCAATTTTTACATCCGGGAAATAATACTGAAGTTCATCTTCAACGCGTTGAGTGCCTGTACCGAAAAATTTAAGCGAAAGCGAGCCACAATGACGGCACGCCTTTGGAACGGGTTTTGTGCTTCCGCAATAATGGCATTGTAAAATATTTCTGTTTATGTGGTGAACCATTGATACGGAACATTCGTCACACATTTCAATTTCACCGCAATCTTCACAGTATATTTGCGTTGCAAAACCGCGTCTGTTCTGCAGAATAATAACACTTTCTTTTTTCTTTAATCTATCACTTATCTTTTCGAGAAGAACTTTGGAGAAAGCCCCGTCCATTTTTTTCTTTTTCCGTTCAATCTTAATATCAACTAAATGCACCTTTGGCAATTTAGCGTCATCAATCCTTTCTTTTAGTTCACATAGTTCATATTTGCCGTTAAGGGCATTGTACATACTTTCGATTGACGGCGTTGCAGAACCGAGAACAATTGGGCAGTTACTCATCTGGGCTTTAACCACTGCAGCATCGCGAGCATTGTATTTAGGCACTGTTTCGTATTGTTTATAGCTGGAATCATGTTCCTCATCCACCACGATTAAGCCGATATTTTTAAGCGGTGCAAAAAGAGCTGAGCGCGGACCGATCACAACTTTGTATTTTCCCTTTACCACACCGCGCCAAGCATCGTAACGTTCTCCAAGTGACATTCTGCTGTGCATTACCGTAACATGGTCACCCAGTTCGTTGTAAAAGCGGGAAGTGATTTGCGGTGTTAAAGAAATTTCGGGTACCAAAACAATAGCGCTTTTACCCATTGCAATCGCTTTGTTTACAAGCTCGATATATACTTGTGTTTTTCCGCTGCCGGTTATTCCATGTAGCAAGTAAGTAGCAAACTTTTCATTCCCAATCTTTTCGGATACATTGTTAACAATTTCTTGTTGATAATCTGTTAAGGTCAACTCTTCTTTTGTTTCTTCATACGTTTCAACGTATCGTCTTTCAACCTCTTTTTCAAAAATATCCACAAGATCCTTTTTGAAAAGGGATTTTAACGATGAAGGATTTGTGTTTGTTTTCTTTAGTAACTGGCTCATTTGTACCGGCTCGCCCTTTGTGGCAAGTAACTCTAACAAAAGTACAACCTGCTTAGGCGAGCGCGATTCAATCTCCGGAAGGTATTCATAAATCTCATCAATACTTTTTGACAGTTTTACATACTTAACTTTTTTGATATGAACTTTGGCATCTTCAATTTCAGTAAGTAAAGTAATTGCCCCGGATTTCTCAAGAGTTTTAAGAATTGAGTGAATCGATTTTTTCTTTATCAGTTTTTGAAGCTGTGAAATTTTGATAACTTCTTTCTGGGAAAGGATATCCAACACTTTTGCACGAGTTGATTTCTTGTTCTTCTCCTTTTTATACAATTCAAAACAAAGTTCCATATCGGATACTATTTTCCGTTTGGATTCAACTTCAAGTCCATACGGGACAGAATTGCGAAGCGCCTCGCCAAGCGAACTTATATAGTAACTCGAAAGCCATTCGTAAAACTTAAGCGAATGTTTATCGAATATCGGGGCTTCATCCAGTACATCTCTTATCGGTTTTATTTTTCCTTCAACATCAGTGGTTTCTGAAACGTCCACAACAAATCCGGTAAGTGTTCGTTTACCGAAAGGAACAACAACGCGCACTCCGGTTTTAACTAATTCCAAGTGCTCGGCGTTAATGGAATAGGTAAAACTATTACGGAAAGGAAGCGGGAAAACTACTTGAGCAAACATAACTTCAAGCAAAAGTTATAATATGGAAAATGAAAATATTTATCATAAAACTGCAGGTTCCTCCAAGGTTATTGTCTGTTTCATTACATCTAATTCCGCATTTATGCCAAACGGTAAAGTATATTTGTTCTCGATATGTCCGAACGAAAGCCCATAAATTACAGGTACGCCTAAATCATAAAGCCTGTCGAACAATACTTCCTTAAGCGAGAATGTTCTTTCCCACTTCTGTGAGCCGACTTTCTTATCGCACTTCCTAAATACACCGAGAGCAATACCGGCAACTTCCTGCAGTTTGCCTGCCAACAATAATTCGGTAAGCATTCTATCAACTCTGTATGGTTTCTCATCCACTTCTTCCAGATAAAGTATTTTGTTTTTGAAATCCACATCGTAAGGTGTACCGGGCAAGGTAACAACAATTCTTAAATTTCCACCGACCAATCTGCCTTTGGCTTTTCCTTCTCTTATCCCATAGACTTCAAAGTCGCCGCCTTTTTTATAATCATCGGAGTGTTTTATAACGTATCTTTCTTTCGGTTCCATCACAACATTTACAAAATTGTTAATCGAAAAATCGTTGAATGTTGATGTGCCAACCGGACCGTGAAAAGTAACCAATCCCGTCTTTGCAAAAATCGCATTGTGCAAAGCAGTAATGTCACTATAACCGACAAGAACTTTTGGGTTTGCTTTTATCGCATCGTAGTCCAGCATCGGTAAGATTCTGTTACAACCATATCCTCCACGCGCGCAGATGATTCCATCGACTTTATCATTTTTGAACATATGATTAACATCGTCCGAGCGTTGTTTATCGGTGCCTCCGAGATAACCGCTTCGTGCAAGTATGTTATCGGTATAATATGGCTTTAATCCAAGTTTTTCAATATTCTCTATTGATTTTTTCAGTCCGTCTTCAGAGATGTATCCTCCGGGAACAATCAATCCAACGGTGTCGCCTCTTTTTAATCGTTTGGGTTTTATTATTTGAGTATCCGTTTGATCCGATTGGCTTTTAGCAAATAAAATTTTAGTGCTTGTGGCAACTGCTGCCGATACGATGGCTGATGTTTTAAGGAAGTTTCTTCTTTTCATAATTGTTTTAAGCGTTATTGTTAATAAAATATTCTATTATTAAATGAATATTCAAAAATAAGAAATTACTGAATATAAAAGACTAAGATAGTACAAATATGATTGTTTTTATCTTATGATAATATTTTTAATTATATATTGCTAAGTTTAACAAGTAAAATTTAATTGATCATCAATTCATGAAAAAGTTTAATATTCCTGATAAATACAAAAGTTCAATAATTGCCGGAATTAAAGCACAGCGCAAATTGGACGACCCAATGAAGAAAGATTTCAGCCCAACGGAAATCGATCTTGGACCGATACGCTTTTTAATTGCCAGACATTTCGGATTTTGTTACGGAGTAGAGAACGCGATTGAAATTGCATATAAAGCTATTGAGGAAAATGTAGGAAAGAGAATTTTTCTACTAAGCGAGATGATACATAACCCGGCGGTAAATGAAGACTTAAAAGAAAGAGGAGTTGATTTTCTGCAAGATACCTCCGGTAAAATATTAGTTGATTGGGAAAAGCTAACACCGGAAGATATTGTGATAATTCCGGCTTTTGGCACTACAATCGAGATCGAGAAAAAACTCAACGAAATAGGGATCGATCCGTATCGTTATAATACGACTTGTCCGTTTGTAGAGAAAGTGTGGAACAAATCGAATGAGCTTGGGAGAAATAATTTTACAGTGATAATTCACGGTAAAGCCGAACATGAAGAAACACGTGCAACTTTCTCACACAGCAAGACCGGTTCGCCCTCGGTAATAATCAGAGATATGAATGAAGCGACTAAACTTGCCGAGCTAATATTGGGCGGAAGAGATTCACATGAATTTTATGAAATTTTCAAAGAGAGGTATTCACAAAATTTTGATGCAGAAAAAGATTTACAAAAAATTGGTGTGGTAAATCAAACAACAATGCTGGCAAGTGAAACAGAGGCGATTGCTGATTATTTAAAGGGAACCATGATTGTAAAGTATGGACTCGAAAATATTGACAAACATTTTGCAGATACACGCGACACACTCTGTTATGCTACCAACGATAATCAAAAAGCTACTTACGGCTTAATGGAAGAGAATGCTGATTTGGCAGTTGTTGTTGGCGGGTACAACAGTTCAAATACTTCACACATTGTTGAACTTCTTGAACAAAAATTACCGACTTATTTTATTTCGGATGAAACCAAGATAATTTCACCCAATGAAATCTCTCATTTCGATTTGTATGAAAAGAGAGAGAAAATCACAAAAGATTATTTGCCTGACAAGGATAAGGTCAGTATTGCAGTTACAAGCGGAGCTTCGTGCCCGGATGCAACTGTTGATAGAGTGATTAAAAGGTTAGCTTCATTTTATGGAGTTGAAGTTTAAGTTCGGCTCCTCATTCAATCAAAAACATTTTTGCTTTTATTCTCTCGACTTTTATTTTGTCTTGAGTCCCGAAGTGTTCTGATGAAAACAAATCGGTAAGAGTTTTGCGGTTCTTAATTATATGAGAGTAATTGTTCAAGTTAATTTCAACCGCATGTTCATTCGTATTGATAATGTTAATGACCAGTTCACCGTTATATTTTTTAAAATAGATATAAACATTATCGTGAACCGGGAAATGAATCATCTCACCATTTGATAGCGCCTGGTGTTTTTTGCGTAGTGCGAGCATTTCTCGGAAAAAATTAAAGATGTCATTTTCATAATTGCTTCTACCTTGTTGAACAAAAGCGTTGCGGCCGTCTTCCGAGAATCCACCGGGAAAGTCTTTCCTTAATGTACCATGGTCGTTATTCTCAATCATGCCAATTTCGGTTCCATAAAGAATTTGCGGAATGCCTCTCGTGGTAAGTAATATATGGAAAGCAATTTTAAACTTTGCGATGTTGGTATCTGCTTGGAACATTGCTCTGCCAATATCGTGATTGTCAATAAATGTAACCAGATTATTACTATTGGGATAGAGATAATCTTTTGCCAGGAGATTATAAAAATCATCAATGCCTTTATTCCCTTCAAGAAAATCGCCGAGTGCATCACGCATCCCGAAATCCGTAACTGCCGGCAGATTGGTATCAAACTTTCTTAATTTGTTCTCACTTTGGTAAGTTGATAAAAACGCCGGTTCACCGGTCCATACTTCACCGACAATATTAAAGTTCGGATATTCATCCATTACCGCCTTTGCCCACCGAGACATGAATTCTTGACTACAATATGGATAAGTATCTTCGCGTATTCCGTCAACGCCGGAAGTCTCAATCCACCAGATTGTATTTTGGATGATGTAATTCCCAAGAAATTGATTTGCCTGATTTAGGTCTGGCATATAATCGACAAACCAACCTTTATAAACATGTTCTAGTGTTGATGAGTCAGCATACGGGTCAGTGTAAACCATCTTATGATGCTCAGCAGAGAGATGTTCTTTTACTGTTCCGTTTATCCAATCCGGAGTCGGAAGATTTTTCATCCAAGGATGATCGATGCTGATGTGATTGGAAACATGATCCATAATAATTTTAAGATCTTTCTTATGTGCTTTATTAATAAGAGTTTTATATAGTTCAATGTTCCCAAGTCGAGGATCGATTTTATAAAAGTCAGTTGCTGCATATCCATGATAACTTCTGAAAGTGTTATTCTCAACCAATGGAGTTAACCAAATTGTTGTTATACCCAAATCTTTTAGATAATCAAGATGATCAATTACTCCCTGTATATCACCGCCATGACGAGCTTGTGTAAATTGATTTTGCATCGAGTCTTCATATTCATCGACTTCATCATTGCTCGTATCACCATTTGCAAATCTATCCGGCATTATAAGATAAAGTACATCTTCGTTACTAAAACCTTGATGCTTGTCTGATGAGTTTTCTCTTTTAAAAATTGGATAAGTAACGTCAATTTCATCATCAGAGTTTGAAAATACGATTTGATAATTGCCGTCTTTTATATTGGTCAAATCAACATCTACAAATAAGTAAGAATTATTTTTAACCTTATGAACATTGGTGATATTTAACTCGAAACTTTTAACTTCAACATTTTCAAGATTTTCGCCATACACCATCAGTTGAATCTTATCGGTTTTCATTCCTTCCCACCAGTTAGGTGGTTCTACTTTGTTCACTTTGAAACTTTGAGCAAATCCGATAGTGTATAAGAAAAATATTAAAAAAAGAATTTTTGGTTTCATATTTAAGATGTTACTTTTTGTATTCATTTAATTAACTGCATCTTTTTTGAAATAGTTTGTCCATTTGCTGAAATTGAGTAGATATAATTACCACTTGATAAATTTGTCCCATCGAACTTAACAGAGTATATGCCTGGTGGTTGTATTTTATTTACAAGTATATCAACTCTTTGCCCCAAAGAATCAGTAATTATCAATTTCACATTGGTTTCGTTTTTTAGTGAGTATTTGATTGTAGTAGTTGGGTTAAATGGATTAGGATAATTTTGGAACAGTTCAAATTTATCCGGTAAGCTCTGTGACTTTTTAACACTCGTAGGTTCATACGGGAAAAATGTTTCCAAGAGAAAATCTGTTGTAGCACGCCACTGTCCCCAGCTATGTCCTTCTGGTAATTCAATCCAATTTATTTCGTAACCTTTTGCTACAATAGCATCACGGAAATTACGCATATCATCATCCAATTCCTCATATATGCCCCAAGTTGCGGCAAAGCTGATGTTCTTCTTTTCACCATTTACAACAAGATTGTAAACTTCATTGTCATTTGGCCAAAAGGCAGCTGAATGTAATCCGCAGTTACTAAATACTTCAGGATATTTATAGCTAATGAGCCCACTAATATTGCCTCCGAATGAGTCTCCTAGCACAAGTCTTCTAGATGCCAAATGACTTGTGTTATAGTTTGAATCTATATGAGGCACTAATTCTGTTGCAAAAAACTCTGCAAACTTATGTCTTGTTGTTCCAGCATATTCTTCATTTCTGTTAGTGGGGGAAACGAAAACCGCTATGAGCTTTTCGATTTTATTGCTATCAACCAGATTGTCGATAACATTCAACGCTGAACCGAGGGCTATATAATCACCACCGTCATGGAAATACACTGTGGGATATTCTGTTGAAGCAAGCGAATCATATCCTGCTGGCAGATAAATTATCACACTGTAATCTCTGCCCATTATTGAACTGGTGTAAATAGTTCTGACCTGTGTGCCGTGTGGAATTGAAGGATTGTAATTGATTTCCCACGGCTGAATATAGTCAGGCATTGCCAGCTCAGAATTTGGCCCAAAACCGCCACTAATATGATTAGGATTTTCTGGGTCAAGTATCCAATTGGAATTATTGAGGACAAATTTATAATCCAAACGAGCATCAAGTTCAAAAGTCATTGTTTTGAAGAAAAAATTTGTACCGCTCATATTTGCCATTTTAGTTTCACTTGGATCCCAACCGTTGAAGTCACCGGCAATAGCAACAGAATTGGCGCTTCCATTATAAATAAAGTTTGCATTATTCTCTTCGATAAAAGGAATACCCACTGTTCGGGCATAAGTCATAAAACTGTCAATAGCAGCGTTTTTTTCTTCAATAGTTTCCAAACCATATAAGTAAGAAATAAATTGCTGAAATTCGTTTTGAGCAAAAATAGTTGCGTATGAAAATATTATAAAAAATATAATTTTTATTAACATTCTATTGGCTTTTATATGCTATCAAGGAATTTCCTTAAGCGTGTTTAAATAAAATAATTGTATTGATATAAAATTGTGTTTGAATTTACAAAATTATCTTGCGATTTTGAATTAGTATAATTTGTCAAACAACATTAATTTAATACTACAAATATTTTGGGTTTATAGATGAAGATAATAATTGCCGGTGTGGGAGATGTAGGCTATCATTTAGCCAAACAATTATCAAGTGCTGATCACGATATTTCCATTATTGATGTTGACGAAGAACATGTAGAAAAAGCGGGTTCGAGTACCGATGTGATGTCAATTCACGGGTCCTCCACATCGATAAGAGTATTAAAAGAAGCGAAAGTTGAACAGACTGACCTTCTGGTTGCTGTTACCTCTGTGGAATCGATAAATATTAACACAGCCATTTTAGCTAAAAAACTTGGAGCGAAAAAAACCATTGCGCGTGTGGGTAGTGCCGAATATGTGTCCGATGAAAATCTGGATATGATAAAATCATTAGGAATTGACTACTTGATTTACCCGGAGGAGCTTGCCGCCATCGAAATTGCAAAACTGCTTGAAAGATCTGCTGCAACTGATATTGTTGAAATAGAGCACGGAAAACTTTTGGTTATCGGGATAAAGATAGAAAACAATAACCCTATCATCAATATGACAATGCGACAACTTGCCGAGATGCACCAATCAACATCTTTCAGAGTGTCAGTTATTCAACGAGGAACACAAACCATTGTACCAACAGGTAACGATACTTTTATGATCAACGATCAGATCTTTGTAATTACTACTCAAGATGCAGTTGAAGATATTATGAAGATTGTAGGAAAGGAGAATGTTCGTATTGATAATGTTATGATTCTCGGCGGTGGTAGAATTGGAAGAAAAGCGGCGAAATTATTAGAAGATAAGATCAATGTAAAGTTGATTGAAGCAAACAGTGAGAAAACTGTTGAGTTAGCAGACTATCTTCGTAAAACCCTTGTCATTCAAGGGGATGGGAGGGATATCGATCTCCTGGCACAGGAAGCAATAATTGATATGGATGCTTTTGTTGCCGTAACTGCCGATGCGGAAACAAACATTATCAC
>Ga0256913_10001567_pt1 | contig 11734 bp, 20 predicted proteins | sample Axial_MatmetaG_FD_185970 | JGI IMG/M metagenome (GOLD analysis project Ga0256913, IMG submission 185970) | Deep-sea worm associated microbial mat communities from Axial Seamount, Juan de Fuca Ridge, Pacific Ocean - Axial_Mat | ecosystem: Environmental > Aquatic > Marine > Oceanic > Microbial...
TCATTTAATATAGTTTAACAGTTAGCAATAATTATTGTTTAACAGCTATTATTATTTAAATATAATTCTTATAATTAAATGATAATAGTTCCTATAATTAAATAGTAATAATTCTTATAATTAACATTTAATACAATTTAACAGTTAGCAATAATTATCAATTAAATCTGTTTAACAGTTAATAATAATTCTCATAATTAAATAGTTCAAAGAAATAAAAAATTATTTATTCCTTGTTTTTATCTGTCAATGGTGTATTATGAGAATGTAGTAAGGTTCTTTGATATTTGAATAGTTGATTTTTTGACAAGGCGAGAGGTCGGTCTTGTCTTCTTTCTAATATTTTTTATGGAGGTTATACCATGGAATTTTCTTTCAATGAGAACGGTTTACGTGATTATGTCAAGACAGCCTGTTACCCTAACGACAGGGTGTTCACCCTGAAACCGGGAGATAAGTTGATCTGTAACAAGTTTTTCAGGGAGTTCTGTAGGGGAGATTGGCTTCCCTGTAAGAGCCCGGAAAAATTGAATGTTCTTCCTTGTGAAGGAGAGATATTGTTTTTCACGGAACTGTTCGGAAGAGCGGTTTCATTCCTGACAAAAATAGAGGGAGATGTTTACATCATGGCAATAGACAATAGCAAAGTATTGCCATGATAGAAAAGGCGGGATACTGGAAACGGCATCCCGCCTTTTTTTTTTGATTCATAAGATGATAATAGTTATCATTATCAATTGATAATTAGTATTGTTTAACAGTTAATAAAATTTATCAATTAGTAAAAATTCCTATAATTAAATAGTAAATTATATTAAATATAATTCTTAAATAACATAGTTTACCAGTTGATAATAATTCTTGTTACGTAATAATAATATTTACCTATTAATAAAGTTTAACAGTTGATTATAATTATCAATTAAATCTGTTTAACAGTTAGTAATAATTCTTGTTACTTAATAATTATATACTGTTAATAATTGTTATCTGTTAATAATTATATACTGTTAATAATTGTTACCAACTGTTAATAATTGTTATCATATACAAAAGTTTTCCTGTTAAAGTTTTCCATTGACAATATGTTAAATTTAGTGTATTGTATGGTTATCTTATCAATTCAATGCCGGAATCGGCAAGGGGGTTTTCATGAACAACGAGTTTTGCACCAACAATAATAATCACGAGTATGCTGATAATACCTGCCCGATTTGCGGTCAGGTATTCTGTTGGGCCTGTTGCGCCCGGACTAATGTTCACGAAGGTGGTAAATATCAACCGGATTACATGCATTGCCCAAGGTGCGGGCATGATATTTATCTGGTAGAGGTCTGCCGCCGTGAAACCGGCGAATATGCTTCGCCAGCGACGTGGTTAGAGGTAGAATCCGGCAACAAGCCAATTTGCAAGACTGTAGGCCGGGAAAAAGTGTGGTTTGTAGAGGCCGGAGAAAAGTATCGGGTATGCCATGCGAGCGGTATGGCCGATACCCAATATAGCCAATGGAAAACCGCTTGAAAAAAGGCCGGTTACCTGAAATATGGTAACCGGCTTTTTTTTTGATTCATAAGATGATAATAGTTATCATTATCAATTGATAATTAGTATTGTTTAACAATTATTATTATTATTTATCAATTCATATTAAATGATAATATATATTAAATAGTAATAATAATTCACATTATCAATTAAATATAATTCTTAAATAATATAGTTTAATAATTGGTAATAATTCTTGTTACTTAATAATAATTTATATTAAATAATAATATTTATCATAATTAAATAATAATTGTTACTATTAAATAATTAGTATCTGTTAATAATTGTTACCAACTGTTAATAATATGTATCTGTTAATAATATGTATCTGTTAATAATTGTTATCATATACAAAAGTTTTCCTGTTAAAGTTTTCCATTGACAATATGTTAAATTTAGTGTAAGATAGGTCATCTTATCAATTTTTCATAAGGGGCTCAAGCATGGCAGTAAAAAATTTTATGGCAAAAGGTAACAGCAAGCTCTCCCGTACTATTTTGTGCTGGAATATTACCCCGATTATCAGTTGTCCGAACTGCGCCGATTGTAAGAACACTTGTTATGCAATCGGTTCCTATTATCGTTTCCCTGATTGTAAAATTGCATGGGATAGAAATTTTGAATTATCCAGATCAGGACAATTTGTTCCTTATGTAATCGGGCAAATTTCCCGTTCCCGTACTGTTAAAGCTGTACGCATTCATGTTTCCGGTGATTTCTTTTCCCGTGAATATATCCTGCAATGGTATCACATTGCAAAAATGTTCCCTCATATTCCTTTTTACGGATACACAAAAACGTTTATGGTTTTTCCTGTCGAACTGGAAAAACTCTGTTCACTTTCTAATGTCAATATTATTGACTCTATTGCCATTGATGGTGGTTTGAACTATGGCGATGAAAAACGTATAGTAGAGTTGAAAGCAATGGGATACCATGTTTGTAAAGGTACTCCCGATGTATTCAAGTGTGGCCGGGAATGTTCTTACTGTTTCAAAGGTAAAAAACCTTGTTTCCCTATTCACTGAAAAAAGGTTTACATGGATAATATTTTACTAATGAGATTGATTGTTTATTGTATCTTATTCCTTATAGCATATCTTATGTTAAAGGAATAAGATATTTTTTTATTTAACACTTAATAATAATTATTATAATTAAATAGGAAGTTATACTAATTAAGTATTTAATTAAATATATAATTAGCAATGATTATTTATACTAATTATAATAATTCTTACTTAATAATAATTATTATAATTAAATAGGAATGGTTATTATAATTAAATGATAATAATTCATATTACTAATTAAATATAATTCTTACTTAATAATAATTATCTATTAATAATTGTTACTATTAAAAAAAAATAAAAAAAGGTTGTTTTTTTTGTTAAATATTGTATTATAAAAGTATACAAGTATAAAAAACAAAGGGGGAATAACCATGGCAATTTTTACTAATGATAACACCGAAGATATTTACATTTCATCTATAAGATTTAGAGGAGAAATAGTAGATATTTTAGTTAGCATACAAAACAATAAAGAGATTATTGCCCGGTTTGGTGATCAAAAGCATGATTGCTGGAGATGGCCGTTAAATCAAATATATATGCCTTTTTTAGCTAATATTCGTAAAGAGTTGGATAACTCAAAAAAAACTTCCATGCTACATTATCATCTATATTAAATTTTTTCTATTGTCAATCAACTGAATTCATAGTATATTGTAGACAAACAATAACAACGGGGGAACAAATGTATAACGACATCATGAAAGAGCTTTTTGATTATTTTATTTCTGAACTGGAAAACGTTATTGATAATACTGATGAATATCCAGATATTGTAATAGATACTTATCCAACTGTTATAACTGATGAATGGTCACTCTATATTCATCTTCCATATCAAAAAAGAATCTTGGATGGTTTACATAGTTATGTGTTTGATTGCGGTGGATATGAAACATGGAAAAATATGTTAGTAAACAACAACTCGTTTGACGATGATGATATTACAGTAGAGGCCCGCTGTAAAGTTATTGAAATTGTAGCTAATGTAGGATATGTAGAGGTTGTGTTACAATGGATGGAATTGGACGATTAACTGGTAATAAAAAAAAACTATTACAATGATTTTTTTTGTTGACAAGATAAGCTAAATTTGGTATATTGTACTTATCAAATCAATTCAATGCCGGAATCGGCAAGGGGGATTCAACATGGCTCTTTTCATTCACGACGGTTGCCCGCAGTGTAAATATATCCTGTCCATGAATTTTCGTGGTCGGTATTGCGACATCATCACTTGCAAGAATGACGATGAAATCATCATTCGTTTTGGTGATACCTGTCTCGATTATTGGTGCTATACGTGGGATATGTTGGCAATGATACCTGAACTTGAACCCGTCAAGAAAGAGCTGGAACAGTCTGGATTGGTAGATTTTCCGATGATCTTATAAACGGTCGGGCCTTCGGGCCTTTTTTTTTTGGCTTATACAATGAGAATAGTTATTATTATCAAATAGCAACATTAATTAAATGTAAATAATTATCAATTAAATATAATTATCACTTAATAATAAATATCAGTTTAAATTAAATATAATTCTTATAATTAAATAGTAATAATAACTAATACCAATTAAATATAATTCTTATAATTAAATAGTAATATATACTAATTAACATTAATTATTATTCCTATTAAATAATAGTTATCATTTATAAAAATCTGATAATATAAAAAAAAGATTTCAAATGTAATATTTTCTATTGACAGGATAAGCTGAATTTGGTATATTGTACGTATCAAATGAAAACAACGGCAATCAAGCCAACCAACAAGGGGGAAAACATGGAAACAATCATTAACGAAAACAAGGCAAAGGAAATTATCATGGCCACCGGTGGCAGCATTTTTTCTGTCCAGTTTGTAAAGAAAGATGGAACTATTCGGGATATGACTTGCCGTTTACATGTCAAGAAATATCTGAAAACTGGTAAACCGTCTACAACGGCACATATCCCGAAATACATCACTGTTTTTGAGATGAAAGGGGAAGCCGGGCCGGTTTACCGGAATATCAATATCAAAACCCTGCTTACTATGAAAGCAGGTGGGACACAATACTGTGTCATGCACCCTGCAATGATTTGCTAACCGTCAAAAAGACCGGTTACCTGAAATATGGTAACCGGTCTTTTTTTCTTGACAAGTTTTGTTAAATTTAGTATATTATCCATAATCAATAACACAAAAGGGGGAAACAAATGGATAACGCAACTTACAACTCTTATACCACTGGAAAAATCACAAAATACCAAGCGTATGATTTTTTACGGTTCCATGAAAATCATATTGGAACTGAGTACGAAGTTGATATGGTTGATGATGACGTTCAGATCACTTTTTTTGAGTTGACTGCAAATGAAACCAAAATGTTAGCAAAGTTTGAAAAAGAGTTATAATACACAATTTTTTGTTTATTCGCCGGGTGGCAATTATTGCTGCCCGGTTTTTTTTGTTTAATTATATAATAACTATTATCATTACTATTTAATTAAACATATCAATAATTATTACTTAATTAAATAGTATATAATTACACTATATAAAATAAATATTTCTTGTTAAAATTACTTTACAGATTTTGTTAAATTTAGTATATTGTTAACATCAAATGAAAACAACTAACCATGACCCAAAGGGGATAGACTATGTTAGAATTTACAGAAACAAATGACTGTTACGTTGTTACACAGCACATCATGGGCTTTCGTGGTACGGAAACAACTGTTTGTCAGTACAAGAAAGACCTTTCTGAACGCAAGATAAACAACGAACCATGGCAAGCAACCGATAAACCTACCCGTAAATGGTTTCGTAAATATCACATGAAACATTTTGTGGAGTAATAAAAAAAACTCGGTATGTGTAAATTTATTATTACCATACCGAGTTTATATACGGGACCAAGCTATAAAATTTTTCTCAAATTATTTAGTTACTTAAACATAATAATCACCCCCCTTTTTTATTTTAATTAAAAAATTGATTCTTATTAATTACTATCAACTTATATATACCATATAATTTAAAAAATGTCAATAGCTATTTGTTTAATTATCCACCCCTGCATTTCATACCACTTAACGATTTCAGACCATTTTATATCGCCATTATTACAATTAAATAAATAATAATATTTAATTAATTGATATTTAGTACAATTATTAAACGGTGCCGGATTATTGGAATTGTTTGATTGTAAAGTATGTGTAGTAAATACTTTATTAAAAAATTTAATCATTATTTCATCCGAAGTAATAGGCAACCAGCCATGCACAGGAAATGATTGCAAGTGAACCGGGCAACTTAATAGGATATATCTTTTTTACACCACGCATACTATCCAGTGCCACTTCAAGTTCAGTATAATTGGCGGCGGCCCATATACGACCAATAGTTAAACCTACAGACAATACAGCGATCGGCCACGCAACACAAGTGATAAAAAAAATAATCATTTATTCCCCCTTGTTGAATTATTTAATATATTATACCAGATTAATATTGTTTTGTCAATTCTTTTTCATGTCTTTTTTTTTTGCTATTTCTTTTATAATATTATTTAATTAAATACTAATTAAATCAATTAAATAAACATATATACCGGGCAGGGTTATTACATAAAGCCCGTTCGGTACATGACCGGTTAAAACCAGTCATCATTCATCAACCGGCACCAACCACGTAATGCGTTATCATTCGGCATCCGGTAGATGCTATCAAGGATAAACCCTATACACTTGTTGATATTGTCCAGCAACGTATCAAACACAGCTGTACACAGGAACGAACCAGACAGTAACGATACGTTTACACATGAATACCCGTCGAAATACTCGACATTGGCACCGACAGTGACGGCCAGATCAGCCAGAATAGCCTTTGCCTCTACAACCGCCATAGCCTCTTCCATGTTATTGAATTTCTGCATAGTGTGTTCCCCCTTGAAAGTGTTTTGTATATTTCCCTCAATTTGTACGTACACCATACACTCAATTGAGTTTATTGTCAACAGAAAAAATATTTTTTTTACAGAATATCTTTATCGAAAATGATTACCAGTAATACAGCAATGATTTTGATTAGTAAGTAATATAAGAACATTTAAAAACCCCTGTTAATGAAAGAAAAAGGGGTAAGGTATACTCTACCCTACCCCTTGTTGAATTTTTCAGTTACAGGCCATTATACGGCCATTTTCAGGAGTTTCTTGAAACAGTCTTCCTTGAATTGTGCGCCCGTTCCCCAAAAAGCGTTTTCAAAACGTACCTCTTCGCGAACCCGGTTATTTACAACCTTGACAGATTTTTCATGGTCTGTCCATTCGGTAAGTGCCTGATACAGACCATAAGCTGTTCCCTTTACACCGGGAATATCGGCACCGGCCCCGTTTTCAACCAGTTCTAAAACTGCGTTAATTTTGTTTTTGCGAACCGTAATAGCCTTTTTGGAAATTTCTTTCATGCTAATCACGTTTCCACCCTTCTGAATGGTCTGTTTCGGTTCCGGGAAAATATCAGTTGCCAGAACATCCATGATTTTACGTTCGGTCATGGCAACGCCTGTAAGAGTTTGCATTGCATCGTTCAGTTTATCCCGGTATTTTTCACGTAAGCCAAGCGCGCGCCGAACCTCTATCAGCTGATTTTCAGCGTTCAGGGTATGCTTTACCTTGAAAATGTTTCCTGCACCGCGAATAGCGGCGGACAAGGTATTGTTACAAACCACCCTGATATTGGTAAACATTGCCATGATCGGAGTTGAACCGTTAAAAGAATTACGGAAAAGAAAATATTCTTCAACCGGATCACCTGACACATATTCCACAGTACCATTCTTTGCCAAAACCCACGTTGTTGCACCGTTGCGCAATGATCCAGCGGTTTCCAGTTTACAACCGGTTTCAAACTGAAACGAATCAATGAAATCCCACATTTCATTATTTTGATAAACTTCGTAACGATCCCCAACGGTACCAATTACAACGTCTACATCATCTCGAACAACGGCATTGGTACCGGGAATGCGGATGTACTCATCGCCGGCAAGGTAAAAGGAAGGCCGAACACTTGCGCTCCAGTTCAAACCAGAATGCTCTTTCGCTTCTTCAATAGTTGGATAGTCTTCAATTACCACCCCAAGACCGTGCCACGGACGTTCTCTTACACTCATCATTTCGTCATGTTCCATCAGTTCATGTGCCATCTTTACCCCCTTATAGGTATTGGTTGATTGTTTAGAGTTACTATACTATGAATTCAGTTGATTGTCAATAGTAAAATCAATTTGTTTTACCTTTTTCTTTCAAGACTTTTTTAGCATGTGAATGAATATCAATAACGGAGAATATTCCATGATATTTATTATCAATATAAAGTTGCATTCCTTTAATAGTTACTTTATCTGAATTATATACAGGATGCAATTTTACCCGTTTGTCATATTCTTTGTAGTCCATATTTAATTCTTTGTTTGATTATTTAAGTACACTATACACTCAATTAAAGTAACTGTCAACTATAAAATGGATTAAATTAAACCTTTTTTTAATTTGATTTAATTAGTTAGTTTAATTAAGTTAATTGTTTTGTATATAAAAAAAAGGAACATCCAGTCTGGCAGTACATTTGACTGGATGTTCCTTTTATGTCGTATTCATCCGATAGGTGGTATATCGAATGATTCCTTCGGGCCTTCCACCCGCTTTCCGAGTTGTCATCACCTTATACCTATTGATATAAGGCGGGTATCTGATCGCCCCGGCCAACTCTTTCAAACGGATACCTCGCAGAGTTGGTTCTACGGGAAACGACAACCACCTATTGTTTCCCGTAAGAGCTTTTTAGCACAGTTTCATGTTTCCCCCTTTCTTTTGGCTCATTGCTTGATATACTATACACTGAATTCAATTGATTATCAAGGTTTTTTTTTACACTTCCAGAACAAAACCGTCTTGACAATTTTCAGCTTCCTTGGTTGCATCTTCGATGTTGTCAAAAACCTTGTTGTTTCCGTCGGTGTCCATGCAAATAATAGCATATTCCGGTCCGCCATGCATTTCAATTACAATGTACATTTTTACTCCCCCTTGTTGAATTGATTTGACTACACTATACACTGAATTTAGTTGATTGTCAAGTTTTTTTTTGTTTTGATTTTAAGAATTTTTTAACGGCATCGGTATATGATAATGAATATTTTACCATTAACCTTTTATACTGTACCAATTCATGAAATTTCCATCTGGCAACAAGAACAGCATGTTTAAATTCTTTATCTGTTAATTTGTTATGAAAAGATACCTCAGCAATAGTTGTTGAATATCCACCAAATTGCTGCCCTGAATATGCTATATTGGTATGCTTTACAATTTCCATATTATAAGTAATCCCTTGTTGAATTGATTTGACTACACTATACAGCAAATTCAGTTGATTGTCAAGAAAAAAGTTTATTCATACAACGGACAATGGCCAACAACCTGAATAAAATTATCAGTTTCCATTGGTACACCCACCTCAAAACCACGGGCTTCATTCCCTTTATAATCACATGGAATGGCATCAATTATATAATAATTATTATCATCATCGCCGTCAATAGGGAATGAAATTTTTGCACATGGAAAACCAGTTACATACGGTTCCTTTAATTCTACAATATCGCCTGTTTTAAATTTCATTTAAATATCCTTTATTTGTTGTTATTAAATAAAAAAATAGAATAGTGGGTCACAATTCCCTACCATTCCCCATGTATCAGTTGCGCAGGTCATCACCATAATTTTTGGCAATTTCAACAGCCAGTTCGATAATTTTCCGTCGGCCACGTTCCTCAGTTGGCGACAATTCATCATCGTCGAAATGTTCCCAACAGTCCTGCAAATCATTTGCAGTGTTCTCAAATCGACAGTATCCCATGTTCGGCATATTTGTTACCCCCTTTTGTTATTGTTTAGACTACTATACAACAAATTCAGTTGATTGTCAAGTAAAAAGTTACGTCAACATCGTTGTCATACAAATTGACGTTCCATCTTCCAATTCCATATACCCGTTGTCATAGTTTACATTATTTGGTTCAACACCCCATTTGGAACATTCATCATGAAATAATTTTTCCATGTTTTCACTTGTTGAAGCCCATTGTGTTTCATATACTACATTTTCTCTAATCGTTATAACCAGATAAATAACTTTATTACTTTCCATCGTTTCCCCCTTGTTGAATTGTTTGTCTACAATATACTATGAATTGAGTTGATTGTCAATAAGTTTCTTCTCCGATAAAAATAAGTCTGGTTTTACAAATATTGCATCTATAAAATGTTTTTTTAGCTTGGTACCTATTATGCCGAATAATACCAAGTGAATGAATTGTTTTACATCCACAAGTATATACAAAATTTCTGGTTCTCCGGGCAGGTTGCGTTTTATAAGAATGGCATCTGTCAGGATTAGATATTCCAAAAAGTGCCATTACGTGTTTCCATTCTTTTCCGTGCGGTTTCGGTAAGCTACGGTCCATAACATCATGATAATGGTCAACACATAAATGTGCAGTTTCATGAATTACAGTACGATTGATAAATTCATCCTGATATGTTTCAAGTAAGTATGCATTCAAACGTATTTTACGTTTGAATGGCCATGCTTGGCCAGCGGTTTTCCCTTTCAGATCATATTCTACCGTAGGAATCGGGCAGTTTACGGCGAAATGAGTATTGAACTTGTTAATACACTCGGTAATTTTCTGTTCCACCCGTTTTTTTAGTTCTGCGCTTACCATGTAATTCCCCTTTGTTGTATTGTTTGACATCAATATACACTGAATTGAATTGATTGTCAACTCAAAAATATTTTTTCTTGTGCTTTTCTTTGCGCCGATACGCTTTCTTGTTGCGTACAACTTTTGTACGGGTATCGACATCAACAAAAAAATTCCTGCTGGCCCGTTTTGCACATTTTGCTTTATTCATGCCGCCCCCCTTTTGTTATTGTTTGACGCATTATATACTAAATTTATCTTATTGTCAATAAAAAATAAAAAAAATGACCAGTTACGGGGGAAGCAACCAGCCATTTAATGATAATTATTATTGCTATTTAATTATGAGCTTGCCATTCCGAAAAATATATACCTTCCTTTTCCGATTTTAATACAAGCACACCTTGACCATTTTTCAAAACATTCCAGATTTCCGGAATAATTACCGGTGTTATCATATTTCATTGTCAGTTCATCAATTTTTTTCATTGCCGCTTCAATACCTTCGTCACAAGGCACCATATAAAAGCCCGGTTTCTCTTTAATTGAACCGGTATAATTCTGAGTACCGAAATATTCAGTTGCATCAGCAACGGCATTATTAAATGCAACAAAAGCATCCCTTCCAGTTGCTTCAACTTGAAAATAATCTGCGCCCATTTAATCACATCATCTTTTAATTAAATTTATTACTTATAATACCATATAAAAAACAGTTTGTCAATAAAAAGATGGGATAACCTGTTCAAGTATTATCCCATCTTCAAAAAAAAATTAAACCACTTCCTGCTCGGTTATTTTTTCGGTAATCAAGGAAATGTCATTGTCAGTCAACTGATAATCATCAGCAAACATATTGACACAAGCAAAGAAAAACTCTTTCATGTCGGTTGTTTCGTCAATTTTACCAGTTTCAAGTTTCCAGTCAACGTACAGACGGATACCGTATACAATTTCTTTATCAATATATCCATCAGTGCCCAAATAGATACCATCAGACGAAATTTTAACATATTCTTTCAGATTATCTTTCAGGATAAGCAAACAACTCACAACAGCCGAATCATACGGTTTCCGGGCAGTTTTGGTAAACTCAAACTGTCCACAGGTAAATTTTTCAGCCAGATAGAAAGTTTCGTGGCCGTATTCCCCTGAACCATTAAAAGAAATTACCCCGTCAAGAATCGGAAGCGTACCGGGTTCCCCAAGGCCATTAACCAGTTCAAGCCCCTTTTCCCGTGCAAAGTTTACAAAGTCTGCAATTTCCTTTTTCACATCAGCAGTTTCTTTGTCAGAGATTGTTTTTTCGAACGTCCAGTAATTTGTGTATCCCATTGTT
>Ga0256913_10001568_pt1 | contig 11729 bp, 11 predicted proteins | sample Axial_MatmetaG_FD_185970 | JGI IMG/M metagenome (GOLD analysis project Ga0256913, IMG submission 185970) | Deep-sea worm associated microbial mat communities from Axial Seamount, Juan de Fuca Ridge, Pacific Ocean - Axial_Mat | ecosystem: Environmental > Aquatic > Marine > Oceanic > Microbial...
TAGAGGACGGGCTGCCGGTTCTTGAAACCGGAACACTTGTAAGGCTTGAAGTAGAAGTTCTTCATACAAACCCGCAGTATACACCTGCGTATTACGTGTACGCCCACGGCCCATGTCCCACCTGGCCCCGTCACTGGTTGAATGACGATGGTCTCTGGGGAGACAGAACAGCGGGTGACGGTGTTTACAGTTACGAATGGTATGTAGAGGGATCATCCAGCCACTGGTTCGTAGCCGCTGACGTAATAGACGCAGATACGATGCTTGATGAAGAAGAAGATGATTACGACTCCGGCGCATGGGGAATCCTTGCGCTGAAATCGTAGAGAAAGGTAAGGAATAACAATGTCACGGAAAATGAAAATAACCGGAATTACGGTTCTCGCGCTCATGGTTCTGGCAGGTACCGCAATTGCTCAGCGGCCGGGAGGCTGGAATCAACCCGGTGGAAGCCCCCGGGGTGGAATGGGAGAAATGGCTCAGGGGCCGGGTGGTCCTGGAGGTCAGGGTGGATTCGGAATGGAAAACCTCGCGCAGTTTAGAATGCTGTTCAGAAATCTTGATCTTTCGGATGAACAGATCGAGGAAATTCGATCAATCACGCAGAACGCCAGGGAAGAAACAATGGCTGTAATGGAAAGTGTGGAGAGGCCGGAGGACCGCACTCCCCTGATGGAGATCTTCACCTCGCCGACTCTAACGGTAAGAGACCTTGAAGATGCAGTAAATCAGAATGAGGATCTGCGGAAAGAGATTCAGGGTATAATTTTTCAGGCGATGGTTGATGTCCATGATGTGCTTACGGCCGATCAGCTTGAAGAGCTGGCGGTAATGATAGAGGAGCATGCAGGCGGAATTGGACCTGGTTCCGGAATGGGAAGAATGCCTATGAGATAGAACTTCCCGGTGAGAAACTTTATCACCGGTACAGCACATCACCGAGAATCAGGGGGAAGGCACCGCAAATGCCTTTCCCCCTGCGTTTATTCTGCGTAGAAAATTCATGTCAGAAGATATATGATGACTTGCACAAATTGCCCCGGTTTGTAATACTGCGTCTATGGAAAGTAATAGTAATTTATATACGGGTCTGAAATCAGCCCTGCGTGAGGCCTCGGAAACGGCAAACCGCATTGGGGAATCAATCTGCGTGGTTTCCGGTACGAAAAATGGTACAAAAGTGTACAGAACCTATCCCCTTAAAGGATTTGGTCTTCCCCCCGGCGGCACTTTGGAGGAAGTTGTAACACCTGAAATTGAACGAAATGAACCTGAGCCGCAGGAAAAAATCAGCTCAAATGGATTTTAACGCTGGAGGAAGAGTATGAGTACCTTTCCAACTGACATTCAGATTGCAAACAGTGCAACCCCGCTGCCGATAACAGAAGTTGCTGAAAAACTTGGCCTTTTACCTGAGGATCTGGATCTTTACGGCAGTGACAAGGCAAAAGTTCACCTGGACGCTCTGGAGAACAGAAGAAAAGGCTCCGGCAAACTGGTTCTTGTGTCAGCGATTACACCAACGGCAGCCGGCGCAGGGAAGACCACGACTACAATAGGACTTACGCAGGGGCTTGCGAGATTGGGAGAGTCTGTCAGTTGCGCAATCAGAGAACCTTCTCTTGGCCCGATTTTCGGGTTAAAGGGAGGAGCTGCGGGTGGAGGATACTCACAGGTAATACCAATGGAGGATATCAACCTGCACTTCACCGGAGACATGCATGCCATAACAGCGGCAAACAACCTGCTTGCGGCGGCGCTGGACAATCAGCTTCACAGAGGAAATCCTGCACGTCTTGACCCCAGAACTGTAAGTTTCAGGCGCGTGATCGATGTGAATGACAGGTCTCTCAGAAATATTATTATCGGTCTTGGTGGAAGAACCCAGGGAGTCCCGCGAGAATCCGGATTTGATATAACCGCCGCGAGTGAAATAATGGCAATTCTTTCTCTGGCTGAAGACCTTGATGACCTGAAGAAAAGGATGGATCGCATTTTCATAGGCCTTACCTATGACCGTGAAGAGGTTTCTGCCAGAGATGTTGGTGTTACCGGAGCCATGGCAGTTCTTCTGAAGGATGCTATCAAGCCGAATCTTGTTCAGACACTCGAAGGCGTCCCGGCGTTTGTGCATTGCGGACCGTTTGCCAATATAGCACATGGTTGCAACTCGATACTGGCGACCAGGATGGCCATAGCGTTTTCAGACTGGGCGATAACCGAAGCAGGGTTTGGCTTCGATCTTGGAGCAGAGAAATTTTTTGATATCAAATGTCAGTACGGTAATTTATCTCCTGACCTGGTCGTTCTTGTTGTCACGTGCCGCGCTCTGAAAATGCATGGTGGTGTTAAGAAAAAAGACTTTGAAATTCCCGACGCGGCGGCAGTAGAGGCGGGTCTTCCCAACATGGAGAAACATATAGAGAATATAGGCAAGTTCGGGCTCCCCGCCGTGGTATGTGTGAACAGATTTCCCCACGATACGGAGGAAGAGCTTGAAGTGGTTATCAAGCACTGCAAAGAGCTTGGAATCCCGGCCGTCATAGGCGACGGGTTCACAAGCGGCGGGAAAGGAATGGAAGAACTTGCTTCCTTGGTTGTTGAAAACGCCCGGGACGGCAGTGCTCACTTCAAACCTCTGTACGACTGGAATCAGAGCGTGGAGGACAAGATTGAAACGGTCGCCAAAGAAATCTACGGCGCCGAGTATATTGACTACACCAGCCTGGCAAAGAAGGACTTGCGTACGATCAGGAAACTTGGTTATGAAAATCTTCCGGTATGCATAGCTAAAACTCAGAAATCGCTTTCGGACAACCCGGCTCTTTTGGGAAGACCTAAAGATTTTGTGGTAACGGTAAGGGAAATTGAGATTTCAGCGGGTGCAGGTTTCCTGGTGCCGATAACGGGAAGCATTATGAGAATGCCCGGGCTTCCAAAGGTGCCTGCAGCGAACAAAATGGATATTGACGATGAAGGAAATATTACCGGTTTATTCTAACCTGATACGATACCATGAAGAAACCATTTTCGTCTGTAAATCCTATTTTTTGTCATGTATCGGTATTTCTTCGCCGTCGCCCTCGAACACTGAAATGGTATTTCAGCGGGAATAAGTCCGCGCTGAATCGATCTGATGAAACACTTCCGGAAGTCTATTAAAGCGCAGAAATCGATATTGCTCTGAAAGCTTCAGGGTACCGGTACGGAGCTTCGGAAAAACAGGGTTGCAAGCCTGAAAATCGCGTGCTCACAGACCGGCGGAGTTTAATCAATCCCGGAGAAGTTTTCTCGTTCCGGCGACGGTCTGTGCCAGCTGACAAGTCTGCTTTACCGGATGGTGTTCATACCCCAATGGTGGTTGAAGCAGATGAACCGGGTAATTGATTTCCTATCTGACCACTGCCATCATCGTCGTTGCAGTCCCGCAGGAACTGTTCATAATTACTGAATAACAGCCCGACGGAAGCGGCCTGCCCCGATTGTCTTTTCCGTCAAAAACAACACTCCCGGTTCCGGCCGGGAGAGAAGCTGCTAAAATATTTCTTACTGCCCGGCCGGTAACATCGTAAAGCGTCAGCGATGCCGGGGCTGCAAAAGGGATATCCCAGGATATGGAACAGCCGGCAGACGCGGGATTCGGTGTTGGAGCGTACAATACGGGCTGAAGAAAGCTGTTCTGCGGGTTACTTTCGATTCCTGTCTGACCGGAAACGAATGTTTCTGCAGGGTCACCGAGAAGGTTGTTTTCCTGAATAATCCACCCGCTGAGAGGTCCTGATGAAAGATTCCGGAAGGCATCCTTTGCCGTTGCCTGTGTTGCGCCGAGCTGATAAACGTTGTTTTCAAAAAGCTGTTCCGCGAACATGATTTCCAGCCATTCGGAAGGCCCTGTACTGGGGGGAGTGCCCCATCCGTAACTCGAATTGAACATAACGGCTATCGCGCCGCCCCAGGGGGAGAACATGAGGCGCTCGGCAATGCATCCGTTTGATGTCAGTTCCCCGGACATGCAGGCTATTGAATGAAAGACCGAAAGTTTGTCAATGTTCGTAAGCTGATTGTAATTGGCTGTGGAGATAATGGTTGTCGGAGCATAATCGTACCAGGCAATACCACCGGGCCATCCATGACCCTGGGGAGTGACATACGAGGATCCTTCGTTGATCAGCTCAATCTGGTTGTTGGGGTGTGATGCGGCAGTTTCGTACAGTTTGTGAACTGTCCAGTCGGAAGGAATACGGGAATCAATGCTGTCGCAGACAAAACTGCCCCAGTAATCCGGAGGCCAGAGGCCCGCGCCGATGAGTATCGCTGTTTTCTGCCAGGACCCGGCAGATGCCTGCGTCTCATAAGAAATAGCTTTGTCGACCATGTATTGTACCAGAGTGCCGTTATCCGAACTGAATCTGCCGACATACAGGTCACTGTAGTAATCCATGCCATCGTTGGCTTCTCCGTACAGATGGTCCCCGTCAAGGTCCCAGGTTCCATCAAGGTCGATGTAATACTGATCTGTTACATTGTTAAGGGTATCACCTGAAAAAACAAGGGAAGAGATTCTCGTGGTTTCACCGTAATCACCTATGATGAGAGCATATATCAGTGAATGGTTGTAGAACTGATCTTTAAGATAGTTTCTGATTTTCTCCTGAGTATCGTATCCTGAACAGTTGTTCTGTATCCACTCCACACTTACGAACTCCGAGTAGCCGGTATACACATTTCTGTGATCTACCAGTGGCTGAACAATAGCCTCCATGCTGCTGTCGCCAATTGCCACCCATACAGGGTCACCATCATTTTCCATACGCTGCGAAGGTGAAAATTCAGCAAGCTTCTCCGGATTACTTACTATTCCTTCGATACCCGCAGCCGCGGTGCTTATCTGTTCCTGAGTAAAGGAAATTCGCGATGATTCCGAATCTGAGGTGCACTCAACCGTTACCGTAGCGGAGGTTATCACGGAGAGGTCACCCGTAACAGGGTTATAACTGAAGGGAACAAGGGTAAAGCTGCCGAGCCTGAAACCGGTTTTATTGCCGGAGACAGTCCTTTCCACGGGAGAAGATGGAAACGCATCAGGCTGGAAATATACCGGAGACAGAGCAGCCGGACTGAAAGGTTTGCTGAGAACGCTGCATGTAACGGGGGCTATATCATATCTGCCGGTAAGGGTTACACTGCTGTGAACGTCAACTGTTACCGAATTTATTGAAGTCCGCTGCGGGATAAGGAAGGTATAGGGAATGCCCTCAAGTGCGGGATATCCCTCCTGGAAGGGAACTGCTCCTCCGGGAATTGAGACGATATCTTTTCCCATCCATTGCGAAACCTGGACATCCTCGCTGTTCAGCGAAAATTCAAAGGTGATATCCTCACAGTACAACAGCGATGTCGCGATAAGAAGAACAAGTATTCCAAGTCTGAGCATTTAATTCCCTTTCAACTAACTGTCTGACAGCTTTTCCAGTTCGTAATCTACCATTTCATCGATCATTTCCTCGAACGATATCACAGGATTCCATCCGAGTTCAGTCCTTGCTTTTGAAGCGTCCCCCATAAGAGCGTCAACTTCAGTAGGTCTGAAATATCTTTTGTCCACAGTAACGTAATCCTGCCAGTCGAGTTCCAGTCTGCTGAAAGTTCTGTCAAGAAATTCCCGTATGGAATGGGTCCTGCCGGTCGCTATTACATAATCACTACCTTCAGGTTGCTGCAGCATCAGGTACATGGCTCTGACGTAATCCTTCGCATGACCCCAGTCCCGCTTTGCGTCAAGGTTTCCCAGGGCAAGGCTCTTCTGAAGCCCCATCTTAATCCGTGCTGCCGCGATGGCAATTTTCCTGGTGACGAAATTTCTTCCCCTTCTGTGTGATTCGTGATTGAACAGAATTCCGCTGGACGCGTGCAGCCCGTATCCCTTTCTGTAATTAACCACCATCCAGTGAGAGTAAAGTTTCGCGGCGGCGTAAGGGCTTCTCGGGCGAAAAGGGGTCTCTTCGTTCTGCGGGGGAGGAGAGGAACCGAACATCTCGCTTGTTGAAGCCTGGTAGAATTTACTTTCTCCCAGCAAACCAACTTCCCTTATGGCATCCAGCAACCGTGCGACACCAAGGGCATCAACATCTGCGGTGTACTCCGGCATATCGAAAGAGATTCTAACATGACTTTGAGCTGCCAGGTTGTAGATTTCATCCGGACCCACTTTCTCAAGAATTCTGTTAAGAGCGCTTGAATCAGTCATGTCGCCGTAGTGAAGAAAAAGCGAGGTGCGGTAAATATCCGGATTCTGGATAAGATGTTCTATCCTTTCACGGTTGAAACTGCTTGATCGTCTTACAATCCCGTGAACTTCGTACCCTTTCTCAATAAGCAGTTCCGCGAGATATGAACCATCCTGGCCGGTTATGCCGGTAATCAACGCCTTTTTCATGTTATTACCACCTGATATTTCATGTTAAAGCACAGTGCTGCGGGGAAAAAGTATCCTACTCGAAAAATTACTATCGTATCAATAACATCATAAGCATACTACTCCTGATTGGGTTTGGAAACTGCGTAAAATCCGGGTGATGTAGCCTGGAAGACTTGTCTGACAGTATGCTGTCAGATAGTTTACAGGTATAATGAAACCGTTGCGGATACATTTATACCGCTGAAAGCCGCATGAACAAATGGATAAATAACGAGCCAGTCCGGGCGGATTGACGGAAGAGGTCAATTTGCGGAGAATACTTGTTATCAGATACTTTTTGATCGGCGTCCTGTTAATTCCTGCAGGCACTGCAAGCCTGCTCCGCGGAGAAGTGTCTGACGCGAATCAATCACGCTTTTCGTTCAGCGGAGAAGTCAGCCGATATGAAGATTATCAGCATGAACTTCCCGGAGGGCTTGTATTTACTCTTGAGTTTATAGGGTACGGGCCGGAGGGCTGGGCCATAAGAATATTTGATCCCGCCTTTCCTTTTGACAATTTCTGCTCGGTGGTAACTCCACCATACAACGGAATAAACGCGCTGCAGATATACTCATGGCATTTTCTCGAAGGGGAAGGTATCGGTCAGGGCTCCGTAAACGCTCCGGGTGAAGAGCGCAGGTTCCGTTTTGTAACATGTAAACATGATTACGATGACGCATTCGCGTCCCTCTCCTCCATGCTCTGGCCTGAAAGCCCGGAAGCCAAGCAGGCTGCGACTGTGGTTCATGATGGAATTCCCTGTGAGAACGGAGTTCTTAGGATAACCGAACTTGTTCCCGGTGGAATCGGGAGCGACAGCGCCCGAATAGATTATATCGTGTTCGATGTGGATCTGTTTATACAGGAAAATATCACTGATTCTTGCTCAACGGGCGAAACGGGAATATAATTATATTATGGGAATGAGAGTAAGTATAAACAAATTCGTGTTGGGCTTATTTACGGTAATAATAATCGGCTTTACAGCTGCAGGCTTTCTGGTATCCCCTGATTCGAAAACCGGCGATGGTTTTCCTTTGAATTTCTTCTTCTGGGGAATGGCGGGGATGTTCCTTGTGAGTAACCTTGGTGTACTTTTATGGGTACGGCTTTCGAACAGCAGACGGGAACGGATAGAAAATACCTGGCTGGACGCGGACGCGGAGATTCTGGAAATGGGCGAAACCGGAACCTACATCAACAATCAGCCAAAAGTACGTTTCAAATTCCACGTGAATTCACCTGTTAGCGGACCATGCGAAATTGTTCACAAACAGGTAATTCCTTTAACCGTTCTGTCACAGTTCAGGGTGGGGGCTACGATTACAGTTAAAGTCAATCCGGATAATCCTCACGATATAATGCTTCTGTGATTACTTAATTCACTTACAGGAAGGCAGACTTTGGCAGATCATGTTTGCCCCGTATGGGCGGGATATTTCCTGTCAAATCCTCTGCGAAAACTGACAGATAACCCTGTTAAAAGACTATCTCCCTACGTAAAGCCGGGAATGACGGTTATGGATGTAGGCTGTGCCATGGGGTTTTTCAGCCTTCCCATGGCGAAGATGGTTGGCCCCGGGGGCAAGGTGTTTTGTATCGACCTTCAGGAAAAGATGATTCATAAACTGTACAAACGGGCAAAGAAGAAGAATCTCCAGAAGCAAATTGAGGCAAGAGTCTGCCGAAAAGACAGCCTGAACGTACGCGATATTAATAATTCTGTTGATTTTATCCTTGCTTCAGCCGTTGTACACGAAGTCCCCGATTCGGTTTCTTTTTTCACTGAACTTTACAGGATTACTGCAGAAGACGGCAGGCTTCTTGTAATTGAACCCGGAAACCGTGTTTCACTGCAGGATTTCCGGACAACCGTTGAAACAGCCGTAAAAAGCGGTTTTTACCTTCTCGATAAATCAGGAACACGAAACAAACATACCGCACTTTTCGGGAAGACCCCTCACTGATGAAAGTGGAACTCAGGCTTTGAAATACACTGAAACAGCTCTTGAACCCGTCGGCTATCCCGCGGATTTCAAACTATCCATTCTCATTGTCAATTACAATGCCGGGGAAATGCTCGGTGGTTGTCTGGAATCCATATATGCGACAGTCAGGACTGAGCCTTTCGAAGTAATAGTCGTTGATAACAATTCCAGTGACAGCTCAATTGAAGCGGCAAGGAAATTATTTCCACGTGTCGGATATATTGAAAACGATTTTAACAACTGGTTCACAGGCGGAATGAACCAGGCGATAAGGAGGAGCCGGGGAGAATATCTTCTATGTCTTAACCCCGATACGGTCTGTCATGAGCATGCTGTTGACAGACTGGTGGATTTCCTCGACAGCAACCCCGGGGCAGGTCTGGTGGCTCCAAAGCTTTTGAACGGAGACGGCTCACTTCAGCCCTCCTGCAGGAATTTCCTGACATCCGGGAATCTTCTGCTCCAGCATATTCTTCCCTGGAAATGGTTTCCTAACAGCTTGCGAAGAAGGGGCGTTCTTGAATACTGGGACCATGACGAAACCATCCGGTCGGACTGGATTATTGGAGCGTGCATTCTTGTACGGCGGAAAACGATTGAGGATACAGGGCTAAAGGACGAGAGCTTTCCCATGTTTCATGAGGAGACAGACTGGTGCTACAGAATGAAAAAGACCGGCTGGGAGACATGGTTCCTTCATACTGCGGAAGTGACACATTTCGGAAGCCAGTCGGCCATGAAATACTGGGGTGCAGATCTCATCCTGGAATTCTACAAGGGGAAGCATAGATTCATCGGGAAGCATTACGGCAGGCTGCCTTTGTTTTTTCATCGTTTTCTTCTCGCCGGGTTGCTTTCACTCAGGCTTGCGGTTGTGCTTGTCAGAAGGATATTCTCCGGAAATCCCGCATTGAAACAGGAAACCGCATTTCTTCTTAAAGGACTTGCGATACAGCTGAGAAAACACCGAGAACCCCGAGAGCGATAAGTGCAAGAAATCGGAATCTGCTCTCACTTACAACGTCAGCCAGCTTAATTCCAAGCAGACCTCCCGTTATAACCGCCGGTAAAATGTAAGTCGTATTGAGAGCGGCTTTTAACGTAAAAAGATTGCTGGCGACAAAGGCGGGTACAGCCGCAATGTTAAGCAGCAGGAAGTAGGTGGCCAGGCTTGCCCTGAACTGGTGTTTGTCTACCTTCTGGTTGGCGAAAAAAAGAATAACGGGAGGCCCGCTGAAGGTTATCGCACCGTTCAGTACTCCGCTCAGGAAGCCGACTGGAATCATCGCAAGCTTCTCTCTTCTCACGTTTATTCTGAAGCCGGAAAGGTATACGACTGAAGAAAGGGCAACAAGAACACCGATAACAATTTTCAGCGTAGATTCGTCCGTGTTCTTCAGTACCCAGATACCCACCGGAAGAGCTGCAATTCCCGAAGCAAGAAGAGGCAGTATGCGAGATAAATCCAGGCTTTTTCTGGCTTTGAAGAAGACAAACAGGTTAAGGAAAATACTTGTCAGGCAAAGCATCGGCACTGCGGAGGGTACCGGCATAAGAAAAGCAAGAAGAGGCAGGCAGAATAGTGAGTATCCGAAACCCGTAAGCCCGTGCATGCAGGCTCCGAAGAAAAGAATGACAATCAGCAGAAATGTATTCAATATTTACCCCTGCAGCGTAGTGGAAATTCTACTCAACCTGACAGTAAGCGTTTCAGAAAATCCTTTCGCTCAGGACCGCAGGGTCCTGATAGAGAGGTTCTGTTCGACTGGAGCTGCATGTGTATCTGGAAATCATCCGATATAAAACTCAGTCGATACTTTTCTTCACAAACGGCATAAGCAGGTACAGCAGCGTTGCCCATTCCTCAAGAGGCCATGCCAGGAAAAAGATCAGTACGGAAAACCCGGGGAAAATTATCATACCCAGGTATTTGTGTTTCCTGATTTCGATATCAAGACCCAGTTCCTGGTGCGTCCGTACATAAATGTATTCGATATCTATGGTCAGAGAAATAAAGAAGATGTTAATCACAAATATCTGCACGGCCAGAATGCTGTTGAAATTACCGATGACATCCGTTGTTACTGGAATAAGAGCTATGAAGAGAAGATGTATCAGGACTATCCAGTTGAGCCCGGTATCAGTCCTTTTAATCCTGTCCATGAGGTAATGCTGGCCTATCCAGAAACTCGCAAGCGTCAGAAAAGCGATAATGTAGTGACGCAGATCACTTAATATTCCGGGAATTGCTCTGATAAGGGTCATTTGCGAGGGTTCCAGTGTTGGAACGTCAATGCTCAGAACGGCAAGAGTCATCGCAATCGCGTAAATGCCGTCTGAGATGGCCTCGATCCTGTTCTTTCCGAGCATCGCCTTGTTCAAGCCATCATCCCCTTTAATTAATCAGAGCATACTTTACACCGGTAAACATTGGCAGTCAAGATAAACAACGGTATTGTTAACTTTCCGTTTAGCATTACCGGGGAATATATCCGGGTTTCCTGTGAAGAGGAGGATGAATTTTCAAGAACGCGACCGGAGCCTTTAACTGTCCGGATACCCTCCCGTATCAGGTAACGAGTGCTGAAAATAAAACCGGGAACTACTAACATTTATTCAATATTACGATTATGTTCAGGCGACCAGTTCCACTAAGACGAAGATGATTGGAGAATCGTCGTGCGGTTGTTTTTGGGAAGAATATCATTTTTTTTGTCGATAGGCATATCCGTGCTGATTTCCGGTTCTTCCGGATGTTTACATGCTCCCTACAGTGTTGGCGAGCCGGACTCGCTTTTCTCCGAATACGTTCTTGTGTGGGATCTGGTGAACAGCCATTACGCCTGTTTTTTCGCTAAAGAAAATAAAGACTGGGACCAGCTGTATGAAACATTCAAGTCAGCGGCCGAAAACCTCGAGAGCAAAGCTGAGCTTTTTGATCTTTGCCTTACCGTTATGGGTGAGATGGAAGATCAGAACCTTGTTATCAGGGATTCACTCGGAAACCGGATGGAGAGCTGGAACCAGGACGATTTCGTTAACTGGGATTTAAGCGTCTTGATACAATATATTGAGGGATATTCCCCGGATACTGTTGTAATCATCAGACCAAACTACGGTGCAATAAAGTTTAATCCGACTCATTCAGATACCGAAGGCTATTTGTACGTTAGAGACCTGGGAAATCTGTTTGGCATGATGGATTTCTATTATAGGACTTATACGATTCAGTACTGCAACGGTCTTATTTTAGATCTGCGCATGTGTGGAGGCAGCGGTTC